>OBWW01000102.1_pt1 | contig 99201 bp, 72 predicted proteins | sample 1538091 | NCBI WGS metagenome assembly OBWW01 (sample SAMEA2580125, study PRJEB22360) | human gut metagenome | biome: human gut; feature: human-associated habitat; material: faeces | place: Denmark | collected 2008/2010 | reverse complement strand
TGGGCCGGCCGGCGCCCCGCCGGCTGGCCCGACCCCGAAACGGTCCCTGAACCCGTCGACGCAAGCGACCGTCAACGCCGTGCCGGGCCGAGCCTGGCCGCGAAAAAAGCCGACGCCGCCGTCAATATCCCGTTCACGCGCCCCAATCGCGCGGCCTCGGCCCGCGAACCCCTCAACTCCGCCATCGCATCCCCGGCCGACTGCCTGGTCTCCGCCGCGACCGCGGCGCCCGTCTTGTCGCTCCAACGGCGCAGCGTCTCCGGCGCGACCCCCGGATCCCCGGCGACCTGATCGACCGCCCTGGTCTCCGACGAACACGAGCCGCGCGACTCCGTCAACAGCCCAACGGCCTTCGCCCTGAACTCCGGCGTGCATCCCGCGCCCTTCGCCATGGCCCCATCATCTCCCATCGAGCCAGGGAAAACACGGAACAAAAAACAGTTCATATCAGATGGCCGCGCCCGGCGCGTTCATGGGCGCGCGCCCGCCCATGGACCGCGCGCACGAGGGGGATCCCACCCGGCCGCCGGCCGAGTCGTTCGGCCTGACGCCGGGCGTGCCGCCCAGGAGGAACCGTACGGCCCCATGGGATTGCGACAGGGAGGCGCACAAGGGGCGTAACATGGTCGAACGCGTCTTCAACCGCATGAAGCACCACCGCAAGGCCGCCACCCGCCAGACAGGCCCGACGAGACCTTCCTCGCCGACCTCCGGCTGATCCTCATCGCCACCTACCTGAAAAAACACAGCCAAAACCCAACTAGCGTAAACACACCCTAATGCCTGCATATGGACGTTGGCACACCTCCATAGGGGGTATCCACACAGACCATACATAAACGAGATGCTCCGGGATGGATTCCGGAGCATCTCGTTATTCATGGATTCGTCGAGAAATCTTGGCCTTCTCGACTTCTCATGCCTTACTTGCCAAGTTCCTTGGCGACGTATGTCTTGAGGGTTTCCTCCCAATCCGGCGCGTGGTACCCGGCGTTCTCGATCTTGGCGAGGGACAGGGCGGAATGCGTCGGACGCGGGCTGACCGGGGCCTTCGCGTTCGCGAAGTACTCCGCGGTCGAGATCGGGCGCACCCTGTCGCCGTTGCCGTTGGCCTGGTCGAACACCTTGCGGGCGATGTCCGCCCAGCTCCTCACCGCGCCCGAACCGGTCAGGTCGTACGTGCCGAACGGCGCCCCGGAGTCGAGCAGGTGGAAGATCGCCTCGGCCATGTCGCGGGTGAAGGTCAGGCGGCCGTACTGGTCGTCCACCACGGTGACCTCGTCCAGGCCGTCCCGCGCGTCCGCGACGCGGTCGGACAGGGCCATCATGGTCTTGACGAAGTTGCGTCCCTCGCCGATCACCCAGCTGGAACGCAGGATGTAATGGCGCGGCGCGTTCGCCACGGCGATGTCGCCCGCGGCCTTGGTCTGCCCGTACACGCCGAGCGGCGCGAACGCCTCCTCCTCGTCATGCTCCTCGGCGGTGCCGTCGAACACGTAGTCCGAGCTCACGTGCACCAGGGTGATGTTGTGCTCGTGGGCGACCCTGGCGAGCAGGGCCGGGCCCTGCGCGTTGGCCTTCCACGCCACGGGGCGTCCCTCCGGGGTCTCCGCCCTGTCGACCGCGGTGTACGCTCCGGCGTTGATGATCGTGCCGTACAGGCTCCAGTCGAACCGGTCGTACTGGGCCGGGTCGGAGAAGTCGAACGTGTCGATGTCGTTGAACTCGAAGCCCTCCAGGCCGTGCTCCTCCACGTAGTCGCGGATGGCGTGGCCGAGCTGGCCGTTGCAGCCGGTGACCATCGTGCGGCGCGGGGCCATGGGCCTGGCGTCCCTGAGCATCGGGTGGTGCAGGTCGGCCTCGCTGCGCTCGGACTCCTCCAGCGGAATCGGCCACTGGATGTCCAGCTCCGGGTCCGCGAGGTTCACGAAGGTGTAGGTCTTCTTCTGCTCGAGGCTCCAGTGCGCGTTGACGAGGTACGTGTACGCGGTGCCGTCTTCGAGCGCCTGGAAGCTGTTGCCCACGCCGCGCGGCACGTAGATCGCCTTGGACGGGTCGAGGCGGGTGGTGTACACCTGGCCGAAGCTCTCGCCCGGGCGCAGGTCGACCCACGCGCCGAACACCGCGCCGGTCGCGATGCTGATGTACTTGTCCCACGGCTCGGCGTGGATACCGCGGGTCACGCCCTTCTTCGCGTTGAACGAGATGTTGTTCTGCACCGGCCCGAAATCGGGCAGGCCCAGCGCGGTCATCTTCGCGCGCTGCCAGTTCTCCTTGAACCAGCCGCGGTTGTCGCCGTGCACCGGCAGGTCGAACACGATCAGGCCGGGGATGTTCGTCCTCTCGACCTTCAGTTCCTTCTCAAAATCCATGAGTCCCATTCCTTGATGTTGTTATTCTGCTCAAATAGTAGTCAGCAGAATAGAAAACGGCTGTTTCCCAACAGTCTTATTCTGCAGAAGTCCATTTCTTATTCTGAAATCTCCTATTCTGCAGAAAAGCCTTGCTTCAGTTCCCACTCTGGGTACCTTCGCGATCCCGCGTTGAAAATACGCCCCTCTCTCCTCAAAGAAGTCAGAAGATTCCCGACTTTTTTGTTTTTTTCGTCATCTGTGAGCATATCGCCCAGCTTCGTAAACAACAACTTATTAATATCCTGCCGAGAGGCCGAACCAAATTCCTCAAGATAGCTAATAATTAGCCTCTGGTAAAACATATCGTCCTGATTATGTGCTTTCACATAATCGGCCTTAGTGTCCGAAGCTGCAGCAATTACCGGCGCAACTTGAAGATGCGGTTTTCTTCCAGTAATCAGCTTCTTCTTTCGTAAACGCGCGACAACATCTTCTGGAATGGCCATTCCTTTCTGGACTCTATCCAATGCAAGCACATCAGGCAACGGAAGACCAGTGTTGCTCAGAAGCAAGCGAGTGTACTCCTGGTCAACCACTCCGCCATACATGGTCAAACGAACCTTGCTCACTTCACTCAGGTCATAATCGGGGAGCGGAAGATACCTGCCGGCTTGGACTTCGTTCATCCTCTTAATCCCGTATCCCATACGATCAATCATGTATAGCTCACCCATGGCCCTGACCAAAAATGGGTTACGGTAACGATCAGGAGACTTATCTCCCAAGATATAGTCATCTGGATGTCCTTCAAAGAAGGAACCACTGTTATCGAAAACCAGACGGTCCGGATATTCTGTTACCAGAATCCGCGCGCCTCTGCAATAATCTTGATGCGCAATACAATTATGCAGAGCTTCCATAACGGATTGCTCGTCATATTTCGACACTTCCTGCGGCATTAACTGTCCCGGAGGAAGCAACCGTAACTGAATATTCCTGATTCGTCGATACAGCCGCGTTGTGCTCAGCAGAAATGGCAAACCAAAATGTTCATAAGCGTTCTCCTGTCCCACCAGCTTCCATGTCATTTCAAACATGCCGGCTGGCAGTTTATCAACTGCTTCAGGTTTACCCAGCAAGAGTAATGCGGCACGAGTCAATTGACCGTTCTTGGTTACACGAGCACGGTTAAGAAACTCCTGATCGGTCCAACAAGCGATTTCTTCTTCGCTAATACGGTTCGCATGAGCCTTTGCAAAAGCCGAGCGGGCGTGACGCATAGCTTCCTCGTCCAAATCGCTTAGCGAAGCATCTTGAACTATTTCTGCAGTCCAATCATTAATGTCAGTTTCGCTTCGGATACGATCCATCTTGTCTGCGGTCAGGGCAACAAGACTCTCGCCACTTCTCCCGTGCCAATATCCCTGCCATGATACAGGAAGTCCGGTTGGAGCAGGTGGAATCTCAAACATGAGCACTCTTCCTTCGGGAAGATTCAACTCATGAATGTCTTTAAAAGATGAGCGCGGCTCGGTATCACGAGTAATCTGCATCTTCAGTTGCGACAAACGTTCCGGCTCTTTGCCGTACTTCGTCCCAACTATTGTGTGCGTCTTGTTGTCTACACCGAACACCAGCCAAGCCGAAGCATTGCCTCTAAGATTAGCTTCGTTGGATAAAGCAGAAAAATATTTCCCAATTGTGCCAGTCGAATAATCTTCTCCAGCCGCTTTGAATTCAACGACTTCGTTCTCCCAGTCCACAATCAACTGGCGAAGCAATGCTTCCAGCTCAGCCTCATCACTCATCTACAGCTCACTGGCCCTGCTGCTTGTACCTGGCCTCGGTGGCGGCCTTCGCGGGCTCCCACCAGGCGCGGTTCTCGGTGTACCACTCGATGGTGGCCCTCAGTCCGGACTCGAAGTCGGTGTGCGTGGGCCTCCAGCCGAGCTCGGTCTGCAGCTTGGTGGAGTCGATGGCGTAGCGGCGGTCGTGGCCGGGGCGGTCCTTGACCCAGTCGAACGCGTCCTCGTCCTGGCCCATCATCTTCAGGATCATGCGCAGCACGGTGATGTTGTTCCTCTCGCCGTTCGCGCCGATCAGGTAGGTCTCGCCGATACGGCCCCGGGTCAGGATGGTCCACACGCCGCTGGAGTGGTCCTCGGTGTGGATCCAGTCGCGCACGTTCTCGCCCTTGCCGTACAGCTTCGGACGGATGCCCTCGAGAATGTTGGTGATCTGGCGGGGAATGAACTTCTCCACATGCTGGTACGGACCGTAGTTGTTCGAACAGTTGGAGATCGTGGTCCTCAAACCGTAGGTGCGCGTCCACGCGCGCACCAGCATGTCCGATGCCGCCTTCGTGCTCGAGTACGGGCTGGACGGATGGTACGGGGTGGACTCGGTGAACTTCGCCGGATCGTCCAGCGCCAGGTCGCCGTACACCTCGTCCGTGCTCACGTGATGGTAGCGGACGCCGTACTTGCGCACGGCCTCCAGCAGGCGGAACGTGCCTTCCACGTTCGTCTTGAGGAACGGCTCGGGGTTCGCGATGCTGTTGTCGTTGTGCGACTCGGCCGCATAATGCACGATCGCGTCGTGGCCCGGCACGATCCTGTCGAGCAGCTCCGCGTCGCAGATGTTGCCGTGCACGAACTCGACGCGGTCCTCCGGCAGGCCCGCGATGTTCGCGATGTTGCCCGCGTAGGTCAAAGCGTCCAACACGGTCACGTGCACGTCCGGATGGTTGTCGACCACGTAATGCACGAAATTCGATCCGATGAAACCGCAGCCACCGGTCACGATGATGTTCTTGGGAGTGAAAAGTTCTTCAGACATAGAACTTTATCTTAGCCTTGCCGTTGTATGTACGCCAAGTCCCGGCGGGGCGAACGGAGCCGTTCTCCCCGCTCCCTGCCTGCAACAATCGAGAACTCGACTTGGGATTAGTTAATCCGCTGCACTTCGTACGGCGTCTCCCCGCTGACCGTCTCGCCGATCTTCACGAAACGATACCCGTCGAACCTGCGCTTGTTCAGATCGTTCGTTGAAAGTACGTAGGTCACTCCCAACCGTTCCAGCTGTTCAGGAGTCACGGTAATCGTATACGCATCGTTGGCGGAGAGCTTGAATGGTTTCTCCACCGGCTTATCGACGATGTTGATGCTGATGAACGCGTATCTGTTGTAGATGCGCTGCCATGTGCCGTCCGGATCGAGGCGTTTCATGCCTTGCAGGTCCGGGGTAACCGCCAAGGCGTTGAACGTCTTCACGCCGTTCGCCACCAGCAGATTCGCCAGACGTGCGCAGTTACCGCCTTCCGCGACCCATACTCCAGGCTTATGCTCCTGCAGTATGCGCACCTGCTGGACCACCGGTTGATCGGTGATTGGCGCGGAGGAGTACTGCACCGGATTGATTGCAAAACCGGAGAAGGCCATAACCAATGTTGCAAGGGTTGCGACGATCTTACCGACCTTCAAATCGCACGACACCACAGCCGCCGCAAGGACGAACCCGGCTGCCGCGCACGATATGGTCATCGTGACATCCAGATACGGACTGAAGACCATGTATGCGATCACCGCGGCGCATACCGTGTACACCACGGCGACCACAGCCTTGGCCTTCACGGAATGGTTGGCGCACCATTCCCGAGCACACCTGATTAGCAGGATGATGTTGCATACGCCAATGGCGACCGTGGTCCTGCTGCTGGTCACCGATGACATGAACGTCAGCTTTGACAACCAAGCAGGGAATCCGACAACGGCAAATACGGACATAAACACAAGGAACGCGATGAGATAGCAATCGAGGAAATTGGCTTTCTTGCGCTTAATCATGTTCATGACCGCGAACAGCATGCCCAGAGGGCACAGATCGATGAATGCGGCAACTTCCACATTGTTGCCAGTGAGCATTGCGCTCTCGTAGAAATCCTTGAATGGCAGGCAAAGCGTGGCCAAGGAAGAGAACATCAGCAGCGGGGATTGGCCGCCGCCCTTCGACATACGCGACCCCGGGTAGGCGGTGCTCATCATCGCACGGATCGTGTCAGCGGATTTCAGCAGGGCCAAACCCAGCAATGTTGTGAAAACGAGTCCTATCACAACCAGTCCGACGATTTGGACGGGCTTGAAGCGAATCTTCCCCCAGTGCCTGATCACCATGGCGATGATGAGGCCCAGAAGAATGTAACCCATCGGAATTTGCCATGCCGGGTACAGCGTGAGGATGAACATGCCAGCGCACTGCATGATTACCGCACCGCATAGCAGCCGCACCCACGTCTCCTGCCGTTGGAGCATGTGGTCGAAGCAGCAGATGGATACGAATACCGCGATCAGCATTTCCGGCAAACCGTTGACCGCGAACCACCATTGCGTGAGTGGCGCGAAGGTGATGAGCGAAGCGCCGAAAACCGCCATGGGACGGGAGACGGGCTTCTTGTCGCCACCGACGCACAGAAAGAACTGATAAGCGGAGAGGAACAGGACGACCAGTCGTGCCGACCAGTAGAAGGCCAATCCCGCGGAGCTACCCAACAGCAGGTACCCCCAGTGGAATGGGCGGAACACTTCGGTGGGGAACCATGCCGGAGCGTCCTTGATGATGAACATGTCCGCCGGCTTATCACCGAATAGTCCGTTGAAGTAGCCGTAGTTGTTGTATGCCTGCGAGAAGGCCAGCGGGGTGCCGACCACATATTCGTCGGTGCGGATGGGGCGTGGTGTGCCGAACACGAGATCCTGGGTACCATTTCGGCCAAGCCAGATGTTCCACACGGCCATCGAGGAGCCGTTGACGTTCAACACCACCGCGGCCAGAATGATGGCCGCACCCAGACGGAACCGGTTGCGGTGCAGCCAGTCGCCTACCATGGGAAGGCCAAACGAGAACCATGAGCACACCAATGTCCAGATAGGGAACAGTATGGCGAGCCGCAACAGTTTGATATGCAGATCAGCACCGGCAAGCGTAAGGTTGAACACCTTCGCGGAGAACCAAGGATATGCTTTGACACAACCACAGCTGATGATGGCGGCGACCAGCAATGTCAATGCCAAACGCACCCATTGGGCGGGCACCGCTTTCACATTTGGGTTTTTCGCGCTTGCGGCCTGCGCGCCCAAGGCCTTCTCATTTTGAACTTCCAAACGTCTTCCAATTCTCTGCTACCGGCTTTCCAAACACGCTCCTCGCGTGCACCGACCGAAAATCACATTCGCTCATTCCGGCTTCGTGTGCTCAATGATACGAAGCGTCCACTACTATGCGCGTTCCGGCGACCCATCATTCATACTTTCCACAAGTAATACGACGAAATACTTGTCAGTGACCAAATACACAATGGGTTCAATCGGAGTCGAGAATACGGCCTCACACGCAAGTCGAACGGTGACGACACAAACCGATTCACATCATTCGCCTCTCAACCGAATCATCAGAGACGCCTGCCAGCCTAAAAACCACAGTAATCCACTGTAATAGGGTATAGTGATGCTTGTGCCAGAAAACCAATCTCCCACCGTCGCCGTGCTGCTTCCTTGCTATAACGAGGAAGTGACTATCGGCAAGGTTGTTCGCGATTTCAAAGCGTCTTTGCCACAAGCAGACATCTACGTTTACGGCAATAATTCCACTGATCGCACCGCCGATATCGCTGCGTCAGAGGGAGCAATCGTCCGCAAGGAGCCGCGACAGGGCAAGGGCAACGTGATTCGCGCCATGTTCGAAGACATCGACGCCGACGTGTACGTCATGGCAGATGGCGATGACACCTATCCGGCAGACGCGGCGCCTGCCATGGTGGATAAGGTGCTCGAAGGCTACGATATGGTGATTGGCGACCGACTGAGCTCCACCTACTTCCAAGAGAACAAACGACCATTCCACAACTTCGGTAACCGTTTGGTACGTGGTTCCATCAATGGCCTGTTCCATGCGAACGTCACCGACATCATGACCGGCTACCGTGCCTTCTCGTTCACGTTCGTCAAAACCTATCCGGTGCTTTCGCGAGGCTTCGAGGTTGAGACCGAGATGACCATCCACTCGTTGAACAACAATCTGCGCCTGTTTGAGATGCCGATTCAGTACCGCGACCGCCCCGAGGGTTCCGTCAGCAAGCTCGACACCGTGGGCGACGGCATCAAGGTGATGAGCACCATCTTCCGCATGATTCGCGAGTATAAGCCGCTGCCGTTCTTCGGCGGACTTGGCGTCATCCTCGGTATCATCGGCATCGTGCTGTGCGGCAGCGTGACCGTGGATTTCTGGCACACTGGCATGGTGGCGCGATTCCCCACGCTTATCGGCGCTGTCATGCTCGTCATTGCCGGACTGCTATTGTTCATCACCGGCATCATCCTCGATGTCATGGCCAAAAACGACCGCAAAGCATTCATCATTGACGCCAATCAATTCGCCATGATGCGGCGCCAGAAATAGCACAGATTCCAAATATGGCTGAGAGCAAAAAGATACTTGTCCTCAGCCATATTTTATTGGTTAATCTGTCTGCTATTTCACCCACTTTTGAGCATTCGTGCCATTTGCGGTATACAGTTGCACATTGGCACCATTCGAGGTAGAAGCACCCGAAACATCAAGAACTTTGTTTTCCGCGAGCGCCGACTGGAACGTGTATGAGCCATCGGAGTTTTTGACTGCTATCCACTTCTGAGCGTATGTTCCATTGGAATCGTACTGTTGCACGTTGGTTCCGTTGGCAGATACGCCGCCATTCACATCCAACACTTTGCCGGAGTTCACACTGGTCAAGGTCACGTATCCGTTGGAATCATGCGTCACTTTCCACTTCTGAGCATTGGTTCCATTACCCGCCCAGATCTGCACGTTTCCATAATTTGAACGGGAAGCGCCGCTTACATCCATCTTCATGGACGTATTAAGCTTCGATCCGAACGTGTAGGTGCCATCCGGCAGATCCTGCCTATGCTTGGCTGCGGTTTCGTTCAAACGTTCGCGCAACGTCAACGGTGCCTTTGCGACCAACCACTGCTGAGCAACAGTGCCATTCGGCGAATAAAGCTGCAGCTGAGCCTGCTGCACGGCATTGCCACCTGGAATATCGACAGCTTTGTTGGCGTTCACCGACACCAGCGCAATCCTGCCGCTGCCGTAATTCCGCACTGTCCACTGCTGAGCAACAGTATTGTTACTCGTATATTGCTGCAATGCCGCCCCATTAGCAGTGGATCCGCCAGACACATCCAGCACCTTGCCCGAATTAGCATTGATAATCTTGTAAGTTCCGTTGCCGATTGATCCAAATCGATATTTCTGGGCGTTCGTATTATTACTTGAATAAAGCTGAACTCGCGCCCCGTTCGCCGTTGACGCACCCGTCACATCCGTGACAAGTTTTTTATTCGCAACCGAAGTGATAATCATCGACACTCCAGTAGCTATATTGACATCGCTTGACGAAACAACAAACAGCTGTGAAGCAGTGCCATTGGGCGCATACAGCCGAATCGCAGCACCATTCGCAGTATTTCCGCCACTCAAATCCAGAACCCAATTACCGAGAGCGGACTGCAAATAATATCCCGCTCCGGAATCACGAATAAACCATCGCTGAGCCTGGGAATTATTTCGAGAATACTGTTGCACTACAGCGTTATTCTCAGCAACACCATTACGCACGTCCAAAGCCTTGCCGGAATTCACATTGACGATCTCATAGCTCCCATCAGACTGCCTAGTAAAAGTGAACTGCTGAGCCTTGGAACTGTTGCCGGAATACAACTGAATGGCGGTGGAATCTGCGGCACTTCCACCAGGAATATCAACACTGGACGCGACTTTGGAACGAACATTGATGTAATAATTGCCATTCGGAATGGTAACTGCAGTCATTCTGCGTACATCAATGGCCGCTTGTAAATCATTGCTACTCCCGCCATTCACATACTCCTTATTCCCAAACGCATTCATATCCACATTGCCCCTGATGCCGCCCACTTTGCCGGAGCTGGTGTATTGCCATCCGCGACTGTTGGTCGGGAACGAGTCGAATCCCATGCGAGCGCCATACTGCGCCACCCACGTGGTTTTGGCGTAAATGTCGGCATGTTTCAGCGGGCCTTGCAGGTAGCTGGTGTACGAGTAGACGCCCAGGTTCTTGTATCCGGCGGACTGCAGCGCGCCGTACCAATTGTTGACGATATCGTTGTACACGTTCGGATCGGTGGGCGGCTGGTGCCCCTTCCACGTCCACTTTTCCAGGTCGTAGTACACGGGGTACGCCAAGTCGCTCGCGCGCACACCGAATCGCTTGAGTTTGGCGACCACGCCGGCACCTTCTTCTTTGGCAATCGACGGAGTGTCCGCGTAGGAATACCAGTAGATGCCGAACGGGATGCCAAATCGCTTGCATTCGGAAATGTTACGTTGTGCTTTCCTGTCAGCATTGTTGCCCCAACCGTAGCCGAGGCGGATGATCACGCCTTCCACGCCGTCGGCTTTCGCTTTGGCCCAGTCGATGTCGCCTTGCCATTCGGAAACGTCAATCACGCCTTTGGCTTGCTGCACGAACAGGTTGTTCTGGTAGTCGAAGAAGGCTTTCGTATTGTTGTAAGTGCCCCAGTGCGCGCCGTATTCATTGCCTTCGAATTTGGAGAGCTGTACGTTCGCGTCGGCTACAGCATTTTTGACATCTTCCGCACTTACCGGAATGAAGGATTCGCCATTGGTTTTGGCGAGCGGATCCGGCTGCTGATCCTGCGTACCGACCAGTGTCGCATCGGTCACGGTTTCGCCGGTTTCAATATTCTTGACCTCACCTTCAGGGGTGACGGCCAGGTCTTCCGAAACCACGGTGGCATCGTCGGAAATCTCGTCACTGACGGTGCCTGGAAGTTTCGCATTCGGATTGTCAGGCATGCTGTCTTGCGATTGCTGGTCGCCTGTCTGATCATCCGGCTGATCGTCAGACTGCACAACAACGCCATTATCTGCAGTAACGGGACCGCTCTGTGCAACAGCATCCTCAATCGCAATATCCTGCAATGCGTAAGCCGGCGTAACCGCGACGGAAGCCGTCAACGCAACCGCAGACAGCGCAGTCGCAATCTTCAAAAGATGATGTGGCGAAACCATTCGTCAGCCTCTCTCGAATAAAGTCATCAAACCCAAATAATTCGGCGCGAACGCCCTAATCGCCAACTCTAACCACACCCTGCTACCCACCTGGCTGGCGGGATACTCCTACACGATGTATCTGGTGCATTCGCCGCTGTCCAAGGTGCTGATCGGCCCGCGGATTCCCGCGCCCACGGACGGATGGTCGTACGCGGGCATCAGCGTGCTGATGTTCGCCGCCACGCTGCTCGCGGCGTTGGCGTTCGCGGTGGTCGCCGACACCGTGGTGCTCAAGCCCGTGCAACGGCTGCTGCGCAACGTTGACCTGCCGCGGAAAGGCCGCCTGTAGAGGCGGTCGCTTCACTGCCCCTGCGCGCGGTAGCGGGCCTCGGTGGCTTCCTTGGCCGGCGCCCACCAGTCGCTGTGTTCCGCATACCAGTCGATGACGTTGCGCAATCCGCTGGCGAAGTCGGTGTGCATCGGCGACCAGCCCAGTTCGGCGCGCAGTTTGGATGCGTCGATCGCGTATCGTCTGTCGTGCCCGGGCCTGTCGCGCACCCAGTCGAACGCATCTTCCGGCTGGCCCATCAGCTGCAGGATCATGCGCAGCACGGCGATGTTGCTCATCTCGCCGTCCGCCCCGATCAGATACGTTTCGCCGATGCGCCCGCGGGTGAGGATCGCCCACACTGCGCGGGAGTGGTCTTCCGTATGTATCCAGTCGCGCACGTTCTCGCCGGTGCCGTACAGTTTCGGCCGCGCGCCCTCCATGATGGAGGTGATCTGCCGTGGAATGAACTTTTCCACATGCTGGTACGGGCCGTAGTTGTTGGAGCAGTTGGAGATGGTGGCGCGCAGACCGTATGTGCGCACCCATGCGCGCACCAGATGGTCGGACGACGCCTTCGAGGCGCTGTACGGGCTTGAGGGACGGTACGGCGTGTCTTCCGTGAAACGCGCCGGATCGTCCAGCGCCAGATCGCCGTATACCTCGTCAGTGCTGATGTGGTGGAAGCGCACGTCGTGTTGCCGGGCGGCCTCCAACAGCCGCATCGTGCCTTCCACGTTCGTGCGGATGAACGGTTCGGGATTGGCGATGGAATTGTCGTTGTGCGATTCCGCGGCGAAGTGGACGATGGCGTCGTGACCGGGCACGATACGCTCCAATAGCGCGACGTCGCAGATGTCCCCTACGACAAGATCGACCTGCGACGGCGGCAGGCCGGCGATGTTCTCCGGATTGCCGGCGTACGTCAGCTTGTCGAGCACGGTGATGTGCGCGTGTGGATGGTTCCGCGCCACGTATCGCACGAAGTTCGCGCCAATGAAGCCGCATCCGCCGGTCACTAGAATATTACGCGGCTCGAATACGCCGCTGCACGCCATGCTGTTCACCATTCCAGCATACCGTCGCATGCCAACGGCTGCGGCGTTCGGGTCCGGGCGCGGACGCTATCTTGCACGGATTCACCGGTAATGAGTCCAAGGAGAGGGCTTTGGCCCCAGCTTCCTCCCTCGCCGGCGGGCAGCACGCGCATCGACAATCCGCTCTCATGAGCCCGCACCGCCGTCATCAGGACTGCGGCAGCAGAATCTCCGTGGTGGAGGCGCCGTCCTCGGAGTTGCGACTCAGGTAGCCGCCCGCAGCCTCGATGATCTGGTCGATGTGGACCAACCCGAAACCGTGCCCCTCGTCTGATTTGGTGGTGCGGAAGCGCCACCGACCTTGCGCTGCTTGCCGCCCGAGGAAGCGTTGGTGAACGAGATGTACAGCTGCGTGCCCTTCATGTCCATATACACGCGAATCATGCGATCGGCTTCAGGCAACCCGTCGTTGGCCTCGATCGCGTTGTCGAACAGGTTGCCGAGGACGCAGCACAAATCGAGTTCCGAAATGCGCAGCTTGATCGGAATATGGGTATGGGCGTCCACGCGCACGTCGATGCCATGCGCCTGTGCAAGCGACATCTTGCTGCTCAGAATCACGTCGGCCATCGCATTGCCGGACTTGATCGGGGTATCCAACGCCTTCATCGTCTGAAGGTGATTACGGTAGTCATGCCGCCACATGCGCATCTGACGGTACATGTTCTCGACCTCGCGGTAATGCGTGTCGACCAGCTCGCGCTGATATGACGCGATGGCCCTGTCGGCCTTGCCTCGCCCACGAAACCACATCGTGCCCCTCCTTTGCGTTCTGCCCCGTCCAGCCGGGGACGGCTTTCCGGCACCCTGCCGGCCGTGAGCCGGCCATGCGTAGTCTTGTCTGGTCTATGATTGTCCGATTCAACGGCTCGTACGCCCCACGAGGCAGTGGCAGCGTCGTCCCGTCGGTCAATTGCACGGACGACCTGCCCACGCAGCGGATTCGCCGCAGGTTCACGATCATCGCGCGTCCCACCTGGCAGAATCCGTCGCCGAGCTCGGCCTCGAACTCGCCCAGCGGGCGTTTCACCGTATAATCCCGGTCGGCGTGCACCGTCACATAATTACGGCGCACGTCAAGATAGCGGATGTCGGCCAGCGGAATACGCATCAGCCCTTCCGCGCATTGCAGATCAAGGCACCTGGAATCGCGGCGCATGCGCGCGACCGCCTTGTCGAGCACGTCGAACAGCTTGGCCGCATCCACCGGTTTCATCAGGTAATTGAGCGATTCGACGTCGTATCCTTCGGCGATGTAATCCGAATACCCAGTGACGAACACGATCTGCATCGTGCCGCCCGCCTTGCGCACGGCCTTCGCCAACGCCACGCCGTCCATCGCGCCCATTTCGACGTCCAGCAGCAGAATATCGACGTCACGCCGCCGCTCATAGCGCGTCAGAAACCGCTCTGCCGACGGGAATACGTCTATCTGGCTCCAGCTGCCGAGCGGCCGCCCATGATGCGGTCAGCGAGCGCACGTACTGGGCGTCGACATCGCTGTCATCGCATATCGCAACGGAATCGTCATCATGACATACGAAATCGCGTCAATGCGGCCCTACCACCGGGCCAGCAGCGACGAAATCCGAAAATCATGCCTTCTTGGGCTTGAGCGCGGCCGGCATGGGCATGGGAATCGGCTTGCGCGGCATCGGCTTGGGCTTCGGAGCCTGAGACTCAGGTGCCTTCACAGCCGGCATTTCGCCACTGGTCGCCTTCGCCGCAGCCTCGGCAGCCCACTTGGCGTACTCGTCAAGGTCATCCTCAGCGACGGATCCCTGCGTATTGTCCACGGCGGCGTTCGCATCATGAGAATACGAAGCCTCGATATCGGCAAACGGATCGGGCGACCCCTCGCCCGGCTCCTGCGTGCTCAGCTCCTTGGCGAGCTCATCGTAATCGGTATCGGTGGTCAGGTACTTGAGCTTCCGGGCTATTTTCTGCTGTTTTGCTTTCTGACGTCCGCGGCCCATGTGACCCCCTGGCATGTAAATGTAACTATCAATTCATCACATAAGAGAGTACCACTTGTTATGAGAGAAATGGTTGTCTGCTTGGACTTTTACGATAAAAGCGATATTTTCGGCGTTTTGAAGCAAGCAAAGGGCGACTTATGACGGACCAAGAACAGCAGCAACTGACCGCAGCGGGCAACGAAATGAGCGCCAGCTTCCTGGCCGCGAAGAAGCGTTCGGACGCCACGCTCGCCAAACTTGAGGCCGAGCCGGGCAAGTTCACGATGCTCACCGGTGACCGCCCGACCGGCCGCCTGCACCTCGGCCACTACTTCGGCTCCATCAAGGAGCGCGTGGCCATGCAGAACCGCGGCGTGAACACCAACATCATCATCGCCGACTACCAGGTCATCACCGACCGCGACACCACTGAGCACATCCAGGACAACGTGCTGAACCTCGTGCTCGACTACATGGCCGCCGGCATCGACCCGACCAAGACCATGATGTTCACCCACTCCGCCGTGCCGGCCGAGAACCAGCTGCTGCTGCCGTTCCTGTCCCTGGTCACCGAGGCCGAGCTGCACCGCAACCCGACCGTGAAGTCCGAGATGGAGGCTTCCGGCCACGCGCTGACCGGCCTGCTGCTCACCTACCCGGTGCATCAGGCGTGCGACATCCTCTTCTGCAAGGCCAATGTCGTGCCGATCGGCAAGGACAACCTGCCGCACGTGGAGATCACCCGCACCATCGCCCGCCGCTTCAACGAGCGCTACGCCAAGAAGAACCCGGTGTTCCCCGAGCCCGCCGCGATCCTTTCCGACGCACCGGAGATACCGGGCCTCGACGGTCGCAAGATGAGCAAGTCGTACGGCAACTCCATCATGCTGGGCGCCACCGCCGCGGAGACCGCCAAGCTCATCAAGAAGAGCCCGACCGATTCCGAGCGCAAGATCACCTTCGACCCCATCGCCCGCCCGCAGGTGTCCGCGCTGCTGACCACCGCCGGACTGGTGACCGGCCGCGACCCGAAGGACATTGCCACCGAAATCGGCGATGCGGGCGCCGGCGCGCTCAAGGCGTACGTGATTGAGTCCGTGAACGAGTTCCTCGCCCCGCATCGCGAGCGCCGCGCAGAGCTCGCCAAGGACATGGACTCCATCCGTGACATCCTGCACGACGGCAACGCCCGCGCCAACGCCATCGCCGAGGAGACCCTTGACCAGGTGCGCGAGGCCATGGGCATGAAGTACTGATTTTCCGGCAGTCGAACGCAACGATTGCATCAGGCCCCTTCGTCACTCCGCCCCGAGGCACGCGACGAAGGTGGCCTTCCCATAACGGTGTCGCCCTTCGGGACAGAAAGCCGTCTGCACGCCCCTGCCCCAACCCGTCGAACTCGCCGAGATAAGGCTATCTGCGTTTCGAGGGGTTGATTTGGACCGCGCCGAATATCTATCTACGTTTCGAGGGGTTGGTGCCAAAGTATAAACGCACCTCAAACCGCATGACCCCAATGGCATTTCACCGGCAATACTCCGGGTATCGCGTTTCGGCAACCCCCTGAAACGCAGATAGATGCCCAGAGGACACCCAATCAACCCCTTGAGACGCAGATAGCGTCACAGAAGACGCCATCCGGTCAAGGCGCAGCCAGCTACAGCCCTCCGCTTCTCTCTCCAACGCAATCGCATCAGCGCAATCGTGCGATTCCGCACCCCTGCCTTCGATCACGCGATACCGTCAAGGTCATCCGCGTCAGGAAAATCGGCATTGGCGTTCGGGACTCGCGGCAGCAATGGTTCAAACCCTATCCGCTCGTACAGTGGCTTGCGTCTCATCGCTCTGGCATCGCACACCTGTTGGATGGTCTTCCGCGCAGTGACGGGCACGGGAATTCCAGTGACCTCCTGGATCTTATCCGCGATCCGTCTGGCTAAAGCTTCCTCACTCCATTCATCACCGAGGTCAAGCTTGGTGACTTGGATATACCGCCACTTCTCGTCTTCGATTGCCTGCCGCCGGCGTGCATCTTCCAGCCATTGACCGGCGTGATGCCCTCCGTCGAACTCAATGCAGATCTTGTATTCCGGGTAAGCGAGGTCAAGATATACGGCCCGGTTCAGACGCTTCACTCCAATCTTGTAATTGACGCAGGGCGCGTCTATCCCGTATTTGAGGGGAACGAGTCGGGTGCGCGTTTCCATCGACGAATCCGTCCCCTCCTGAATCACACGCAACGCACGCCGGCAATTGGCATATCCGCGAAACATATTCGGCCGGCGGCCCGTCTCTTCAAAGACCGCTTCCGTGAATTCCCGCGCCGAATCCAGATATGCCGTCAGCTCCTCAATGGTCGTCCTGCGCAGACGCCCATCCCGGCGCATCATTGACTCCGCCAGTACGATCAGCTCTTCAAGATTCAGCCATCCGGCGAACATCGCCCATGTGCAGGCCGGAGACACGCACAAGCATTGCTCGACCATGACGACATCAACAGGGAAGGACCATGTCACTTCGTTTATGCCGACGAGATTGCGCCTTTCATTGGCACTCGGGACGACAACTGTAATACCGTTCAACATGGCGCGTCCTTTTGGCAGGCGCGGTATTTCAATCGCCTGAAGCTCCAGGGCCGTGGTCAAGGCGTATGGCGGCTGCCACCTGCTGCGCTGCCGGAATTCAGCGCACTGCTTCATACGCTGGTGCTTCAACTCCGTCAATTGCATCAGTGCGATTGATCCGCCCATGGTCGGCCGCTCCTTTGTGACTCGAATATTGCCGTGGAGCCGAGTGTAGGGAACCGGGCAGTTCCCCGTCTACCGCGCCTCAAAAAATGTGGACAAATGTGGATGAATGTGCGCAACGCGGTGGATAACTCACCTCGGCTCGGCGGAGACCGCGCATGAGGAAATCACCGGCCGCCTTCTTTCGCACGACTGTACACACCGGCGGGTTCTGTTCACAGAAGACTTGCATGTACACTGGGAAGACGATTTAAACGTGACGCCGAAGGTGACGCCACACAATTAGGGGGTACGGTGAAGGGGATTGGTGTAACTGGCCAAGCAACCGAGGCGCGAACGGATATGTACGATGTTTCTGCCACATGCGCCCATGACCTTCTGATCTGATGCAGGATGGCAGGTACAGGCGATTATGACGATAATCACCAACGCGCGGTTCCCGGGCAGCGCCCGCTGCGTAGACATCGCGATCAAGGGCGGCGCGATTGCGGCAATCACGCCCGCCGGCTCCCGGATCTCGGTGACGGCAACCGGCGGCGCGGCGACTGGGCCTGACCGTGAGGGAGTCCGGTCTTGTGGGCGAGCTCGAATGGTTCGACGCCTACTGCAAGCTCGACAATGCGCCCGGAGCGGCGGAGGAGACGCTCGAACTGATTCGCAAGGCCGAGTCGGATGCCGCCCGCAAAGGCGTGGTCGGCATCCGCGACTATGAGATGGCGGAAAACGTCGACACGTGGACCCGCCGGTTCTCCGCGGCGTCTCCCCGCCCGCGCGACGCTAACGATTCCGCTTGGACAGGCATCGATTGGGATGGCTCATTCACCCACGGCATCCGAGGATTGCGCGTGGAGGCGGGCGTGTATCCCGAACGGCTGGAGGATGCGATTGAAGCCGGTTGGAAGACGGGCGTCGAGCTGCCCGGCAGCGATGGACTGAGCCATGTCGGCACGATGAAGATGATCTCGGACGGCTCGCTGAACACCCGTTCGGCGTTCTGCTCGATGCCGTATTCCGATATATTCCCCGACTTTTACGGCACGCTCAGTTACGCACCCGACCAGATCGAGACGTATTTCCACGTGGCGACATGCCATGGGTTCGCCATCGCGTGCCATGCCATCGGCGATGAGGCGAACACCATCGTGCCCAACGCGGCGGCAAGCACACACGCCCACGGTTCCATCGAGCACGCCCAGATGCTGAAGCCGGCGGATATTCCCCGATTCGCGAAGCTCGGGCTGACCGCCAGCATCCAGCCACAGCACGCCATGGACGATCGCGATGTCATCACGCGGTTCTGGGCGAATCCGGGTGGAATCCCTTACGCATTCAAGGCACTGCACGATGCCGGCGTCAGGCTGCGCATGGGGTCGGATGCGCCGGTTGCGCCGCTCGACCCGTGGATGGCGATATCGGCCGCTGTGTTCGGCACGGAAAGCTCAGACCGCGAACCGTTCCAGCCGGAGCAATGCTTGGATGCGCGCACCGCACTGGCGGCTTCCACAGCCGTCGGCCGCGACCGCCCTGAGCCCGGAGATCCAGCCGACCTGGTGCTCTTGGACCGCGACCCGTATGCTGTCTCCACGCCGGAGGAGATGCGGGCGATGCCGGTGGCGGCGACCATGCTCGCAGGCCGTTGGACGTACTCCTCTTTGCATGGCGAATGATTCCCGACAAGGAACGCATGAGGATTCCTCACACGAATCCCATCGGGAACCGTCCGCTGCGCAGGCAAGGCGTCAGACGTCATACCGCCATGACTTATCGGTGATCACGCGGGCCATCGCCAAACCTATCGGCAGGCAGATAATCACCATGAACGCTCGGAACGCCCAGTCCAGCGCGTGCAGCGTATCGAACTGTCCGAGGTAGAACATCGCCCGGTACATATACAGACCGGGCACCATGATGACGATGGACGGCACGGTCAGGCAGATGCGCGGATAGCCCAGATGCGGCGGCAGCAGGCCGTTGTGCACGGCGGTGCGCCATCCGGCAGCGAGCAGACCGGCCAGCAGCGCGCCGATGAACGCCCCGGCCTCGGCCGGCACCCCGAAATCGACCAGCGTCAGTCGCAGCGTGTCGGTGATCATGCCGATGGTGGCGGCGACCAGGCACATGCGCTGCGGCGAATTGAACATGATCGAGAAGCCCCACACGCCGAGGAAGGCGGTGACGGCCCGCAGCCCCGTGTTCACCCACGGATTGAGACCCAGCGGCTCGAACCCGGTCGGGTTCAGATGCACGATCATGGCCACTCCCCAGCCTGCCAGCGTGGCCATCAGGATGATGCACAGCACGTATGCCACTCGTTGGATGCCGGACGGGAAGTCGATCTTCGCCATATCGAGGCCGCCCGTTATCAGCGGGAAGCCAGGGATGACGAACAGCATCGCGCCGATGTACGCGGTGTCATGCGTCAGCGCGATCGGGTCGAGCAGGCCGATCAGGCGCAGAGTGCCCGTGCAGGCGAGCGCAGCCAGGGCCACGCACACGAACGTCACGAAGAACTGGTTGAGATGGCGGGCGAACAGTTTGCGGCGCAGCCAGTGGCCCAGTCCGGCGCCGACGAACGCGCCGATCATGTCGTAGGGGCCGCCGCCGAGCAGGAACACGAAGGATGCGCAGGCGACTGCGGAGGCGAAGCCGGCGAACGCCGGGGAATAGAGCGGCTTACGGCTCTCGATCAGGTCGAGCCGCTCATGCGCCTGCCGCACGGTGATGGTCTTGCGCCCTTCGCCCGCGCAACGGCCCACGTGGTCGAAATGCTCGGCGTACTCGCCGGTCAGCGGCTTGTGGGCGCGGGTTTTCCGGCGTTTCGCGCCCAGCAGCGCCTCCGCCGACATCGATGTCCCGAATTCGTTCAGGTTCTGGTCTTCCGCACTGCTGGCGCTTGCGCCCGCGCCACCCGCCGCCGCGGCGGCCGCGTCGAGATCCGGCGTCTCCACGAAATCATGCTTTCCGGAGCGCTGCTGCATCAACCGGTCATGCAGCAGCTTGGCCTCGCGATCCTCTTCCAGGGCGGCCTCGGATTCGGAGCGCAGCTCGTCGTCCGTCGAACCTTCCGCGGTGATGTCGGCCGCGGCCGCGCGGACCATGGAGACGGGCACGGTGACCTCGGCCGCCTCCAGGGCGTCGAGCACCGGGTCGTCGGAGGCCTCGCCGCTGAGCTCCTTCTGTGCCTTCTTCTCGGCGCGCAGTTTCTTGGCCAGCTGCGCGGAGACCTCGGACATGTCGCTTTGCTCAAGGTTCTGCACCACACCTTCGGACACGTCGCCCGCGCGATGGTACATGGAATCGAGCCCGAGGTTCACACTGAACCAGTCGGTGTAATGCTCCAGCAGCCAGATGCGCTCGGTGTTGACGCCGGTGGTGGGCAGGTCGATGACCTCGGTGATGCGGTTGGCGTCATCGGTGCAGGTGGCCTCGATGTCCGTCAGGTTCACGTCGGCGCGCACGTGCACGCCCAGGGGGTACGCGATGCGGTGCATCATCTCGCGCACGCGGAAGCTTCCGGTTCCAGCACCTAGGTCCAGTGCGCCGACGCGCACGACGACGCTGGTCTTGGCGGCGAGGCCGGCCTCGGAGATCGGCTTGTCCCAGTCGCGTCGAATGTCTTCCATGTCAAGGGGAACGGAGTGGGTGTGGAAATGACTCACCGCCGTCGCCGCGTCCTGATGGGGCGCGTCGCCGTTCTTGTGCTGCTGCATGTTCTTCTCTATCCGTATCATGCCGTTGTTTTTGCCGCCCTATGGGTGTGCTCGGGCGTGTTTTCAAGATGGTTACAGTAGTCATTCTTACTCCGCGCCGTGAACTCATGGGGTATGACCGAAACCGGCGTTCGCATGATGGACTACCTTCGACAAGATTATGGACGATTCGGCGACGAGGATATTCAGGACGACATTCCCGGGCCATCCAACAGCGTGAAGATATGGTGAAGGTTGCATGTTTACCAGTAATCCTTCAGAGAAAAATTGGACTTCGTAATACAACTTGCGATTTCAGGGCAATAGAATGGGCACACAGCTTTTGGCGCAACCGGCTGTGGGCTCGCAACTGACGGCCAACACAACCGCGGAGGAGCCGCGGAGGACCGACTGACCGAGCAACCGGACCCAAAAGACAAAGGAGGTTATGAATGACCGATACCGATCAACAGATCACGCCCGCCGACGCGACCATCGTGTCGACCGGCACCGGGACCAAGGGCCCCGAAGAGCGGGAGCTGCCTGAGTCGCTCAGCAACGACATGAGCCTGTGCCTGCGCATTCTGCGCGACGTACTGGGCGAATATGACCCGCAGCTGCTGGCGACGTTCGACACCGTGCGCAACTACGCGGTGAAGGCAAGCGCCGAGCATTTCGCCGGAGCGACGGCGGATCCGCACCCCGATGAGGATGGTCTGGCAAAGGCCGTCGCCACCATCGATGCGATGAATCTGCACGACGCCCAGCTGCTCGCCCGCGCATTCGCCACATATTTCCACCTCGCCAACCTGAGTGAGGAGAACTACCGCGTTTCCGTGCTGCACCAGCGCGAGAACCAGGTGGAAGACGACGAAGCCGTTGACCCGGTGAACGAACTGACCACCGCCTACCATCAGCTGCTGACCGAAATGGGGCCGGCCAAAGCCAAGGCGTTGCTGGAGAAGCTCGAATTCCACCCGGTGTTCACGGCGCATCCGACCGAAGCGCGCCGCAAGGCAGTCGAAGGCAAGATCCGCCGCATCGCGGAGCTGCTGGAAGAGAACAAGCGCCTCGGCGGCTCCGACAAGAAGGAGAACGTCCGCCGCCTCTACAACGAGATCGACGCGCTGTTCCGCACGTCCCCGATCGCGCTGAAGAAGCCGACGCCGGTCGAGGAGGCCGATACCATCCTCGACATCTTCGACAACACGCTGTTCACCACGATTCCCAAGGTCTACCACCGTTTCAACGACTGGCTGCTGGGCGACAAGGCCGGTCTCGAACAGCCGCAGTGCCCGGCGTTCTTCCATCCGGGAAGCTGGATCGGCTCCGACCGCGACGGCAACCCGAACGTCACCGCCAAGGTCAGCCGTCAGGTCGCCCGCAAGTTCAGCGACCATGTGATCAGCGCCCTTGAGGAGGCCACCCGCACGGTCGGCCGCAACCTGACCATGGAGTCCGAGACGACCCCGGCCAGCGCCGAGCTGAAGAGCCTGTGGAGCCACCAGAAGGAGATGAGCGAGCGCCTGACCGACAAGGCCGCACTGATCTCCACCAAGGAGCTGCACCGCGCCGTCATGCTGGTGATGGCCGATCGCCTGCGCTACACCATCGAGCGCGACGCCGACCTCATGTACCACAGCTGCGACGATTTCATCGCCGACCTGCAGGTCGTGCAGCGTTCCCTGGCCGAAGCCGGCGCCAAGCGTTCGGCGTATGGCCCGCTGCAGGATCTGATCTGGCAGGCGCAGACCTTCGGCTTCCACATGGTCGAGATGGAGTTCCGTCAGCACTCCGTGGTGCACGCCCGCGCGCTGGAGGACATCCGCGAGCACGGCCTGCACGGCGAGCGTGGCGAACTGCAACCGATGACGCACGAGATGCTCGACACCTTCCGCGCCCTCGGTGCCATCCAGAAGCGCAACGGCATCAAGGCCGCCCGCCGCTACATCATCTCGTTCACGAAGAGCGCCCAGAACGTGCGCGACGTGTACGAGCTGAACCGTCTGGCGTTTTCGCACCCGGAGGATGTGCCGGTCATCGACGTCATCCCGCTGTTCGAGCAGCTTGAGGACTTGCAGAACTGCGTGAACGTGCTGGAAGAGATCGTCAAGATTCCCGAGGTGCAGGCTCGTCTGAAGGCCACCGGCAACAAGATGGAGGTCATGCTCGGCTACTCGGATTCGTCCAAGGACGCCGGCCCGACCACCGCTACGCTGGCGCTGCATTCCGCCGAATCGCGCATCGTCGCTTGGGCCGCGAAGCATGACATCGACCTGACGCTGTTCCACGGCCGTGGTGGCGCCGTCGGTCGAGGCGGTGGCCCCGCCAACCGCGCGGTGCTCGCCCAGCCGAAGGGCTCCGTCAACTGCCGCTTCAAACTCACCGAGCAGGGCGAGGTCATTTTCGCCCGCTACGGCAACCCGGTGCTGGCCATCCGCCATCTGGAATCCGTCGCCGCCGCGACGCTGCTGCAGTCCGCTCCGAGCGTCGAGAAGACGAACACGGAGATGACCGAGAAGTACGCCCATATGACCGAGGTTCTGGACAACGCCTCGCATGAGCGCTTCCTCGACCTGCTGAACACGCCGGACTTCGCCCCGTGGTTCTCGATCGTCACGCCGCTTACCGAGGTCGGCCTGCTGCCAATCGGCTCCCGCCCGGCCAAGCGTGGTTTGGGCGCGAAGTCGCTCGACGACCTGCGCACGATTCCGTGGGTGTTCTCCTGGGCTCAGGCGCGCATCAACCTCGCCGCATGGTATGGCCTTGGTTCGGCCTGCGAGAAGTTCGGCGACCTTGACACGCTGCGCGAGGCGTACGAGGAGTGGCCGCTGTTCTCCACGTTCATCGACAACATCGAGATGTCGCTGGCCAAGACCGATGAGCGCATCGCCAAGATGTACTTGGCGCTCGGCGATGACGAGAACCTGTCGAAGAAGGTGCTCGACGAGATGAAGCTCACCACCAAGTGGGTGCTCAAGATCGTCAACGACGAATGGCCGCTGCAGCACCGTCACGTGCTCGGTCAGGCCATCCGCATCCGCTCCCCTTACGTGGACGCGCTGTCCGTCACTCAGGTGCTTGCGTTGCGTTCGCTGCGCAAGAAGGTGGACAAGGAAGAGCTCAGCAAGAGCCAGCAGGCGGGATTCATCTATCTGATCCTGTGCACCGTCTCCGGTGTCGCCGCCGGCCTGCAGAACACGGGCTGACGTTTTGGCCGGTGTTGGGCCGCATGCGCGGCCAACACCGCTTGGAAAGCCCACCGGGCTTTCCAAGACCAAAACGTAGCGGTGGGCTTTGCGCAATAGCTTTGCGCGCGCAAAGTTCACCGCAGCACGGAGCCTCCGCGACGAGCGGAGGCTCCGTTTTATATCAGCACATATCGTGAAAGCCCTGCCCTACACGGGTGGGGCTTTCACGTTCCCCCCCCTATCAATCACATTGATACGATTTCATAATCATTTCCGATGTGAATAAGTTCACGGATCAAGACCGCAATCATCGGCAATCCCACCAGCGAAGTGGCGTTATAGTAGCGCTGTCGGCGTCGACAAGAGCTGGAACGCTGATAGAATGCACACCAATGATGTTCAGTGATTGTTCGCATGTTCACGAACAGTCCTGCATGATGTGCCTTGAGTGAGCGATGCGGCTCTTGTTCAGGCCGGCAGGTCATCGTACAGCCAGTTACGAAAGGATCCTACCGAATGGCAAGGTTTACCGAGAATCGTTGGACCAGCGCAATCATCCCCGCATTGCTGATTCATATCCCAATCGGTACCGTCTACTGTTGGAGCGTGTTCAAGCAGCTCATCGCCGACAGGCTCAACGCCAGCCCGGCCTCCGTGGAATGGGGCTTCTCGCTCGCCATCTTCTTCCTCGGCATGTCAGCCGCATTCGCCGGCCCCATGGTGGAGAAGAACATCAAGAAATCCGCACTCGTCTCCATGGTCTGCTTCGTGGTCGGCTTCGCCGGCACGGGCGTGAGCATCGCTCTGGGATTCCTGCCGGGTGTGTTCATCTGCTACGGCGCGATCATGGGCATCGGCCTGGGCGTCGGCTACCTGACCCCGGTCAAGAACCTGATGCTCTGGTTCTCCGATAACAAGGGCCTCGCCACCGGCATCGCCGTCGCCGGCTTCGGCCTGGCCAAGGCCATCGCCAGCCCGTTGATGGAGTACCTGATCGGCACGGTGGGGCTGGTCAACATGTTCTTCATCCTCGCCGTGATTTATGCGGTGATGATGTTCTTCGGTTTCCTGCTCATCAAGCGTCCGGCTGACTGGGTCTACGATCCCGTGACCTCGCATGTAAGCCGCGCGGAGATTCTCAGGAAGCCCGTGTTTTGGGGCATCTGGATCGCCTTCTACATCAATATCACCTGCGGCCTGGCGCTTATCAGCCAGGAGAAGGACATCCTGCACGATGTGCTCAAGGCCTTCCCGCAGTATGCCGGCTTGAGCCCCGCCAAGTTCGCCGCCGCCATCGCCGGCATCATCGGCCTGGTGCTCGCCTGGACTCCGTGTTCAACACGGCCGGCCGCGTGGGCTTCTCCACGCTCTCCGACCACCTGAAGCGCCGCGAAACCGTTTATCAGGTGATCTTCATCATGTCGATCGCGGTATGCCTGCTGCAGATCTTCACCAACAGCATCAACAATGCGCTGTTGTGGGCCGTGCTGGCCATGCTGTTCCTCATCAACGCTGGCTACGGCGGCGGTTTCTCGACGCTGCCGGTGCTGCTCGACCAGCACTTCGGCACCAAGACCGTCTCCACCACACACGGTCTCGCGCTGAGCGCCTGGGCGTTCGCCGGCCTGTCCGGCAACCAGCTGGCCTCGTTCGTGGTCACGCACACGCCCGATCAGGCCCATCGCTACGCCGCGCTGATTCCGGTGCTCACCGGCCTGTTCGCCCTGGCTCTGATCAGCATCAGCCTGGTCAAGTATCTCGGCGGCAGGAACGGCGAGGGCAAGAGATCCATCGGGGCCTGAACCGTAACGCAAGGCGGAGGGCTTCAGATACTGAAAGTAAATCACTTTCCTGAATCGCCCCGGACAGTATTCGTCCAAGAACGAGGTAACTGCCCACATCCGCGACAATAGACTCTCATAGTTGACTGATCCGGGGGACTGCGCCTAGCGGGCCCCCTTATTGATGCCGTGTGGCGCGTCGAAAGCACCATGTCCGCCGGCCACGGTCAACGAAGTTCTAACATGTTAACGGAGTATTCTAACATGTAAGAATTATTGAAAGGGGATGAAAGGACAGCGCCAGTCACCTTACACCAACGCGTAGCGGGATGAGGGACCACTCCCCTCATGCCGGAATACGCCCTCCCCCTCAAGTCTCTTCATGAGCCTGTACGCGCTGATATAAGACAAATCCAGCAGCTTCATCACGTCAGACGTGGTCGCCGCGCCCCCATTGTTCAGCGCGAATTCCGTCACCAGGTTCTCCCGCCGACCGTCGAGGCCCTTTTGCCTCGCATAAGCCGGCAACTTATCATCCCTCTTATATACACGCGCGCTCAGCATATAATCTCGTGCGACACCGCTGCCGCAGGCTTCCACCAGCCCGCTCTCCACTAGGCTTTCGACCGCGCCGACCAATCGCCGAGACTCCACTCGCGAGAATTCGCGCATTTGCGCCACGCTGAGTCTGCGATGCTCCCGCAGCAACGACAGCACGATTAGAGACCACACCGACAACGGAGCGCCACGGCGAGCCTCTTCATTGGCAATCATCACAACGAATGCCTCATCCGGCACCACGCGACGCAGGAACAGCACCACCTCCGACGCCGTGGACTGCGAATAATCGGGAAATGCCCCACCGGAAGCCAAGGAGCCGGCATATATCTTATCGACACCACGACCGGTGCGTTCCGCATATCCCGCCGTCTTGAGGATGGAGGCGAGCTGAGGGTTGCGGGAACGCGGCTGCGCGGTCAACAGGTTGTTTTCGCTCAATCCCTCGATGAAACCTCCCGGGTTGGATATGGTCAGGCCATCGTCGTCCACGAGGAACCGCACCGATCCCATCCTCGCATAATCCCTATGGCAGAACGCGTTGACTGCCGCCTCGCGGAACGCCTGATGATCGAAGTCCGGCAGATTGACATGGACCAGACCGCTCATGACCTCATGATCTGGATTCCATGGTTCCATCAGTGCGCCGATACGAGGGAGCATATCGACCAGCGGCAGGAAGAACGGATCCGTGTTTACCTTGGGAGACGTGCCTTTCATGACCTGGAATACGGCAGAGGCCGACGGTACGGAACGCTTCAGTGCCCGCTCCGTACCGATGACCAGCAGACCGGCCACGGAAGGCTGCGGGCCGCCAGGGCCGTCGACTACCAGTTCTAGGGCCCGATCGAAGTCCTCATCATCAAACGCCAGCAATGAGCTGCCGGCATTGGCCGTGCGTATGCTCTCCCTGAGCCGGTCGCGCGCAGACGGATCAAGATCGGACAGCGTCGACCCCGGAGCAGGCTGCGCGCTGTAGTCGTAACTACGCTGCTGCGACAAACGACTGATGAATTGCGCAGGGAACATCGGAACGACTTCTGGCGCGCCATCGGCTTTCAGCCGGCGCTGCAGCGTCTTCCCCTGACTGGTGGACACGATCTGCTGACTGCTGTCAACCTCAATGCCGACGACCGGTTTGCCGCTCTCGCTCAGCAACGTCACCCGCACGGAAAGCTGAGGAACCGTTTTGTTGAAAATGAATGCCGCCAGACCATTGACATTGCGATGCCGGTCACAGACCCCAGTCACCATGCCATCGTCTTCGACACCAAGGTACAGCGTACCGCCTTCGGTATTGGCCATCGCCACCACATTGTCGACGATTTCGTCATCGGTTTGCGGGCGTTGGCGTTCGCTTTTGAACTCCACCGTCAGGCTTTCCTTGGTCGGCAGCATCAGCTCCTCCTTTCACGGCTTTCAATAATTCTAACATGTTAACGGAGAATTCTAACATGTTAGGATTATTGAAAGGGGGTGAAAGGACAGCGCTGGTCACAGCGCCCGCTATGCGCCGAGCAATGTCAACATCTGCGGGACACTCTTCTTGCCGAATTCGACCTTCTGCTCGCCGCCGGGCTGGTTGATGACGATGCAGGGGACGCTCATCGCGCCATACTGGTCCTTGAGCTCGGGGAAGTGCGCGACGTCGTAGGCTTCGGCACGCACGTTCGGGTTCAGCGACGCGATGCGCTGCGCGGCCAGTACGGTTTCCGGACACATCGTGCAGGTGAGCGAGACGAGGATCATCACGTCGATCGGCGTGTCAATGGCCTCGGCGCGAGCCTTGAGGTCATCGTCCAGAGGCTGGCCCGGACCCGCGGCGTTGTACAGGCCGAGCACGAACGAATTGAACTCGTGACCGGACGGTACACCGTGGAAGGCCAAGCCGGTGAACAGCAACGTACCGGCGTCGGAATTCTCGGCCGGCACGCACATGCGCACGACAGGCCGCGCAGACGGCAGCACCCCTGCTACGTCGAACTGCGCGCGACCGGAATCATCCAACGAACCATATACCGGCAGTTCGGCGCCATCCGGCAAGGTGACGGCCAACGGCTCGCCGACCGTCAACGACGTTGGCGCGCTGGAACCGTCCTCAGCGGTGATCACGCCCGCCGCATCGACCGCGACCGAATTCAGTTTGCCGTTCGACAGCGCCACCATCTCGCCGATGAATCCCTGCAACTCCGTCGACAATGGCGTATCGTCCAGTTCGAGGACGAGCGTGACCGGGCGGGTCATACGGCCAAAGACCACGCCGAGCTGCTGCTTGATGGCGGCGGAGAAGAGCTCGCCGGGCTTTTTGGCGGCGGCCGTCGCGGCGGCGGTATCGGCGCTGCGCTTGGCAGGAGCCGGGGCGGGCGTGGTGCCGGCAGCGGCAGCACTGTTGACGGCAGCCGCGGTCTGCGCTTCGGCCTGCTCATATGCGGATGCGGTCGGACGAGGCGGCACAAGACCGGTTTTCTCGCTCATCTGCTTGGCGTACCGCTCCAGTTCCACTGCGGCGATGGCACCGTCGGCGGTGGCGGTGACGACCTGACGCAGGTTCTTGACGCGCAGGTCACCGGCCGCGTACACGCCCGGCACCGAGGTCTCGAGGTATCCGCGCGTGACCACGTAGCCGTGGTCGTCCAGTTCGACGACACCGCGCACGAGCTCGGTGGCCGGCACGTATCCGGCGAACACGAAGACACCAAACGTGCCGTCGTCGGATGGCTTCCACGATTCCGTCTCACCAGTTCGGCGGTCGAGGATCGTCGCCTCGCGCAGCCCGCCCTGGCCGGCGGTGACGCCTTTGAGCTCGACGTTGTAGCGCACGTCGATTTTCGGGTTGTTCTTGGCTTCGGCAGCCACCGCCGCGTCGCAGGTGAAGTCCGGTTCGCGGACGAGCACCGTGACTTTGGAGGCGTATTTGGTCAGGAACACGGATTCCTCTGCCGCGGCGAAACCGCCGCCGACGACCAGCACCTCCCTGCCGGTGAAGAATTCGCCGTCGCATGTGGCGCAGTAGGCCACGCCGCGGCCAGCGTACTCGCCCTCGCCGGCGAAACCAAGCTTGCGCGGGCTTGCACCGGTGGCAATCAGGATGCCGAACGTCTTCAGGTCGCCACGTGACGTGTGCACGGTCTTGATGTCACCGTTCACGTCAAGGCCGGTAGCTTCGGCTGAGAGGAATTCCGCGCCGAAATCCTTGGCCTGGTTGCGCATGGTCTGCGTGAGCGCACGACCGGACGTACGGCCGACGCCGGGATAGTTGACGACTTCGTCGGTGATGGTGATCTGCCCGCCGAAATCATCCTTTTCGAGAATCAGCACGCGATAGCGGGCGCGAGCGAGGTACAGGCCGGCGGTGAGTCCCGCAGGGCCGCCACCGATGACAACAACGTCATACAGATCGCTTCGGTTGATCTGGGTCATGATATGGAACTCCTTACATATGCATATGCCCCTGCCGGCGGGGGCTCCCGCGAAGCGGGTGGGGTAGTTCGCCTATCACCGCGACCACCCCCAGTCGGCTGTCGCCGCCAGCCCCCCCGCCAGCGGGGGCGGAGAGGCCACTCGCCTTACATCGCTACCCGCCAGCGGGGGCGAGAGAGTTGGCGATCCCCAGCCAACTCTGACCGCTACCGACAGCCCTCCAGCCCCTGCAATCAGGGACGGCCTCCAGCCGCAGCCTGTTGTGCTTGCCTGTCGGCTCGCCTTCGCCTACAAACAGCTCTGCTGTTTGCTTGACAACTCAGCTCGTCAGTGAGGCGGGAAATCAGAGGAGACCGACGAGGTCGAGGCTCGGCTCGATGGTCTCCTCGCCGGGGGTCCACTTGGCCGGGCACACCTGGTCGCCGTGCTCGTAGACGAACTGCGAGGCCTGCACGCGGCGCAGCAGCTCGTCGGCGTTACGGCCGACGTTGGAGGAGATGACCTCGTAGGCCACGACCTTGCCCTCCGGGTTTACGATGAAGTCACCGCGCTCGGCCACGCCGTCGGCCTCGTTGTAGGTGTCGAGGTCCTTCGCGAGCAGTGCGGTGGGGTCGGCAAGCATCGGGTACTGGATCTTCGCGATCTTTTCGTTGGCGTCGTGCCAAGCCTTGTGCACGAAGTGGGTGTCGCAGGAGACCGAGTAGATCTCGCAGCCGATCTTCTTGAAGTCCTCGTACTTGGCAGCGAGATCCTCCAGCTCGGTCGGGCACACGAACGTGAAGTCCGCCGGGTAGAAGAAGAACACCGACCAGTGACCGAGCACGTCCGCCTTGGTCACCTCATGGAATTCGTTGTTCTGAAAAGCCTGCACCGTAAAATCAGTGAGTTCATGCTGAAGCAGTGTCATCATCGTTCCTTTCCACGCAATCCGGTCATTGCGTCTCCCCATCGTAACGTCAAGCGGCTTTCGCCGATACGGACGCACGAGGGTTTCTTCATGACAATCATCACAGTTTGCGCTCACAAACCGGTAAAAACAGCCGCGCCCGATCCGTGGTTTCGCTATGAGCAGAGGTGATGAACGTTCCTTGGATATTTCATACTTATCAAACAGGTTTCCGCTATGCTCGCACATACAGGCACATACACGCCGACCCGACGCGAACCTGAGACTCGGAACGGAGATGTCATGGCAGAGGAAGACCCGGATCAGGAATCCACCGCGAACTCGACGCTTAGCCGCATGCTGGCGGGAAACCGGCGGTTCGCCGAAGGGCACAGCGAGCACCCGTGGCAGGACATGCAGACCCGCGAATCACTGATCGACCGGCAGAACCCCGACGCGGCGGTATTGTCATGCTCCGATTCGCGCGTTCCGCCGGAAATCATCTTCGACGCGGGGCTCGGTGACCTGTTCACGATCCGCACGGCCGGGCAGATCATCGACGACGCGGTATTGGCATCGCTGGAATATGCCGTGGATCATCTGCACGTCAGCCTGCTCATGGTCATGGGTCATGAAGGCTGCGGGGCGGTGGCGCTGGGCGCCGAACAACTTGACGCGCTGATCGCCGACAGCACGAGCGACCCGGAGAGCTCGTTGGAGTCCGCTGATGCGATGGCCGAATTGGATGAGCGCATCGCCAGCTCGGATTCGATTGTGCTGCGCTCGGTCGGCATGTCGGTATGGCAGGCGCGGGAGGCCGAGTTGGATACGAGCGAGGACTTCGAACGCGTACATGTGGCGCGTACCATCGAAGAGCTGGTCACGCGCAGCGAAATCATTCAGGACGCGCTGGCGCATGATCGACTGATGATCGTAGGCGCCCGCTACCAGCTGTCCACCGGCAAGGTCGAGGTACTGAGCTTCTGACGGGAGCGTGACTTATCGCCGCATTTCGCGTCACTGTGTGCGGGTAGCGTCACGCTGTGCGGCCCCGCACACAGTGACGCATCAGTAAAACCCTTATTTTCCAATGGTTATACAATATGCGTCACGCTGCAAGGGCGCACACAGTGACGCACCCCGCACAGCGTGACGCATTCGAGACGCCGCATCCGCAACGGCAACGCGCCACCCGTTTCGACGTGGCGCGTCCCGCAGGCGTCTCCACCGCCGTCGTCAGCTACGTGCTCAACGGCAGTCCCAAGATAATCTCACCGGACACCGCGCAGCGGGTGTTCGACGCGGCGCAGCGGCTCGACTACCACCCCAACTCCGTCGCCCGAGCCCTCAAGACCGGCACCACGCACACGCTCGGCGTCATCGTGCCCGACTTCTCGAACCCATACTTCGCCGAATTCACCGACCAGCTCGAAGCCGCTGCATCCAAACGCGAACGGGCGCTGATCATCAACCCGTCGCGAGGCGACCCGCAAGGCGAGCGCCGCCGCATCAACGAACTCGTCGAGCGCAACGTCAACGCGATGTTCGTCTCCTCCGCGCAGACCGATGCCGAGCTCGCCCGTTGCGCGGTCAACGCGGCGCTCGACCCCGCGCACACGCCCGACGTGCAGCTCATCGCCGCCGAACTCGTCACCAGGCAGTCCTGCGGATGCAAGTGACCGGCCGGCAAGTCGCAGCGAATGGTTCTCAATAAGAAAGGTGCGAGGATTTCTCACATTTGCGCACAAGCGCACAAAACCATAAAGGGCGGCATCTCGGGACTTTGTCGATTTTGATGTTCGTTTCGGGCGTGGGCAGGCTCGCACCTTTCTTACTGAGAATGATTCGCTGCGACAATTGACGTGCCACCCCCCTACAGTAGAGTCCATGTCACTTGGTTTAAACATCCTTCTGATCTTCATATTCCTAGTGCTCGGATCCATCTTCTCCGGCACCGAATTGGCCTTGGTCTCCCTGCGCGGATCCCAGATCGATCAAATGGAACAGGAGGACGCCCGTGGCGCACGTGTGGCGGCAATCGCACGCGACCCCAACAAGTTCCTGTCCACCGTGCAGATCGGCGTGACGCTCTCCGGCTTCCTGTCCGCATCGTTCGGCGAATCGTCGATTTCGCCGTTCATCGTGCCCGTCGTGAAAAGCTGGGGCGTGCCGGCGAACATCGCCGCACCGCTGACCACCATCGTGCTGACGCTGATCATCTCGTACTGCTCGATAGTCATCTCCGAAATGGTGCCGAAGCGCATCGCCATGCAGCGCACCGAACAGATCGCCCGCGCCGTAGTGCCCGCGATAGACGTGTTCGCCAAGGTCTGCAAGCCGATCATCTGGCTCATCGGCAAGAACACGAACGGTATCGTGCGTCTGCTCGGCTTCGACCCGAACGAGACCGAAAGCGAGGTCTCCGACGAGGAGCTGCGCGTGCTCGTCAACACGAACACGTCGCTGAGCAAAGACGAGCGCACGATCCTCGACGACGTGTTCGACGCGTCCGAGACCATCGTCGCTGAGGTCATGCGTCCGCGCACCGATGTCGTGTTCCTCGACGGTTCGCAGAGCATCAAGGACGCGGCGGCGTACGTGCGCGAGATGCCGTACTCCCGCTATCCGGTGACCGGCAGGGATTTCGATGACGTGATCGGCTTCGTGCATGTGCGCGACCTGCTGGACGTGCGCGACCCCAACGCAACGACCGTGGCCGACGTGACGCGAGAAGGCATTTCGCTGCCCGGCACGTCCAAGCTGCTGCCGAGCCTCGAACTGCTGCGCAAGCGCGGCATCCACTTGGCCGTGGTCATCGACGAGTACGGCGGCACCGACGGCATCGTGACGCTGGAGGACATGACCGAAGAGCTCGTCGGCGACATCCGCGACGAATACGACCTGCCCAGCGAACCGGGCGGCGAGCGCAAGGAGCAGCCCGCATTCGTGAGCGGCGTCGCCACCATCGACGCGAGCATGACCATCGAGGACTTCGCCGATCTGACCGGCATCGAACTGGAGGACGGCCCGTACGAGACCGTCGCCGGCTATTTCCTCGCACACACCGGCAAGATGGGTGCCGAGGGCGATGTGCTGCACTCCGACGACGGGTACGACATGACCGTCACCAAGGTCGACGGCCGCCGTATCGAAACCATCGAGGTGCGCAAGGCCGGCGCCCCTGACCACGCGCCGGTTTCCGCCGAATAGCGCGGCGCGGGCGGGAGGTCGCCGGCCATTGCCGATCATCGGCGCTGCGAGGAAATCCACCAGTTGATGATCGAACCGGCTGCGACCAGCAGAGCGCCGCACCAGAACGGCAACATCAAAGACAACCCCAGCAATACCGCGCTGGCTGCCGTGGACAGCACGGGCGTGGCGTAAGAGGCCATCGCAAGCGTGCTCATGCTGCCGCGCAAGATTCCATAGCCCCAGCAGGCGTATCCGCCAGCGATGACCGCCGCGGCCGCCACTACAGCCAAGTAGCCCCAAACCGACGGCGCGGCAGACGGCCAACCTTGGCCGGAAGCGAAGTGGATGATCCACAGCGCCACGGCCACAAAGGGGAAGAATACGGACGTACCGTCGAATCCCTTGGACAGCGCGGGCGTGAACACCGCATACACCGACCATGCGAGCGCGCCCGCAAATGCCAGCAGATACGGCAGTGGATTCGCCGCGACATGCCCTGCGGCGAGCGCCCAGTCCAAGCCGCTGTTGCCGCCGACCGCCAGTATCACGCCGGCGGTGGCGACGACAGCGCCAGGCAATACGCGGAGCACCGCGCGGCCACGAGAATGGCGGGGCGGCTTGCCTGCGCTGCAGTTTGTGCCGCACTGGACCGAGTCATCTTGAGCCTGCGCGTCGCTGGGCGCTGCGGGTTCCCGTCCTATCCCCTCGTTCCGCGCCGAACGCTTCTCGCCGCTCGGTACGAATGCCGCCGCCAGCAACACCATCATTGTAGGCCACAGGTAGTTCACCAGACTGACCTCCACCGACGAGGCCGCCGAAGACGCCAGCCCGATCGACAAGGAAATCGACGACTCATAGAACACGAACAGCAGGCCGCCGACGATCAGATACGTTCGCGGATACTTGCGCAACGGTGCCGGCCGGCGAAAAACCAGCAGCAGCACCGCGCCACAGGTGTATATCAACGCCGATCCCAGCGTCGCGCCGAACGCATCGGCGACCACGCGAACCAGCCCGGTCATCAGACTCCACAGCAGAATCGCCATCAGACCAATCATGGTAGCCTGCACGGATGGGCTGGGGCTCCGGCCGGCCTGGCCAGCCACATCGCGACGCGAATCGACCATATCTGCACGCTCCTTTTCGCCGCGGGGTCCGGCTGTTTACTCCAGTGTGTCCGCCGGCACCGACGCGGATGACGGCGAGTGGCGACTGACCGCGTTGACTGACGCGAATTGACCTGCCGTATTGTACCTGCTGAATGTGCAGCTACGTCCAGTCACGCCGTCTGCCGTGTTTCGTGTTGCCCCCCCGCTGCACATGCCTTGCCCAGTCGCACCGCCGCATGTCCCATCTCTCAGCCCAGTCCGTGCCACACCAGCGTAAAAACGGCGCGAAATCAGCCTGGTGTGGCACACTGATTCCACCCGACCTGTACCGCTGATGATCATCAGCCTACGTTTCTGTTACGTCGCTCACTGTGAGCGATAACTATGCTGGCAGCTGACACATCGCGCAGGCTTCATCGATAAACTGGAGGGTGACTGATATCCCAGAAGGAAGGAACGAATATGACACTTGCATTCGTTGTGCCGGGACTGGACGAAGCCGCCTCCGAGAAGGCCATTGCCATTCTGCAGAACCGACTGAGCCAGGAGCAGGAGGCCGCGCTGGTCCTGAAGCACGCTCACTGGAACGTGACCGGGCCGAACTTCATCGCCGTGCACGAGATGCTCGACCCTGAGGTCGAGGCAGTGCTCGCGCAGGCCGATGAGACCGCCGAACGCATCGCCACGCTGGGCGGCACGCCTGACGGCCGCGCCGATGCCATCACCCGCAACCGCACCTGGAAGCCGTTCGACGTCGACGGTCGCGCCGGCACCGAGAAGTACCTTGAGGCCCTGATCGAGTATTACGACGCATTCATCGCCGATGACCGCAAGGCCATCGCCGAGCTGGACGAGCTGGACGTGATCAGCTCCAACATCATCCAGGACCACGTGCAGGAGCTTGAGAAGTTCCAGTGGTTCATGCGTTCGCATCTGGCGTGACGCGATAGATCGCGGCAGACAGCAGGCAGCATGCATGGCGGGTGAATGCCCGCTCCCATGCACACCGGCATGGTCTGACGCAAAAGATGCACATCAATGATGGCGACGGTTCAGTGGCAATGCTGAGCCGCCGCCATCATTTGTTTTGCTGCCGCGACATGTCGGCAGCATGTTTCACGATATGTTTCACAGCAGTACGCGCTTGTTGAGTTCACGGCGCAGCTCACGCCAGCTCGGCAGATAAGCGCTCATCCGCCGCTGAAAATCAGCCCCGTGACCATTGGCCCACAGATGGGTCATTTCATGGACGAGAACGTACTCCAAAAATCGAGGCTCCATCAGACCAAGCTGAAGATTCAGCCGGATACGCCCGGTTTTCGGCGTGCATGACCCCCAGCGCGACGTCATGACCCGCAAGGTGACATGGCTCGGCGAACGCCCGACGATGGGCGCCCACTTGCGCAACAGCCCCGGAAGCGCGGCATCGATCGCGGCCGCGGCGGCATGTTTGCGCTCATCGGTCCACATGGCCGAACGGTCGAACATGGGGAGCTGCGGCTGATCGCCGCCCCGGCGGCCATCGACACCGGCATGCCCTCCATCACCGGCAGGAGCGCTGGGGAGGGGCGTCAACGTCTCGGCCTGCCGCAATGACATCCGTCGGGCCTCGGCCATACGCCGCTGCTGTTGCACGATCCACGAGTGCCGTTCATGAGCGAAACCAATGATCTGACGCTGGCTCATGCGCATCGGCGCCGACACCTCGACGGTTCCCAGAGGCGGCTTGATACGCAGATAGAGGTTCTTGATGCGTTTGCGCGTCACATGCAATTGCAGGCCGTCCACCTCAAGCACGGTCGACGCGGCGGCGGTTGAGGCGGACGCGGGTGCTTTTCGGGCATGACGACGCTGATTGGGCAATGGCATACGAGCCATTGTCGCAGACGCTGCCCCCAGTCAGCATGAGGCAAGGAATACAACGCCCCCGCTGGCGGGGGCCGCCGCGCAGCGACTGGGGGTGGTCTGACCAGCCACTGCACAGAACCACCCTCAGTCTCGCTGCGCTCAACAGCTTCCGCTAGCGGGAGCACAATACTGCGCACTCCGCGAAACCACCCGCGATCTCACGCGTTCCCACACACAAAAACGGGAGCGCGAGGGCACTCGCACCCTCACGCTCCCGCATAATCGCTCAGCGGCGGCGGAACAGTATCACGCTTCCGCAGCGGCCTTCTTGGCGGCGCGAGCAGCGGCCTTGGCGGCCTTCTCCTCGGCCTTCACCTGCTCGATGTACTCGGCGTGCTTGGCACCCGGAGTCCAGCCGGTGTTGACGACCTTGACCTGCCAGATCCACGCGGCGGCGAAGAGCACCGCGGCAAAGATCAGCAGGCAGATGGCGCCACCGACAGGACCGAGGTGAGCCATGTTGCCGGTAATCGTACCGAACCAGCAGAAGTCGGCGTCACCGAAGGTGGAGTTGGCCAGACCGAAGCTGCCCATCACGGTCATCAGCGCGGCCGGCAGGAAGGTAATCAGCAGGCCGTTGATGAACGAGCCGACAATGGCACCGATACGACCACCCGTGGCGTTGCCGAACACACCAGCACCACCACCATCGAAGAAGTGAGGCACCATGCCGGGCAGGATCAGTGCGACGCCCCAGACCGGGCCGAGCCACACGGCGATGATCGCCAGAGCCACCAGGCCACCGACGAAGGAGCCGAGGAAGCCGATCAGCGAAGCATTGGCGCCGTACGGGAACACGATCGGGATGTCCAGCGCCGGGCGGGCGCCGGGCACGACCTTGTTCGCAATGCCCTGGAAGGCGGGGACGAGTTCACCGAGGATGATACGAACACCGTAGAGGATGATGCTCACACCGATGCCGAACTGCAGGGCCTGCGCGAACGCGGCCATGAAGAACGAACCGTAGTTGTCGGGGTTGGTGGAGAAGATCTTGAACGCTTCCTTGGCCGGCAGCACGATGGCGGCCCACACGGAGAAGACCAGGTACAGCACGACCATGAGCAGCGTGGTGGAGACCATGGAGTCACGCAGGAAGCTCAGGCCCTTCGGGAAGTTGATGTCTTCAGTGGACTTCGACTTCTTGCCCACGCCGGCGCCGACAGCACCGGAGACAATGTAGCCGAGGGTGTTGAAGTGGCCGATCGACAGCTTGTCGCTACCGGTCACCCTGTTCATGAACGGCTGCGCGAACGCCGGCATGACCACCATGATCACGCCCATGAGGATGGCGCCGATGATCACGATGAGCAGCTGGTGGTCCGTGCCGAATCCCACGGACAGCACCACGGCCAGCATGGTGGACATGAACACCATGTGGTGGCCGGTCAGGAAGATGTATTTCAGCGGGGTGAACCGCGCGAGCAGCAGCATCACGATGAAGCTGAGCACGATGATGTACGCCGAGGAGGCGCCGTACTGGCTGGACGCCTGCGCGGTGATGACCTCATTGGTGGGCACGACGCCGTGCGCGCCGGTGGACTTGAGCACCAGGTCGCCGAACGGGGCCAAAGCCGAGGTGACGACGGTAGCGCCGGCACCCAGGATCAGGTAGCCCATGGCCGCCTTCAGGGCGCCCGACACGACCTGCCCGGCGCTGCGCTTCAGTGCGATCAGGCCGATGGCCGCGATGATGCCAATCAGATACGCCGGCACATTCAGTATTTCCTGGCTGATGAAATTCAGCACTTGAACGACAACGTTCATGGATTCCTTCTTTTCTTGTTATGGTTTCTGGCCGACATCTCACGCCGGCCGTAACGGGGAGCGTCTCAGTCGGCGTACTTCTCCAGCACCGACTTAATCTCGTCGGTGTCCATGAAGTTCGTGATGACTTCGACGGGCGTGGTGGTGCCTTCCAGCTCGGGCGCGAGCTCGGCGGAGGTGAGCACCAGATCGTTCATGTTGGCGGTGCCCTTGGCGCTGCCCGCATCGGAGGTGGTGACATTGACATCGACGCCAAGGTCGGCCGCGACCGATTCGACATTGACCTTCAACAGCACCGATGTGCCGATGCCGTTGCCGCATACGCAGAGGATGTTCATGATTCCCTCGTTTCTTTCGTTGGAATGACTGCCGTGCAGCCATTGGGTTTCAGTTATTGGATTCAGTCATGGAAGTGTGGGTGTGCCGCTCGCCGGCGGCCCGGCCCGGGTTGCGCCGCCCTGCTATTGATGCAGGATGTCGCGGATGGCTTCCGGCGTGGGGGCCGAGGCGAGCGCCGCGGTCTTCTTGGGATTGATCAGGGCCGAGGCGATAGCGGACATCACGGTGATGTGCTCGTTCTCGTCATGACCGGCCAGACCGATGACCAGCGATACCGGGTCGTTGGCCTTGTTGCCGAACTTCACCGGCGTGGACAGGCGCACCCAGCTCAGGCCGGTCTTCAGCACGGCCTCGGACGGGCGGGAGTGCGCGAGCGCGAGACCCGGGGCGATGACGATGTACGGGCCCATTTTCTCGACCGTCTCGATCATCTGATCCGTATACGCGTCGGTGGTGAAACCAGCCGCCACCAGTCCTTTGCCGGCAAGCCGGATGGCATCTTTCCAATCGGTGGCGGGAACGTCGAGCAGAAACGCGCTGTCCGGCAGGAACCCGTCAATATCGGCGACCATAGCATCTCCTCCGTGCTGAGCCATCCACCGCTGGATGGGTTGGTGATTTGCTGACACCATCGCGAGCAAATCGTTTCTTTCATCCGTCACTATACACCCTAAAATCCGCTTAGTAAACCCGGAAACCGATTTCTCAATTCTGTAATGAAATGGTATGATCTATACAGAAACCATTACGTCTGTCCACTGGAAACATTGGCAATAATCACGCCCATACGGCATCGCGGCGACCAATGAGCGCAATGTGCGTTCATGTATCCTATATACAACGGGCAGCGACGCGGTGCCCGGCAGAAGTAATCGAAGCAGACAATCCGAGGTGATGAACGATGAGCTCAACGAGTTCCATCACCGACGTCGCCGCATTGGCGCGCGTATCCAAAGCCACTGTCTCCCGCGTTCTTTCAGGGCGCCGCACCAAAGACGACAACATCGCGAAACGCGTGCGGGACGCGGCGGAACAGCTCAACTATCAGGCCAACTCCGCCGCCAGCGCACTGCGCAGCGACACGACCAATACCATCGGCCTCATCATGCCCGGCCCGACCGACCCTCTGGCAGCCCGACTGCTCGCGGAGTTGGAGCCCGAAGTCAACCGCTCGGGACGCCAGCTGCTGCTGGGCCTCGGCGACGACCAGCGAACCCAGACGGAACGCATCGAAGCCATGCTCGCCCGCCGGGTCGACGAGCTGGTGGTCATGCCGCCGCAAGACGCCAACACCGCAGCGTTCCTGGATGACTACATCGGCATGACCTCGCTGGTTCAGGCGTTCGGCCACTCCACGTCCTTCCACGTGAACTGGATTGGCGTCGACGAAAGCGCCTCCATGAAGCTGATGCTTTCGCACCTTGCCGAGTACAACGCCAACTCCATCGCATTCCTCAGCGGCAACGTCAACTCCGCCAGCGCCGCCGAGCTGTTCGCCACGTTGCAGACGTCAACGAGGGTCATGAACCTGATGACCGAACCGGGTTGGACCACGTTCGGCGACAATTCCGCGAAGCGCGGGTATCACGACGTTATGAGACTGTTCGGGGACAAGGGCAACCGCCCGAACGCGCTCATCTGCGCCACCGACGATGTGGCGATCGGAGCGCTGATGGCGCTGAACCAACTGGGAATCCGCGTGCCGGACGAGGTCAAGGTCATTGGGTCGGGCGACTCCCCCGCGGCGGCCATCGCCGACCCGCCGCTCTCGTCGATTCTCCCGCCGTGCCGGCTCATCGCCCATGAAGCGCTGCGACTCATCAGCGTCAGTGCCAGCAGCAAACACTGGCTTCCGGCGCACACCGCGTACCCGCCGCAGCTAGTGCAGCGCGAATCGACCAGCGGGCCGCGATTCGGCTCCAGCGACATGGCGCTGCCCGACGACGAGAGCTGAAAACTCGATGTCGGTGCCCTGAGCGGTACGAATATTGCGCGAAAGGCGTGGATTACACGGCTATCTGCATTTCGAGGGGGGGGTGATTCCGACTTCCCGAACATCTATCTACGTTTCAAGGGGTTGGTGACCAAGTAGGAACACTGCTAGAACCGCGTCATTCCAATAAGTGAATGGCTCATATACCTCGGATGCCTCTGTGCCGCAACCCCTTGAAATGCAGATAGATGTTCCGGCGACCGAAAATCACCCCCTTGAAGCGCAGATACCCGGCAAGCTCGCCTGTCAGGGCCTGAAAAACGCCACTGCACGAGGCGGCGACGCCTTGCGGCACAACGAAATGCCGGATCTCACATATGAGACCCGGCATGGATCGCATTTTCGCGCCGTCTCAGCCAGCGAGCGCCGGCACGGCAACAACGACCGGCTCATGCCACTACCGCGCGACGCCCCGCCTCTGATGTGCGCTTGGGTTTATGAACGCAGGGCGTCGGCACAGCGCCACACGATGGAGGCGATGCGGGCCAATTCTGATTCCGCGCTGACAGAACGCCACAAGTCGCAGTAGGTCTCGAACCAGCGCTCCAGACCACGTGCCACTCGAATCGAGACATACTGCACGGCTTCCGGCCCTGCGGAAGAGCCTGCGTCCGGTTCGATCAATCCGGCCGACGCGCGGGCGATATCGCCGGCATCGACCGTGATGACGTCATGCCGCCGCGCAAGGCACAAGCCGACCAAGTTGAACCAGCGCTGCCCCTCGATGGCGGCCAGCATCGCCGGCACATCACGCCGAGCCGCACCCAAACGCGATGCGCGACCGGCGGCGGCGCCGAGTCGCATGGCGTCGCACAGCAGCGCCTCGTTCGCCTCGGCCGCGCGGACGATATGCGGCGACAGCCCTTGCAGCATCGTGCGCCGAGCCTCATCAAGATCGGTACTGCCCAGCAGTCGGGCCTCCCACTCCCGCCCGTATTCCCCGCTGAACCCATGCACGCCGAGATGCATCGCCGATGCGGCATCGCGATTCATCCGTCCGTCGCCTTCATCCAGCTCGCAGTACCAGACCATGTCATCCCAGCCGAACGCCACACGACAGGCGGCATCTCGCAGTGCCTCGACTATGCCGCCCGAACGGTCGCCGTATTCGACCTCGGCCACGCGACGGCACATCTCGGCACACGACCCATCGCCGCCGGCCGGCGCGCCCGCAATCGCGTCGGCCGCGCCACCGGTGTAATCGTCGCTTTCCGAGCTCGACGGGAGCGGCGCCGGGGAATCCCCGTCCGCGGCGGCCTTGTTCTCGCGGACGACATCGGCGGCGGCATCGGCATAACCGGCAGCAGAGCCTTCTTCGCCGTCGCCGCACCCGGCCTCACCCTGGATATGAGCCATCGGATTCCACGCGCACTGCGCGCCGAATATCATGCCGGAAACCGCCATGCGCGGGTCGTTGACATGCCCGTAATCACCCCAGTCGGTCACCAGGTACCCGACCGCACCGTACTTCACGCCGTAGCGCGCGAGTCGGGAGATGTTGTTCCACGAGTCGTCGAGGCGCGGCAGCAGCGCATTCCAGCACCACACCGCCGAGCACACGTACTGCGGGGCCCCGGCCTGCGCGACGAGGCGTACCTTGTCTTCGCCGATGCCCGGCGCGTACAGCCAGTTGAGCAGCGTGACGTTATCCGGCAACAGGCCGAGGATCTGCGGCATCTCCACAGCGATGTCGCCCCAGAACATCGGATCGCGGCCGCGCTCAGACAAGTGACGGCACAGCTGCGATACGAAGTCGGCGTACATCGCGGCCACGCCGCGGCGTTCGGCTTCGGGCTTGGAACGGCCGCGACCCAAGTCGAACGTCTCATCGCCGCAGATGTTGAACTTGCGTGTGCGGAACAGCTGCATGTAAGCATCGATCAGCTTGAACGAGAACGCGAGGGACTCCGGTTCGGTGATGTTGAGCGTGTGGTGACGCTGCCGCTCCACGAAACCGTACCGACGGTCGGCGTCCTCGGGAAACTCGCCGAGATGGCGCAGCTCGCGCGTGCGCATCGCCATGTACTGGTGTCCGAAAGTCGAGACCGACGGCACCAGCTCGATGCCGAGCCGCGCGCAGTATTCGTCGAACGCGATGATGTCGGCGGGCTTGAGCGGGCTGGTGCCGCGCCAAGTCTCGCTCAGATCGTCGAACATGAACGTGTGCTCGATGTATAGCTGAAGCTGGTTGTACTTGTACAGGCACAGCCGGTCGGCCCATGTTTTCAGCCAGTCGAGCGTGGGGACGCGGCCGCGCGTGGCGTCGAGATAGTAGCCGCGGACCTTGTACGCCGGTTTGTCCGCGATGACGAGTCGAGGCAGCGCCGGCGCGCACTGACGGATGATCTGGCGAAGGGTCTGCACGCCGTTGCGCACGCCTTCCGTATCGCCGCCGACGACGTCTATGCCGGAGCGTGCGATGGTCAGGCGGTATTCCTGCGGCTCCAGGGATGAGGGGTCGAGTCTCAGTGTGATGAACGACTTCCAGCATGAAGCGTGTGGCGGAACCGGGTGCGCAATCGCGGCATTTGGCGCGGGCAGTCCGGCCACCATGACATCGCTGGCGATGTCCCAGCGCAGGCCCGTCGCCGCTTCGATATCATCGGCAAGCTGGGTCGGGAAAACGCCGGCGATGTCATCGATGTCGCGATCTTCCGAGATGCGGCCTACGAGCGGCAACGCGACGGGTACCGGAGCTCCGGCATCATCCGAATCGGCAGCCTCCCCGTTCAATGTCACGGATTGCGGTTCCGGAATGAGATCGAATGACATGTCTTCATCGCCACAACAGTATCGATACTGCACTGTACACCCTTTCGTCGCAGGAAGTCGGTCTGGCCGCCGATGCGCCAGACATCACCATAGCCATCACCTACAGTAACCCATGTCCCTTATCGGCGCACCCGCGATTGTCGGCGCAGGAAGCCATGTGAAGACACAACAACGAGAACGACACGCCGAAATCCACAAAAACCCGACTGGATTTGACACATACGGCAATTCTGGTAGTCTAGTTCATCGTGCGCTTTTGAAGCGTATGGATCGGGCCCGTAGCTCAGGTGGTTAGAGCGCATCCCTGATAAGGATGAGGTCGGAGGTTCAAGTCCTCCCGGGCCCACAGAAAAATTGCAGCGGCTACTTCAGCCGCTCTTTTTTTCTCACTGACAACGCCGCAACGGCGGAATCACGGGGCTATAGCGCAGCTGGTAGCGCATCTGCTTTGCAAGCAGAGGGTCGCCGGTTCGAACCCGGCTAGCTCCACTCTCAGAACCCTTGGAATCAAGCTGATTCTGAGGGTTTTTCTACTTGCATTTTCTGCTCGTTTCCATCTCGAATCAGCCAAAATCGTCAGGGCTAATGGCACGCGGATGGCACAGAGCCGGCTCTCACCGGTTCAGCGCCCCGCCATTACTTGCGTCACGGAATCGCATTGATAGAATTGAGCAGACCTTCACACAGAGGCAAGGCTCACCCCAATGATCACATGGCAGTGATCCCCGAAACAGAAGCAGAGAGCATGTAATGACGCATATCACATCACACCGTCGGAGCGGCAAGCTCTGGCGCTCAATCATGGCGGCCATCGCCACAGCAGCGATGGCGCTGTCGCCGGGAGCCGCAGCCTATGCGGCCGACGCCGACGCCACCGCACCAGCAACCACCGCGTCCGCAAACCTTCGAGGCGCATGGAACTTCGAGAACACCGCGGCCGGCGACCGCGAAGCGGCCAACAACGGCGGCTCCAGCAGCGCAACGGCCCAACTCATCGGCGACGACATCTCCATCATCGCCGACCCCGCCGGCGTATTCGGCAACGTACTGCACTTCGGCGCGGGCGCGTCCAGCTACATGAAAATCAACCAGTACGTCAACACCGGAGCCGGCAACGCGTCATTCGCGATGTGGTACCGGTACGATACGACGCTCGACCCGACAGGCGACAAGCCTGCGGTGCTGTTGCAGCAGGATGGCGCCGGCCGCTCCCTGCTTACGCTGCGCCCGTCCAACCAGTACCACACGTATGTCAACGCGACCGACGTTCTCAGCAACAATACGGTGGCACGCGGCGGATGGCAGCATATCGCCGTTTCCTTCGACCAGACGAGCCGCAAGGTCAAGTTCTATGTCAACGGCGCGCTCGACAGCGAAAAGAACATGGGAACCTCGGCCGTCAACGCCGTCACCGCGCTGCTGGTCGGCTCGCACAAGAACATCGGCACCATGGACCCGCATTCGATGAAGGGCGACGTGGACGACATCCGCGTATATGATGCCACGCTTACCGACGACCAGGCAGCTGCGATTTACGCCGAGCAGGGCACGGCCCTTGTCAGAAAACAACTCGGCACACTGGTCTCGCAGGCCGACGCGCTGCTGGCCGCGGGAGAGGTCGACGCCGCGTCGGCGCAGGCGCAAGCACTCGCCACGGCAAAACGCAACGCGGTCAACGCCATGAACAACACCTCCGGCAGCGCCGCCGCGCGGATGACGGCGATGAATGCCGCGGGCACGGCGCTCCAGACGGCCATCACCGCGTATCAGGCGCATGTACCGATCACGCTCACGGCCGACCCCAGCACCGTGGAGCGCACGGTCGACAGCGCTTCCATCTTCGGCGTCAATCATCGGTACGCCTTCAACGGGTACGGCAGTTTCGACCCCGATACGATGCGTGTGAAAGACGACTTCACCGCACTGTACAAGCAGGTCGGATTCGGCTCGATTCGCTACCCCGGAGGCACGATTTCCAACCTGTTCAACTGGAAGACCACCATCGGTCCGCGCGCCCAACGGCTCAAGCAGGTGCACGGCTTCTACAACAACCCCGGTCAGGGCGGCATCGAACCGAATTTCGGCATCGGTGAAATCGCGACGTTCGCGGACGAGGTCGATTCAGAAATCGTCTATGTGTACAGCCTCGGCCGCGGCAACGCACAGGACGCGGCGGATCTGATCGAATATCTGAACGCGCAGGTCGGCACCAATCCCAACGGCGGCATCGACTGGGCGAAGGTGCGCGCAGACAACGGACACCCGCAGCCGTACAACGTGCGCTATTTCGAAATCGGCAACGAAATGAACCAGGCGTGGGCCAACTCCGACGGCACCGCCTCGCAGGGCTACTGGACCACCGCGGTGAGCGGCGGCAGCGAGCAGGCGTACACGGAGGGCGGCACAGCGAGCTTCACCAAGCAGTACGCCGTGAGCCTGGAGGATTGGAACAAGGCAGCGTCGGTCAGCGACGGCAAGGCCGGTCTGACCCGTTACATGCGCTACGCCAACGTCAACCCGAAAATGAACGGCGACGATGGCGCGATCGTCGACGACCCGTCGTTCGTGGCCGTCAACAAGGGCAGCGTCAGCGTATGGGTCGGCAACGACCAGTCGAACGAACAGTGGCGCATCGTGGACGACTTGGAGACCGCCGGTGCCGGCGACAAAGTCGTGCAGGTCGATTACAGCACGGGCGCGCTGAGGTTCGGAGACGGCGTGCATGGTGCGATTCCGGCCAAAGGACAGCAGGTTTATGTCAGCTACACCGTTGACCGCGACGGGTTCGTCAAGATATCAAAGGCCATCAAGAACACCACCGACCAGATCAACACGGCCGAACAGCGCACGGACGGCACACGGCACACGGCGAACGTGTACACCAGCTACGAGTCCACAGGGTTCATCACCCGCATGGCGAACCTGAACGCGAACCAGTGGTACGACGGCATGACCATCCACCCTTATTCCGGCACCCCCACGGGAGCCACCGCGGGCGCATGGTACGACGACGCGATGAAGAAGGCCGAGACGGCGGGCGTCAACCGCGTCAAGGAGTATGTGAGACTCATGCCGGCAGGCAAGGTGCCGGTCATCAGCGAATACGGCATTTTCCGCGATACCAGCGCGCTGGTCCGGTCGCAATCGCACGCGCTGTACATCGCCAAGGTCGCGCTGGAATATGTTCGGCTTGGCAGCCCCTATATTCAGAAGCACTGCCTGATCGACTGGTACAGCAGCGGCGCCGACTCGCTCGGCCCGACCCAGCAGGCGGTTATTCAGGCCGTGCCGGAAGACGGCGCAAGCACGGTGACGGGCGAGGGGCGGTTTGGGTTCTTCCTGACGCCGAGCGCGTATGCCCTGCAGATGCTCGGCAATGGCATCGGCGACAGCGTGCTGACTTCGACGCTCGGCTCGACGCCCACGTTGGGCAATGGCGCAACATCTCTGTCTGCTTTGGTTTCCAAGGATGATGATGGCAATCTGCGCGTGATCATCGTCAATCTGGATCGCGCGCTCGGCCGCACGCTGAAGTTGAATTTCGGGCAGGATCTGTCTGGCCGAGTCGCGGATGTGCAGACCATGGACGCAGCAATCAACGCAGAGAACACGTTGGAAAACCAAGATAATGTGACTCCCGTTGACAGCAGCGTCACGTTCGATGCGGCGACGCCGACGGTCACCGTCACGCCGCATTCGTTGACGACGCTGAAGATTCGGCCGCGTGCTGCCGGAACGATCAACGCGGCACCCGTCATCACCGCCAGTGACCGGACCATTACGGTCGGTGACGCTTTTGATCCGCTTGACGGCGTGACCGCGCACGACGCGGAGGATGGCGACATGCCGCTCGCTGCGGCGAATGTGACCGCCGATGATGTGGATCCCGATACTCCGGGAACCTATCACGTCACTATCACCGTCACCGACAGTCAGGGAGCCACTACCTCCAAGACCTTTACGGTCGTCGTGCAGGCGAAGGAAGGTGGGGAGACTCCGGAGCCTGAGCCTGATCCCTCGCCGGGCCCCGAGCCCACGCCGGAACCTGCCCCCAGTCCGGCACCAGACGAGGAGACGGATCAAGCAGCCCACCAGAAGCCGGATGGCAAGACAAATGGGCAACAGGCAGACAACGGCAAAACAAAGTTGTCGCATACTGGTGCCAGCGTCCTGGTCGCGCTGACCTGTACCGCAATGCTCGCCATCGGAGGCGGTCTTATCGCCACATTCCGTCGTAAGCGGAGCTGACGGAGCGCGTGCCCCGCGGTCGAAGGTCGCATGGTCGGCCACCTCTGGCCGCGGGGCGCATAACCCGTTGTTGCGTCCCTAAGTGCGCGCCGCCTATGAGAACGGAATCAGGTGCGATTCGCGACATCAGAGCGTCACGCTGTGCGGGTACCGTCACCGTGCGCGCCCGCACACGGTGACGCATTCTTCAAGAATCCAGTGATTGCAATGGTTCCGGAATGCCGTCACGCTGTGCGCCCCCGCACACGGTGACGGTACCCGCGCAGCGTGACGCATTATCCCCGGAAAACAGCGAGTTCGCCGACTAGGAGCATGCGATTGCCGGCGCCCAGTCGGCTCGCCGATAGCCCCGCCAGCGGTGGTGCGAGTTCTAGTTAGGCTTTGGCCAGTTGGTCGCGGATTTCGGTGAGCAGCGCGATTGTCTGCTGCTCGGCGGTGGGCTCGGGTTCCTTGACTTCGTCGGCGTCCTCGGCCTCACTTTCCTTGAGCTTCGCCTTCGCCAGCAGCGCATCGGACATGTCACGGAACTTGTTGATCGGCACCAGGATGAAGAAGTAGACGGCGACGGCGATGATGAGGAAATTGAGCAATGCGCCCAGAATCGCACCGACCGACACGGTCGCCCCGTTGAACGTGAACGCAAGCAGACCGTCCATGTTCGGCTTGCCGAAGATCATGGCGATCAGCGGATTGATGAGATGGTTGACGATCGCATTGACGACGGCGGTGACCGCACCGCCCATGACGACGCCGACCGCACCGCCCATGACGACGCCGACCGCCATGTCAATCATATTGCCGCGGGAAATGAACTTCTTGAAACCATCAATCATGACGCCTCCTATGGTGAGAGGATTCGCAGGCGCAGGCTCGTGTCTGCGCCCGGATGCGCGGATTGCAACCCGCGCATCGTCACCTCCCAGACTATCGCATCATTCTCGTGGCATTCCGCGGCCGCCCCGCTTCAGGCACGGGTCACGTGGCCGCCGAATTGGGCGCGCATCGTGGAGACCACACGCAGGATGTCGTCGGCGCCGCCGCGCGAAGCCTGCCGGGAGTAAAGCGCCGCCGCGGTGGCCGTCGTGGGGACGCCGAGTTCCAGCGCCGGTTCGACGTCTCGCGAACCGTGGCACGCGAAGTCGCGAAAAGCCTCGAAACAGCCAAAGTCGTCACCGTCCGTCGACGCATCGGGCTCGTCTCCCAACCGGTCGAGGAGTGGGACGCGCTCAGCACCCAGGTCATCCATTGGAAGCTGCACTCCACACACCGTAAGGAGCAGCTGCGCGCCCTCACCGAACTGCGCCTCGCCATCGAGCCGGCCGCAGCGATCTCGGCCGCCCGATACGCGCCGATCGACGTGAAATCGCGGCTCCCCCTGCTCGCAGCGGAGCTCCGGCACACCGGCGAGAACGGCAGGCTCGACGAATTCCACAAGCTCGACATCGAATTCCACTCGCTGATCTTGCGCAACAGCGGCAACGAGATGTTCGCTTCCCTATCCACCATCATCGCCACCGTGCTCTCCGGACGCGTCGAACTGCACATGTACCCGCAAAAGCCCAAGCCGGAAGCCCTCGACGCACACGACGCCGTCGCCCAAGCGATCTGGCAGAGCAGTCCGGACAACGCGCGCCAGGCCATGCGCCGCATCGTCGACGAAGTCGCCGAAACGCTGCAGCTCAGCTGACGCACACATCCGCGCCACATCCTGAGCAATTTCTTGTCGCCCCTTGACACCGCACCTACAATAAAACCGTCTTATTGATAACCCAACCATTAAGGGGAGAATTATGCTCACTGACGAGTACGTGAAGCGCGTCTACGCTCAGGTCGAACAGCGCGACGGCGACCAGCCGGAGTTCCTGCAGGCTGTACGCGAGGTGTTCGAGACCATCCAGCCGGTAGTCGAGAAGCACCCGGAGTACGAGAAGGCAGGCGTGCTGGAGCGCATCGTCGAGCCGGAGCGCGTGGTGAAGTTCCGCGTGGCCTGGACCGATGATGAGGGCAAGGTGCAGGTGAACCGTGGTTACCGCGTGCAGTTCAACTCCGCCATCGGACCGTACAAGGGCGGCCTGCGCTTCCACCCGACCGTCAACGAGAGTGTCATCAAGTTCCTCGGCTTCGAGCAGATCCTCAAGAACTCTCTGACCACGCTGCCCATGGGCGGCGGCAAGGGCGGCTCCGACTTCAACCCGAAGGGCCGTTCCGACGCTGAAGTGATGCGTTTCTGCCAGGCGTTCATGACCGAGCTGTGCCGCCACATCGGCCAGTTCACCGACGTTCCCGCCGGCGACATCAACGTGGGTGGCCGCGAGATCGGCTACCTGTTCGGCCAGTACAAGCGCATCCGCGACGAGTACTCCGGCGTCCTGACCGGCAAGGGTCTGGAGTTCGGCGGCTCGCTCGCCCGCACCGAGGCCACCGGCTACGGCGTGTGCTACTACACCCAGGAAGCCCTGCGCGTGCTGAAGAACGACTCCTTCGAGGGCAAGACCGTCGTGGTCTCCGGCTCCGGCAACGTGGCGATCTACGCCGTGCAGAAGGCCGAGGAGCTGGGCGCCAAGGTCGTCACCGTCTCCGACTCCAACGGCTATGTCTACGATCCGAACGGCATCGACGTGGCCGTGGTCAAACAGATCAAGGAAGTCGAGCGCGGCCGCATCAAGGAGTACGCCGAGCGCGTGCCGTCCGCCGAGTACCACGAGGGTTGCTCCGGCGTGTGGACCGTGCCGTGTGACATCGCGTTGCCGTGCGCCACCCAGAACGAAGTCAACGGCGAGTCCGCCGAAGCTCTGGTGAAGAACGGCTGCAAGGTCGTCGTCGAAGGCGCGAACATGCCGTCCACCCCGGAGGCCATCGAGGTCTACCAGAAGAACGGTCTGCTGTACGGCCCAGCCAAGGCGGCGAACGCCGGTGGCGTCGCCGTTTCCGGCCTGGAGATGAGCCAGAACAGCTACCGTCTGTCGTGGTCCTTCGAAGAGGTCGACGCCAAGCTCAAGAACATCATGGAGACCATCGTCGCCGACTCCCTGGCCGCCGCCAAGGAGTACGGCCACGAGGGTGACCTGATGCTCGGCGCCAACGCCGCCGGCTTCGTCAAGGTCGCCAACGCCATGGTCGCGCAGGGCATCCTGTGATCGCGTAGGCGCGTAACGTTTGGCGCGCATTCGCGGATAGCGCGAAGGCCCGCCGAAACCAGTATTCGCATTGGTTTCGGCGGGTCTTTCGTGTCATGCAGCAGGTTTGGCCACCCCAGTCGCTTCGCGACAGCTCCCCGCCAACGGGGGCGGCGCACGATCACCGGGTCGCCATCATGTCGATTGCCTCCATCCGGCGAAAGTCACATCCCGCAGGCCAGAAACGGGACCTTTACGGGATGAGGCACGGGCTGCCACCAACCCCGCGCTCTCAAAACTCGCAGATACAAGGCTAAATCCAACAAAAACGGCCCGTATCTGCGAGTTTTGAGAGCGCGATTCCCGCAACAACGAAAAATACGGCCGGGATGGCGGCTCGCGCCTTACTCGGCGCGGCGGCGCAGCAGCACCACGCCGGCACCGGCGGCCAGCAGCAGGACCGCGGCCACGGCGAACGCCATCGTCGAGGCACCCGTCTTGCTCAGGCCGCTCGGCTCGGTGGCATCCACCTTGCCGTTCGGGCTCGGCTTGACCGCCGGCTTCTGCGGCTCGGGCTTGGTGGATGGCTCCTGCGGGTCGGGCTTCTCGCCATAAACCTTCACCAGAGCCTTCCGGGCGGCCTGCGGCGCGGCAAGCGCGTCAGCCACCTGGGCGGGAGTCGCGCCTTCGTCGGCGGCGACCTTCTTCGCAGCGTCGAGGGCGGCCTCGAACTCGTCCGAGCCGGACTTGTAATCCGGCTCGGCGAGCTTGCCGGCCTCCGCGATCACCTCGTTCAGAGCTGTCTTGTCGGCGGACTTGACAGTCACCTCGAAGGACTTCGCGAAGTCCGTGCCCTTGAGCGCCACCGTCACCGTGACCTTGCCGGCCGCAGCGAACGGCTTCGCCAGATCAACAGGCTTACCGGCTAGGCGCGTCTTTATGGCGTGGCTAGTCCACGAAATATTAATGTTCAGCCGATATTATCGGCGTTGTGAAATGAAAGTAGGAAGTGTGTTGTGATTAGTGATGCCGAGTTTGACCGTTGGGGCGAAGCCGCCGAGCGTGGCGATTACGGTGGAAGTAAGCTCGGGGTTTGCTTAAAACAAACGGATTTATAAGCCCTCTCATTGTAGCAAGGGGCTGCCCGTCATCTAACCCAAACCGCCATAAGGAAATCCAATGGCAGAAATGGCTTTTTACCGCCAGCCACGGCGCGCGGATGCTGAGGGAGTCGAACCCGCAGATCACCACTGTCGATCAGCACATGGAGATGCGCGGCAAGGTGATGGCCGACATCGTCATCAAAAAGATTCACGGCATCGACTCGCCGCGTACGGTGATGTTGCCGACCGAGCTGGTGGTGCGGCAGTCGGCGTGACCTGCGCAGGCTCGCAGCTGGACGCCGGCCGCGAGCCGTTGCGGGACCTCAGGATTTTGCGTCGGGGCCGACATCGGGATTCACGCCACCGACATGACTGCCGGCCGCCGCGACTGCGTCCAACGCGGTGCGCAGATGCGCAGGCGGAATCACCCTCCGCCACGCCATCAGAGAGGCCCAGTCGGCCACGATCCTGAAATACCTACGCCGCGCGGCCGGCCGCGACAGGCTCAGATCATGCAGGCCGCCGCGAATCGTCGCCAGCGTCACCACATCGCCGAGGTTGAGCGCCGCCTGGCGAATCGCCGTGATGTCCAGCACGGAATCCGCCTCGCGCATCGCCTCATCCCATGTGGGCTGCAGCATGGTCCGGTCGGACGTGCACACCAGCACGGGAATGCGGATGTCGAGCCGGCGCGACACCTCGGCCTGCGCATTGTAGATCGCCCGCATCCACCCGGCGCGAGGAAAGAAACGCTGCGGGTCCACCAGCGGATGGCGCAGATAATCCCAGTCGCCGCCGGTCTCGCAATCGATGCAGCGGCCGTAGAACCCCGGATCGCGCATCGGCATCACCGTTTTGCCGCCGCCCAGCTGGAACGCCTGAACCACGGGCGTCGACAGTATACGGAACATGCGGTTGCCTTGCAATTCCAGCCAAGGCGAGTCCAGCGCGACCGCCTCGACGTGATGCGGCCGCTGCGAATTCAGCCACAGCACCGAGCTCAGCCCGCCCTGCGAATGGGCGACCAGCAGGATGCGCACCTGCTCGCCCTGCTCGGCGACGACCAGGTCGCGTAGGGCGTTGAATTCCGCCGCATAATCGTGCAGATCCTCGATATATCCAGGGGTCTGGCCATCCCGCAACGACCGCCCGAACTTGCGCAGGTCGACGGCGTAGAAGGGAATGCCGAGCGATTCCCAGAACTCGGATTCGTGACGGCGGTAGAAATAGTCGTTCCACCCGTGCACGTACATCACCGCGAGCCGGTGCCCGCGCAGCGCGAACCGCTGACGCCTCCATCGCGCGCTCATGGGCAGCTTCGAGGGGTCCCGGCGCACGAATGTGGCGACGATATCGCCTTCGTCATCATGGCCGAGATGGATCGTCGCCTGCTGGTAGCCGTCCATTACGCAGTCGGGCTGCCAGTCGTCCACGGTGGGGCGCGCGGCGAGTTGGATATGCAGCGGATCAGTCATGATTTCAATGTACTCGCGTCGCGGGAACCGACAGGACGACTATGCCCCGCATTATCCGAACGCGAACGCGAAATACAACAGATTGCGCGGCCATGTCGGAATGCGTCGACACAGGCGAGCCACGGATGGCGAGCCACACGGCGGTCGGGCGGCGGACCGCGACTGCGGAGAGGCTCCGCATGCCACGGCCGGCACAACGACAGACACCCCTTGTGACCGTTTACATCATCTGCGTATACTCGAACCTGTACGCGGTCGTCCGACGACGGCCGCACACGTAAAGGAACAATGATGTCAGCAACTATTCACGCGCCGAACAAGGTAGCATCAACGAGCGGCAAACCGACCCGGCGTCTGGCGAACCACACTCGGACGAAGTCGTCTGCACGCTCCAACGAAACACCGGTAGACCAGAACAGCGATAAGCAACCGGCGAATATCCAGCAACACGAAGCAAACACCGATGCCATGGATTCCATGGACGACGCACCGAAAAAGCCGACCATCCGCGACGTCGCCCGTCTCGCGGGAGTATCGTACGGAACGGTCTCCCGGTATCTGAACGGCAACACCCACGTCTCGCAGGACGCAGCCGAACGCATCGCAGCAGCCATCACCCAATCACAGTACACGCCGAACAACGCCGCACGCTCACTCGCGCAACGCCGCACGCTCACCGTCGCGCTGATCATCCAGGTCGAATCGAACGAGACCATCGCGCAGGCCAGTATGTCAAGGGCGATGGCCGGCGCCAACCAGGTCCTCGGCGACGCGGGCTACCAGATGGTCACGCTGATCGCCGACAGCGAGGACTCCACGCGCCGCATCGCGCAGCTGGTGCAAAGCGACTTTTCGGACGGGTACCTGCTGTTCTCACTGAGCGAGGACAGCATGCTCACCAACACGTTCGCATCGGTCAAGCGGCCGGTGGTCCTCTCGGAAGTCAGCGAACGCGAGAACCTGCCGTTCCCGGCCGTGGACTTCACCAACACCGAGGGGCAGCGCGACATCACGCGCTACCTGCTCGACCAGGGGAGGACCAAGCTGGTGTACGTGTGCGGCCCCGGATACTCACCATCGTCGAACAACCGCTTCGACGGCTTCAAGGCGGCGATGGGTGACCGGTTCAACGAGCGCCACGTCTACTACGCGGACGACTGGGAGAGCACCAGCGGCGAAATGGCCGTGGTCGAGTTCCAACCCATGCTTGACGAGCTGGACGGATTCGTGTGCGCCAACGACAGCATCGCGCTGGGCGTCATCAACCAGTTGAACCGGTTCGGGTATCGGGTGCCGGACGACATCGCGGTCACGGGATTCGACGATTCGCCAATCGCCCTGCTGGCGAACCCGAAGCTGACCACCGTGCGGCAGGATTCGCAGCTGCACGGCGAGACGATGTCGCGGCTGTTGCTGTCCATGCTGCAAGGCGACATCGTGGAGCCGCATTACGTGCAGCTGCTGCCGACGACCATCGCGGAACGCCAATCGGCGTGATCTAGGAAGAACCACGCTCTCAAAACTCGCAGATACAGGGCGAAAATAACGAATAGTCCCTTGTATCTGCGAGTTCTGAGAGCCTCATATTGCAACGCACGCCCCCACGCGGCCGTTGCCGGAGCGCCACCGCCGGGCGCACTCCGATTCTTCCGTATGCCGGCAAGGTTTTCACGATACAATGGTTCAGTCTGTAACCGGTCACAAGCAGTTGCGGACACGACAGATAATCAACAGCAGATCATCACGAAAGGGGAAATCATGGCTGATAGATTCGGAGCTTTTCTGCCTCACGACACCTCGGGCGACGTTGCCCAGCTGCACGGCATCGGTCTGCAGAAATTCGGCGACACCTGGTATGCATATGGCGAGAACAAGGTAAACGGCAATTTATTCCAAGGCGTGTGCTGTTATACAACCACCGATTTCATCGCATGGCGCAGCCACGGCATCGTACTTGATGTGCAAGAAGACGGCTCCGCCCTCGCCGCCGACCGTATCGGCGAGCGGCCGAAGGTGCTGCATTGCCCCGCCACTGGCAAATATGTCATGTATATTCATGCCGAAACGCCCGACTACGGATACGCGCACATCGGCGTCGCCGTGGCTGACGCCCCGACCGGCCCGTTCGCATTCCAGACCACCATCACGTGGCGCGGCTACCTGAGCCGTGACATCGGCGTCTTCCAGGATGAGGACGGCAGCGGCTACATCATGAGCGAGGACCGCGACCATGGCACGCACATTTACCGTCTCGCCGACGACTACCTCACCATCGTCGAGGACGTCGCCTGCGAGCGTGCCACCGACTACCCATACGGCCTGGAATCGCCGACCATCATCAAGAAGGACGGCCTGTACTACTGGTTCGGCTCGCAACTGACCAGCTGGGACACCAACGACAACAAGTACTCCACCGCCACCGACCTGCACGGCCCGTGGAGCGAGTGGAAGCTGTTCGCGCCGGAGGGTGCGAAGACCTACGATTCGCAGGTCGATATCGTGGTGCCGCTGGACGACGACCCGTACAACAGCGAGCACTTCCTGTTCATCGGCGACCGCTGGCAGGAGCATGACCTCGGCAACTCGCCGATCGTACAGATGCCGATTTCCATCGCCGACGGCGTGGCGTCGCTGACGTGGAGCGACACCTACGAGGGCACCACCCACCGCTGATTTTCGCGGGTTTTCGCGGATCACGGATTTAGCCGGCGTGGTCCGGCATTGAGAAACGGGCCTGTGGCATGATTTGCCGCAGGCCCGTTTCGCGTCTTTCGGCGTTCCCCGGACGGCAGCGACATCGTGACGGCGCAGCGACGTGACGGCACAGCAACGCAACAGCAGCAGGTACGGCCGGTTTGCGTTCCTATGTGCGCGTCGAAACGACAAGTGCGCGAACATAAGAACGCAAATGGCTCTGTTTGCGTTCTTAAGTGCGCACGATCGTCGTTTCGGCGCGCACTTAGGAACGCAAACCGGCCACGCCAGCCACCGAGGCACCGGTCTTGGACAGACGTTCTGCTGACCGGCAGGCTTCTGCGCGCCAGGCTTCTTGCCCGGTTCGGTCTTGTCGGACATGACCTTGACGACCTTCAGACCATCGGCGGAGAACGTGTCGCCGACCGTGTACTCGGTCTTGGCGGGCTTCGCGGCCACCTTGATCGATTCGACGGCCGCCGGCTTCGGCTTCTCGGCCAGGGCGTTCTGTGCGGCGGTGAGGTTTTCAGTGCGGTGGCCACTTCGTCGACGGTTGCGTTCTTGTTGGCGGAGACCTCCTTGGCGGCGGGCTGACCGTCGAGCTCCACGTATGCGGAGGCGGTTTCACCCTCGGCGACGGTCGGCGTGAACGCGGTGGTCTTCAGCGTCGGCTTGGAGTCGGAGCGGACGAGCACCACATCGTCGATGTAGCCGTTGGCGTCATCGACGAGGCCATGTCGGAGAAGCTCAGCCACAGAGCGCCTTCAGGCGCGGCGTCGGCGGGCACGGTGAACGTGGTGGTCACGTACTGCGGCTCACCGCCTTCGTGTCGGCGGTGGTCGATGCGGTGGCGAGTTCGTCCGTGTACTGTGCCCATGCGGAACCGGTGCCGCTGCCGGCCTTACGGCTCTTCACGGTCGCGGTGGCCACTTGGGATCAAAAGACTCGCGAAGGCATGATTCTGCTCGTCAACCGTGACGAGCACAACGCCCATGATGTGACAATCGACCTGACATCGTTGCCTAGGCTGGGGGAGTGGCCGTCCGTCACCAGCTCGCAGATGCTGCTCAGCGACGATATCTACCGCACCAATACGGCCGACGAGCCGGACGGCGTCACCTTGCAGCCGCTATCCGCCGCGCTTGATGAGGGTCGGAGACTGTTTCGTTGCCACCGGTCACATGGGCTTCGGTGAGGTTCACGGCCTGATTATCGCGAGCTCACGCTCTCAAACTCGCAGATACAGGGCTGAATTCAACAAAAATGGTCTGTATCTGCGAGTTTTGAGAGCGTGATTTTCCTATCAACAAATAATGGGGGTTCCCGAGCATCGGGAACTACCCATTATTCGTCGTCATGTGCTGACAACCCGCGCCGGCAACGCGGTCACGTGGCGCTGTCGCCAATCAGCGGCAACGCCACGAACCTTGTCCTCTTTGAAGGCCTGAGCGGACGGCTTCCACGAAGCGGCGGTGTAGTCTTTTCCTGCGCCGGCGATGATGAGATATAAAAACCCCGCGGGCGTTGCCTCCGCGGGGTTCGTAACGGGATGTATCAGGAATTCGATTGGATCAGTCGTCGCCCAGAGTGATATGTACGCCGCCGACCAGCGCGCTGATCACGTTGTACAGCAGCGCGATGATGGTGGCAAGGAGCGTCACCAGCACGACGCCGACGATCGCCAGAATGGTGACCACCGACAGTACCGTGGACAGGCTGAACACGCTGGACAGGTTCAGGCTGTCGGCGGCCAGACCGGTGGACGAGACGATATTGTTCAGCTGGTCGAACACGCCGACCGCGTCAAGCAGCAGCCAGACCAGGGCGGCGGCAAACACTTCGATGATCGCGCCGGCGATTGACAGCATGAACGTCACCTTCGCCACGGACCATGCGTTCACATGGGTCAGCGACAGGTTCATGCGGCGGGCGCGCGGCGTCGAACGGCGCGGCGAACGCAGGGACGCATGCGTTTTGTTGGCGCGCGGCTCGCTCTCCGGCTGCGGCTGGTTGGAAATAGAGCGCGCGACCCGAGGGGCGCTTTCGCGGACACCTTCGTGCGGTTCTGCATTGTCATGCGGACCGGGCACGAACATGTCGGTCCGTCCGGGTTCGAGGTTGTCACTCATCGTTGCTCCTTGTCGTTCCCCGATGACTCTTAGCCGAGGCTACCAGTTTTCTGAGACGATTATGCCTCGTCATCAGTGTTGTTCACATTCTCGTCAGATGCCGCGCCCGAATCACTGCCGGATGCGACGCTATCCGCGGTATCCGGAGTGTTTTCGGCCGTATCGGGAGACGTGGTCGCGGATGCGGCCGCAGCCGTATCATCCGTCGTCTCGACTTCGTCTTCGCCGGTTTCCTCGTTGCGGGCGATGGAGATAATCTCGTCGCCCTTGTCGGGCTTAGCGAGCGTCACGCCCTGCGTGGTGCGGCCGGTGCGCTTGACCTCGGTGACGTTGGAACGGATCACTTTGCCGGACTTCATGATCGCCATGACCTGATCGTCTTCGCTTACGATCAGGGCACCGACCAGCGATCCGCGACCTTCGGCGAGCTGTACCGCCTTGACGCCGAAGCCGTTACGCCCCTGCAGTCGGTATTCGCTGATCGCGGTGCGCTTGGCGAAGCCCTCATTGGTGACCACGAGCAGGTCCTGCTTGGAGTCCTCCGGAACCACGTCCATGGCGAGCAGTTCGTCATCCCCGCGGAACTTCATGCCCTGCACGCCGGCGGTCTGGCGTCCCATCGGACGCAGCTGGTCGTTGTCCGCCGCGAACTTGAGACTCATGCCCTGCTTGGAGACGAGGATGATGTCGTCTGCGGCGTTGCACAGCGCGGCGCCGATCAGCTCGTCCGTGGGCTCGCCGGTCTCCTCGTCGGCCGCGAGACGAACCGCGATGAGTCCGCCCTGACGCGGCGAATCGTACTCGGCCAGCGCGGTCTTCTTGACCTTGCCGGTGCGGGTGGCAAGCACCAGATACTTGGCGACCTCGTAGTTCGGAATCGACAGCACGGTCTGAATCGTCTCGTCGGGACCGAACTGCAGCAGGTTCGCCACGTGCTGGCCCTTGGAATCGCGCGAGCCTTCGGGCAGCTCGTACGCCTTGATGCGGTAGACGCGGCCCTTGTTGGTGAAGAACAGCAGCCAGTTATGCGTGGACGTGAGGAAGAAGTGATCCACCACGTCATCCTCACGCAGCTTGGCGCCCTTGATGCCCTTGCCGCCGCGATGCTGTGCGCGATATTCGTTGGCCTTGGTGCGCTTGATGAAGCCGGAGTGCGTGACGGTGACCACCACGTTCTCCTCGGCGATCAGGTCTTCGACGTTCATCTCGCCCGAGTAGGGGAGGATCTTCGTGCGACGTTCGTCACCGTATTTCGCGACGATCTCGTCGAGCTCGTCGCCGACGATCGTACGCTGGCGTTCCGGCTTGGCGAGGATGTCGTTGTAGTCGGCAATCTTGCGCATGAGTTCCTCATGCTCGTCGATGATCTTCTGGCGTTCCATGTTGGCCAGTCGAACCAGCTGCATGGAAAGGATGGCGTCGGCCTGCACCTGATCGATGTCAAGGAACTCCATCAGCTTCGGCCGGGCGTCCTCGCGGCCCTGGCTGGAGCGGATGAGGCGGATGACCTCGTCGATGGCGTCCATGGCCTTGAGCAGGCCCTGCAGGATGTGGTCGCGTTCCTCGGCCTCGCGCTTGAGGTAACGGGTACGGCGTTCGATGACTTCGAGCTGGTGGTTCACCCAATGGCGGATGAAGGCGTCGAGGCTCAGCGTGCGCGGCACGCCGTCGACCAGCGCGAGCATGTTCGCGCCGAACGTCTGCTGCAGCTGGGAGTGCTTGTACAGGTTGTTGAGCACAACCTTCGGCACGGCGTCGCGCTTGAGCACGAGCACGAGTCGCTGACCGGTACGGCCCGACGTCTCGTCGCGCATGTCGGCGATGCCCTGGATCTTGCCGTCGCGCACGCCTTCTCGGATGGAAGCGGCCAGACGGTCGGGATTCACCTGATACGGCAGCTCGGTGACCACCAGGCACATACGGCCCTTGATCTCCTCGGTGTTGACCACCGCGCGCATCGTAATCAGGCCGCGGCCGGTGCGGTACGCCTGCTCGATGCCCTTGTGGCCGAGGATCGTGGCGCCGGTCGGGAAGTCCGGCCCCTTGATGATGCCGATGAGTGCGTTCAGCAACTCTTCACGGCTCGCTTCGGGATGATCGAGCGTCCAATGCACGCCTTCCGCCAGCTCGCGCATGTTGTGCGGCGGAATGTTGGTCGCCATGCCGACGGCGATGCCGGACGAGCCGTTGGCCAGCAGGTTCGGGAAGCGCGCGGGCAACACGGTGGGTTCCTGCGTACGGCCATCGTAGTTGGGCACGAAGTCGACGGTGTCCTTGTCGATGTCTCGCACCATTTCCATCGCAAGCGGCATCATGCGGCACTCGGTGTAACGCATGGCTGCGGGCGGGTCGTCACCGGCCGAACCGAAGTTGCCCTGCCCGTCGACCAGCGTGTATCGCATCGACCACGGCTGGGCCATGCGCACCAGCGAATCGTAGATCGCGGCGTCGCCGTGTGGGTGGTAGTTGCCCATCACGTCGGCGACGGGTCGGGCGCACTTGGAATAGCCGCGATCAGGACGGTAGCCGCCGTCATACATCGCGTACACGATGCGGCGGTGCACCGGCTTCATGCCGTCGCGCACATCCGGAAGGGCTCGTTCGACGATGACGGAGATGGCATAGTCGAGGTACGACTGACGCATCTCCTTCTGGATGTCGGTGTGGGCCACACGATTGTCGTCGAGGACCAACTGTTCGTTGGCCTGAGGGCTGATGGGCTCCATCGAGTGTTCGGCACGCTCGTCGTTCTGCTCCGGCAGGTCGGTGCCGTTGCTGTTTTCGTCTGCCACTTGGTTGTCCTTTGGTTAAATTCTGTTCGACCGTATGTTGGACGTCGTTTCTGTCGCTGTCATCGGGTGGATCGGGACCACCCCCAGTCAGCTGCGCTGACAGCCCCCCCCCGCCGGCGGGGCTTGGATTAGAACCTTAAGCGTCGATGAAACGCACATCCTTGGCATTGCGTTGGATGAAAAGACGGCGCGGTTCCACGTCGTCGCCCATCAGCATCGAGAAGGTCTCGTCCGCTGCCGCGGCATCCTCGATGTGAATCTGCTTCAGGATGCGGTGCTCAGGATCCATGGTGGTCTCCCACAGCTCCTGGTAGGTCATCTCGCCCAGACCCTTGTAGCGCTGGATGCCTTCGCCCTTGGGCAGCTGCCGGCCTGCGGCCTTGCCTTGGGCGAGTTTCTCGTCGCGTTCGCGGTCGGTGTACACGTAATCATGATCGCCGCGCGTCCACTTGAGACGGTACAGCGGAGGCATGGCCACATACACGTATCCTGCGGTGATCATCGGTCGCATGTAACGGAAGAACAGCGTCAGGTTCAGCGTGGCGATATGGGCACCGTCCACATCTGCATCGGCCATGATGATGACCTTGTGGTAGCGCACCTTGCTCACGTCGAATTCCTCGCCATAGCCGCCACCGACCGCGGTGATCAGCGACTCGATGGTGTCGGACTTCATCATGCGGTCGATGGAGGCGCGTTCGGTGTTGAGAATCTTGCCTCGAAGCGGCAGGATAGCCTGCGTTTCCGGGTTTCGCCCTTGAATGGCGGAGCCGCCTGCCGAATCACCCTCGACGATGAACAGCTCGCACTCTTCGGGGTTGCTGGACTGGCAGTCCTTGAGCTTGTCGGGCATGCCGGCCGACTCGAAAATCGACTTGCGCCGGGTGTTCTCGCGGGCTTTCTTCGCCGCGATGCGGGCGCGGGAGGCTTCGATGGCCTTCTGGATGATGTTCTTGGCCTCTGCGGGGTGCGCGTCGAACCAGTCGCCGAGCTTGTCGGTCATCACGCGCTGCACGAAGGTCTTCGCCTCGGAGTTGCCGAGCTTGGTCTTCGTCTGCCCTTCGAACTGAGGAGTGGTCAGCTTGACGGACACGACGGCGGTCAGGCCTTCGCGCACATCGTCGCCGGAGAGGTTGTCATCCTTCTCCTTGAGGATGTTCTTGTCTCGCGCATACCGGTTCACCAGCGAGGTCAGCGCTGCACGGAAGCCTTCTTCGTGCGTGCCGCCCTCTGTGGTGGAGATCGTGTTCGCGAACGTGTGCACAGCCTCGGAATACGCGGTGGTCCACTGCATCGCGACCTCGGCCGAGATGCCGATCTTGAGGTCTTCGGCCTCGAAATCGATGACATCCTCCTCGACGGGAGTGGCCTTGCGGGACTTGACCAGGTACGAGACATAATCCTTGATGCCGTTCATGTACTGGTAAGTCACGCTCTGGTGCTTCGGCTCGGTGGAATCGTCATCGCCGGCCACTTCGTCGCCGGCCAGATCCGGCTCGCGCAGGTCGGTGAGTGAAATCTTCAGTCCCTTGTTCAGGAACGCCATCTGCTGGAAGCGGGAGCGCAGCGTCTCGAAGTCGTATACCGTGCTTTCGAAGATCGCCGCATCGGGCCAGAACGTCACGGAAGTGCCGGTCGACTCATCCTCGGCCATCGGGGCGCCCTTGGCGAGGCGGGCCGTCGGATGCTGATTGACGTATGTCTGGGTCCAGTGGAATCCCTGGCGCCGCACTTCGATATCGACTCGCGTCGACAGCGCATTGACCACGGAGATGCCGACACCGTGAAGGCCGCCGGACACCGCGTATCCGCCGCCGCCGAATTTACCGCCGGCGTGCAGCTTGGTCATCACGGTCTCGACGCCGGAGACGCCTTCGCCGGGAACTTCGTCGACCGGGATGCCTCGACCGTCGTCAACGACGCGGATGCCGTTGTCCGGCAGGATCGTCACTTCGATATGCGTGGCGTAGCCGGCCAGTGCCTCGTCGACGGAGTTGTCGACGATCTCGTAGACCAGGTGGTGCAGACCGCGCGGGCCGGTGGAGCCGATGTACATGCCCGGGCGGATGCGCACCGCCTCAAGGCCTTCCAGCACCTTCAGGTCGCTGGCGTCATAATGGTCGGGCGATAAGGTGTCGTCAAGCTGGGCGTCATCGAGCTCGTCCTGGGCGATGGCTTCATCGACCTCGCGGTCATGCTGCTCGGCGCTGCTCGCCGTCAGACCGCTGCCCGGAGCCTGCTCAGGCATGCCGGACTCGTCACGGGATTCATGTTCGGAATCCGATTCAAGAACTGCCACTAACGGTTTCCTTCCTGCATATTCTTTCGTCATGAAAGGTTGTTCTGCGGGCGATACGCTCTAAAACGCGAATAACGGGGGTTTCTAAGCGCTGAACCTATTATCCGCCAATCCTACCCGTCTACGGGGACTTTGGCTCTCTGAGCGAATTTAGCGCCTCTTCATCCTTGAGCCGCGAAATGTCGCGGCACGGGGGCCTGTTACCTGGATCTTGTGGACGTCCAACCCCTGCAGGCGCTCCTTGATGGTACGTTCCAGCTGCGGAATCAGGTAGGTGAGCTGGGTGGCCCAAGCCGCGGAATCGGCACGGATGGTCATGACTCCGTCGCGCAGCCCGATGACCTGCGAATGCTGGGCGATGACCGGTCCGACCACCTGATCCCAGTGATTGCGCAGCTGCGCGATTTTCAGATACGGTATCCAATGACCGTTATTCGCAATCAGCGCCGTTACGCTGCCCAAGGTGCTCGGGTCACGGCCCGGCTTGCCGAAGTTCTCCCATGCGGCCTCGGCGTCAATCATCCGCTGATGCCTTCTTCCCGCCATCTTGGCGATGTGCTCGAACACCGTGGCGGGCAGTTTGCGCTGGTCGAGATGCAGGGTCGCGCAAATCGGCTCGTGCGAATCGTGTACATTGCCCGGCTTGACCGCGCTGCCCGGCTTGTCGGGCCTGCTCGGTGCCCCCGGCCCGCTCGGCGTATTCGGCTTGCGGGGTTCGGTCATTGTTCGCCGGCCCTCTCGGCATCCGCTTCGTCGCGCCGTTTGAGATCGGCCACTGCGATGCGGTTCACCGGTATCTCGCCGGATTCTGTCGACTCATTCGCCGGCCGTATCGGAATATCGCTTTCCGCGGCTGCGGTGATCAGTACCTGATCCTGAGCCGCGGCAAAACGCAGGATCTCGGTGCGGCGCGATTCGTCGAGCTGAGCGAACACATCGTCGAGAATCACCACCGGCCTGGTGTCGAAATACTCGCAGAGGGCCCGGTATTGTGCCATCTTCAATGCCAGGGCCAACGTCCACATCTCGCCGTTGGAGGCGAATTCCCTGGCCGGCATGCCATTGAGCGTCACCAACAGGTCATCTCGTTGCGGGCCGATCAGATTGACGCCGCGAGACACCTCGCCGGGATAGATGCGCTGGAAATGCTGGCTTATCAGCGGTTCGGGCGCCTGTGTTCCAAGGATCTCGTCGAATGACGGCACGTATTCGACCGCTGCCTGCTCACCACCATCCTGCGCGGCATCCTGAATTTCCGCATTGGACGGCAAGTCGCCCGCCACACCGGCCAATCTGGCATACAGCGGGCCGAACGACTTGTTCAGTTCCGCGATGATGCGTTGCCTGTCGCGGCTGAGCGCGACTCCCGCCTCGATGAACTGTCCGGTCCAGATCTCCAGCCCGCTGAGCGCGGCGTCAATCGGGGATCCTGCACGCTGCCATTGACCGAGCTGTTTGAGCAGTGCCGCCCGTTGCTTGGCGACGTGCGTGAATGATTGCAACCGGTTCGCATATCCGGGAATCAGCAGCGAGGCGACCTGGTTGATGAACGAGCGGCGCACGGCGGGGTCGCCCGCCACAAGCTGCTGATCCTCCGGAGTGAAGCTCACGGTCGGCAGCGTGCCGAGAATCTCCCGCAGATACCGCGACTGTCCGCCGTTGATGCGGGCGCGGTTGGCGCCGCGTGCCGCAATCGTGGCCTCAAGGGTGGTGGTCTGTGTCTGCCGGACCGGTTTCATGTCCGAGATATCCACGGCATCAGCGCTGGTATTGACGCCATCATCAGCGGGCTCCGGATCCGTCACGGATTCGATATTGGCCCGGATCGTCGCTGCATGTTCGCCGCGCTGCACCAGCGGAACCGAGCTGGATGTGCGATGGCTCAGACCCGTGGACAGCACTTCTATCGCTTCGACGATGTTGGTTTTCCCAAGCCCGTTCGCCCCCTGCAGGATGTTGATGCCCGGCGTGAGGTCGAGCACGCAATGGTTCCATGACCGGTAATGGTCAAGCGCAAGACGCGAAATGTACAAGATGGGCTCCTGTCATGTCATCGCCGGCACCGTGTGTTTCGGCGGTGCCGGCGATTCGATTCGGATTCCAGTGTTCAGCCGTCGGGCTCAGCTGTTGAAACGCATCGGGACGAGCAGATAGCGGTAATCCATCGATTCGTCGCTGTCCGCCTCCTGCTGGCCGTTGAATTCGACGGGCTTGACGGCCGTGGTCATCTTCATGCGCACGAACGGCTCAGTGATGGCGCTCAGGCCTTCGATCAGGTAGGACGGGTTGAACGCGACGGTGATGTCCTCGCCGTCCATGTCGATGTCCAGCATTTCCTGCGCCTGGGCTTCGTCCACGGCGCCGGCGGACAGGGTGACTTCCTGGCCGGAGAACACCATGCGGATCGGGGCGTTGCGTTCGGCGACCAGCGCGACGCGCTTGATGGCGGCGATCAGCAGCTGCTTGTCGATGACGGCCTGAATCGGGTATTCGTCGGCGAACAGGCGGTCGACCGCAGGGAATTCGCCGTCGATCAGCTGGGATGTCGAGACGCGTCCGGCGTTCTCGAAACCGAGCAGCGTGGGGTTGTCGGCGTCGAAATCGATGACGACGTTCTGGTGATCGTCAAGTGCGCGGGCGACGTCGCGCAACAGGGATCCGCGCACCAGTGTGGTCGTAGAGGTGTCGATGTTCTGCGGCGTCCAGGTGAACGTGGCGCGGGACAGGCGGAAACGGTCGGTCGAGGTCATGGTGACTTTGTCGCCGTCGAACTGCATGCGCACGCCGGTCAGCACCGGGCGGTTCTCCTCGCGGGAGACCGCGACGCTGGCCTGGGTTACGGCCTGGATGAACGTGGGTGCGTCGACCTGGCCGAGCTTTGCCGGCACGACCGGCAGATCCGGGTATTCGGCATCGGGCATGAGCTGCATGGTGAACGTGGACTTGCCCGAGTTGATGGTCATGGTGGAGCCGTCGGTCGACAGGTAGGTCTTTTCGGCAGGCAGTGACTTGGTGATGTCGGCGAGGAGTTTGCCGAGTACCAGTGCGGTTCCGGGTTCGTCGATACCGGCCTCGATGTGGTGACGGGCGGAAATCTCGTAATTGAACGCGGACAGTTGAAGGGTGCCGTCGATGGCTTCGAGCTGGATACCTGCAAGGATGGGGCTCGCCGGTCGGGCGTCGATGACGCGGGTCGTCCAGGCTACGGCGTCGGCGAGAGCCGCGGAATCGATTTCTACTTTCATGGGTTCCCTCATTTCACGATGTGCTTGGCAACATTCTAGCGGGTCATGTTCGGATTGTTTTTTCTCATGCGCGAAGTGAGTTATCATCACGACGGTTATCGAGAGAGAAATAAGATAGTCGTAGTAATAAGCCCTGTGGATAGTGTGGATAACTGCGCGAATCCTTGTGTTTATATGGGCTGAGTAACCCACAGATTATGTGGATAACTTTCCGGACAAAATGTGCATAAGTACCGAGTTATCCACATTTTCGGCGAACTGTTTTAATTGTCCACATTTCCTGTGGATTAATCCACTGTTCATCCACAAAAAATGTGCAGTAGTCCACAAGTTATCCGCAGGCTCTACCCACATTTGTGAATAAGCATGTGGATAACTTTTCCTTCAATCAGCAGATCGTTCGGCGTGTTGCGCCTGTTTTATTGTACAGATTAAATATGTATGTCTATATTATTTGAGTCTGATAGGTCCTGTCGACGGTGACGAATCAGGCCTTCATCCAGCAGAATCACGCACAGCGACGAAAAAAGGCGTTTTTTGGTGTCTCAGCGCGATCGTGCCAGACGGGACCATTGCACAGCCGAGAGAAAACGACTGTCGTCACTCATTGCCGCGCTGCTTGAGGCGCGCGGTCAGCTCGGTCACGTAGTTGTAAATTTCAGGTTTTTCCTGCATATCATCGCTGACGCGGGTATACGCGTGCATGACCGTGGTGTGATCGCGGCCGCCGAACACTTCGCCGATATCGACCAGGCTCATGCTGGTCATCTCACGGGCAAGATACATGGCGACCTGACGGGCCAGCGCGATGTTTTTCGTTCGCGCGCGCCCGACGATGTCGTCGAATGTCAGATGGAAGTACTTCGCCGTCTGCCCGATGATGTCGGTCGGCTTGATTTCCACGTCGGTGGTGAAGAAGTCCTGCAGCGTCTGCTCGGCAAGCGCGCGGGTCACCGGCTGACTGCTCAGCGATGCCACTGCGCTCACGCGAATCAGGGCGCCTTCCAGCTCGCGGATGTTCTCGGTGAAGCGCTCCGCGATCAGATTCAGCACGTCATTCGGTGTCGAAGTGCCGTTCATCGAAGCCATCATGCGCAAAATAGCGATGCGGGTCTCAAGATCAGGCGGCTTGACATCGACGGTGAGTCCGGAGTCGAAACGCGAGATGAGTCGTGCCTCGAAGCCCTTGAGGTTCTTGGGCGCGACATCGGACGCGATGACGATACGCTTGTTGGCCTGATGCAGCGCGTTGAACGTGTGGAAGAACTGTTCGAGGGTCGCTTCCTTGCCGCCGAGGAACTGGATGTCGTCGATGAGCAACACGTCGACCTCGCGGTATCGGCGGTTGAATTCTGCGATGCGGTTCTGGCTCTGGGCCGGGGTCTGCAGTGCCTCGATGAATTCGTTGGTGAATTCCTCGCTGTTGACGTATCGGACCTTGAGCGTGGGATCCTTGACCAATGCATAGTTGCCGATGGCGTTGAGCAGGTGGGTCTTGCCCAGTCCCGATCCGCCGTAGATACACAACGGGTTGAATTCCTGCCCGGTTCCCTCGGCGACCGCAAGCGCGACAGTGCGTGCGAAACGGTTGGAATCACCGGGAACGAATGTGTCGAACGTCGAGTTTTTGTTCAGATGGGTTTCCGGATCGCGCATCACCTTCTGCTGCCGTACCGGAAAACTCGGCTCGCCGGGTATTCGAGGAGCCGTGGCGTCTGGTTGCCGATTCGCCTCCGTCATTTCCGCGGAAATCGAATCGATGGAGGAGATTGCCTGCATGCTGTTGGGCATGTAGGATTCCTGAGCCAGATCGGCGACGGTCGGCGACGGATTCGCCGGGAACGGTTCGCTCGGTTTCGCCGCAGTATCGGGATGCCGGTATTCCGGCGGCTGCGGTTCCGGTTGGGACACCTGAGGAGCCACGATTTTGAACGCCGGGAACATGTCGTTTCCGGATATGATTTTCAAAGCGTTGAGCAGCGGCGCATTGAGTTCATTCTGCAACGCTTGCTGCGTGGCCATGTTGCTTACGCACAATACGATGGTCGTGCCATATACCGCTTCCGGTACGACTCCTTCAAGCCAGCTCTTGTCGCGCGGCGACAGCGTGGGATTCTGCTTGAGCAGACGCAGCGTGTCCGACCATATCCGCGTGGCTTGCCCGGCTGGACCGAGAAGGTCATCCGACATTGTGACCTCCTTCAGGTATGTGTGCCGGTGCGCACCGCAGCGGATACGCTACGGTAGCTATAATAAGTACAACAACAACAGGATATATGTACTCCACTTTAGCCAAGTTATCCACAGCTTAGCGTGTTGTGTCGCCTCAATTGTGAATAACATTCATGTAATTTGTGGATAACTTTTCTACATGTTTTGGCGTGTTTCCAATGTTTTCCGCTGCTCTGCAAGGGGCACGACACACTGATAAATCGTGAAGAAATTGTTTTCATTTTGATTTTTGGGCATGGCTCAGAGTACCGTTATAGAGCTTGACTCATGAGAGCCGTGCATCAGCATGGCAAAAACCGGGAGCATAACTATGAAGAGGACATTCCAGCCCAACAACCGCCGTCGCTCGATGAAGCATGGTTTCCGCGTGCGCATGCGCACCCGTTCCGGCCGCGCGATGATCAACCGCCGCCGTAACAAGGGACGTAAGTCTCTGTCCGCCTGATTGCGGTAGGTGACGAAGGCGAGTGAAGCGGCTGAAAAGCCATCGTGACTTCATCGCAGTGCTGAAGCGTCGCTTCAAGGTGACGGATTCGGATATCGTCGTGCACTTTGTGGTGCATGACGATACCCGTGATGTTCAGGCATCTGCGGATATCATGAGACGTATGGGACTTGCCGTCAGCAAGGCTGTTGGTAACGCTGTAACGCGTAATCGTGTGAAGCGTCGATTTCGTGTGCTCGCAAGACGATATGAAGATATGCTTCCGATGCAGTGCGATATCGTCGTGAGAGCCAAACCCAGCGCATCGCGTGTCGATTTCGCTGACCTTGACCGACAGTTTTCCCGTTGCTTCGCCAAAGTCACGACTAAGCATGAACGCAGGGTGAGTCGCTGATGTCAGCCATCGGATCGGCGCTTATCGGCATGATCAAGTGGTACCAGAGGGCCATTTCGGCGAAAACGCCGCCATGCTGCAAGTACTATCCGAGTTGCTCACATTACGCGATCACTGCGGTTCGGCGCTTCGGCGCGGTAAGAGGAATCGTGCTGTTTATTTGGCGTTTTCTTCGCTGCAACCCTTGGAGTCGTGGCGGCATCGATGATGTTCCGCAACATTTTTCACTGTGCTACAGATTTCGCTGGTCGAAGGCATATGAGAAGCCTCGACTCACACCAATGGCCGATGATTAAGGAGATGGCCTGATGAACACTTCCGGAGAATTTCTTCTTGACAGAGGCATTTGGGGCTGGCTGTATAAGCTGCTGACCCCACTTGAGTGGCTCATGACCCAGGTCATGGTCCTGTTCCATAAGTTCCTCACCCTGCTGGGCATGGCACCGATCGGCATCTCTTGGGTGCTGGCGATCGTGTTCCTTGTGCTCGTGGTGCACGCCTGTATTTTGCCGATTTATCTCAAGCAGATGAAGTCGATGCGCAAGATGCAGGCCTTGCAGCCCAAGATGCAGCATATTCAGAACAAGTACAAGGGCAAAAAGGATCAGGCCAGCAAAGAGGCCATGAGCCGTGAGATGATGAAGCTCTACCAGGACAATGACGCCAACCCCATGGGGTCGTGCTGGACCGCCGTCATTCAGGGTCCTGTGTTCATGTGCATGTTCTACATGCTTTCCGCCATTCCGTATATCGCGACCGGCAAGAGGGGAGCGCTTGGCGCATTCGATCAGGCGACTGCCAAGCAGTTCGCGCAAACCCGCGTCTTCGGTGTCAGCGTCACCGATACCTTCGGTACGGCCAACAATTCCGGAAAGGTCGTCATCGGCTTCTTCATCCTGTTGATGTGCGCATGCATGTGGTACATGCAGTTCAACAACATGCGCAAGAACCTCCCCAAGGCTTCGATGCAGGGATCCGCGTACAAGATGCAGCAGGCCATGACCTGGGGCTTCCCGATCATGTACATCTTCTCCGGCATCATGTTCCCGTTCGCCGTGCTGGTGTACTGGCTGACCAACAATGCATGCAACCTTGCCCGTTCCTTGTTTCAGGTGTACAAGTTCCCGACCCCGGGTTCCCGTGCAGCTGAGGAAAAGGAGATTCGCGATCATCGTCAGGAGAATGCTCGTCGCGCCAAGGCCGGACAGCTTTCGATTGAGGAAGAGGAACTGGAGAAGGCGCGTCAGGAAGCCGCTGTTCGTCTGGAGCGGGGATACCAGCGCAAGCAGCCCCAGCGGAAGAATCGCAAGAAAAAGTGACACGATTGGAAACCTCTATTTGACCGTGAGGTTTCCTTTTTTTACACTATGGAAGTAATACTCGCTTAAAGGAGTGGTGATATGGCGCAGGAGGAGACCACGACGATCGATCAGCTCAATGAAGAAGCTGACATCGCCGCCGACTACTTGGAAGGCTTATTGGACATCGCCGATTACGAAGGCGATATCGAGATGGGTGTTCGCAACGGTCGTCCGATGGTGCAGATCATCGCTGATGACGATACGGATATCAAGCATCTCATTGGTTGCAATGGTGAAGTGGTCGATGCTTTGCAGCAGCTTACCCGGCTTGCTGTTCAGCAGAAGACCGGCGAACGCTCGCATCTGATTGTTGATGTTGACGGGTTCCTGAAGCGCAAGCGTCAGCGTCTTCGTGACATTGCACTTGATGCCATTGATGAAGTGCATGACACCGGTGAGCCCGTTGATTTGAAACCGATGAATTCGTTTGAGCGCAAGGTCATTCATGATGTGGTTCGCGAGGAGGGGCTGAAGTCTCGTTCTCACGGTGAAGAGCCGCGTCGCTATGTCACCATCTACATGAAGAGCAACGCCGATGAATCCGACGTCGATGAAGGTAGCGAAGAGTGAGCGATATTGTTTCACGTGAAACATCTGGTGATGAGCTGGATGATTCCGCAATAGTTCGTGAGGCATTGGGCGAAGCATACGACAAGCTCGAAGTGTTTCACGTGAAACTATCCCGCGAGGGTGAGCTGCGTGGATTGATAGGCCCACGCGACATATCCATCATCTGGGAACGTCATATCCTCAACTCCGCCGCATGCGTCCCGTTCATTCGGGAAGTCACCGATCGAAGCAAGGCAAAGACCATTGCCGATGTTGGCAGTGGCGGCGGTTTCCCTGGAATCGTTGCGGCAGCATGCATGCCGGATTGTGCGTTTACACTCATTGAGCCCATGGAACGTCGTGTCGAATGGTTGCAAGAGTGCGTGGATGACATGGACCTGCAGAATGTTACGATTATTCGCGCACGTTCCGACGAAGTCATCGATCGTATCAAGCGCCACGAAGGTGAATTGAAACCATTCTCTGTAGTGACCTGTCGAGCAGTGGCGCCAATGACCAAGCTTGCCGGTTGGACGTTGCCTCTGCTTCGCCCTCAAGGTCGACTGGTCGCATTGAAAGGCCGTTCGGCGCAGGCTGAGATTGAAAAGGCGAAGCATCAAATTTCCCATGCTGGGGGAGTGCGTGCTCGTGTCGTTGAAGCTCCAGTAGCTCCCGGTCTCGAATCCACGCACGTCGTTCTCGTAGACAAGCGCTAATTATCGTGTGGCTCCCATGGGTGGGAGTCACACGATAATCCCATGCTCCCGCTGACGGGAATCGTAATTTTGCTTCCGCTGTGGGAGGTTGGATTGCGGGGTGAGACGGACGATATCCATTGCCTTTGATCGCATAAACAATGCTGTTATATCTTCATCGACATCGCTGACTGTCCGAAGATTGTTTCACGTGAAACAATGGATGTCAAACACGAAAGCGATGGTTTCGCAAGAATGGAGTTATCCACAATTTCAAACAGTGCACAAAGTTATCCACATTATTTGCGACATGTAATCCACATTAGGAAAATGGCGGAAATAAACGGTTTATCTAGTGTTGATCGAAGTGTTCACACACTAATGCACTATACTTATCCACAGTTATCCACATTGCTGTGCACAACTTGAGATGTCCATACGACTAGGAAAAATTAGATGTTGTTCGTTTTTTAGGAGGGACTATGACATCCAATGATTCACAGGAATCCTCTGCGATTCCTGCCATGGAATCTGCTTCTGAAACGGTCAGAAGGATTTTCGGGAATGATGGTTCCTCTTTGGGTGCCGAGATTGCAGATGAGGCGTCACGCTATGAACGCCTGAATGCCGCATTGTTCCCCCTGCCATCGAGAACCCGATGCCTGGCCGTCGCCAACCAGAAAGGCGGCGTCGGTAAGACAACAACAACGGTGAATATTGCCGCAGCTCTCGCCTCTCACGGAGCTCACGTTCTGGTCATCGATATGGATCCCCAGGGGAACGCCTCTACGGCATGCGGTGTTCCTCACGGCACCAGCGATCCTTCGGTATATGACGTTCTTGAAGGACGAATGACAATCGGAGAGGTACTGAAAACCTGTCCTGATATCCCAGGGCTCGATGTGGTTCCCGCTTCCATTGAACTTTCGGGTGCGGAACTGGAAGTGGCGGATCTGCCGAATCGCAACAATCTGCTGAAGGAAGCCGTCGAATCATTCCTGCAGGATCCGAACAATCATTATGACTATGTTCTGGTCGATTGCCCGCCGAGTCTTGGCCTGTTGGTCATCAACTCCATGTGTGCGGTGTCTGAGATGTTGATTCCGATCCAAGCTGAATACTATGCCTTGGAGGGGCTTGGTCAACTTATCAATACCATAGGATTGGTGCAGGAGCACTATAACCCTAATTTGACTGTGTCGACTATGCTGGTCACTATGTTTGATAAACGAACATTGCTCAGCAGGGAAGTGTTCTCAGAGGTGAAGAGTCACTATCCGAGTATCGTTCTGGATACGACGATTCCCCGTACGGTAAAAATATCCGAGGCTCCTAGTTTCGGAAAGACAGTCATCAGCTATGACCCGCGTGGAATGGGAGCGAGTGCCTATGGCGAAGCGGCCTTGGAAATCGCCCGTCGATCGCCTTCGGTGCTGGCTGCAATTGACGCGAAGAGGGGAGAGTAACCCATGACCTCAAAATCACGTTTGGGTAAAGGATTGGGTGCGTTGTTCCCCGCACTTCCCGGTGAGCCGAAAACAGCTCATGCGGAACAGCAGCAATTGGGTGTTGATCTCGAATCCGAGGAGACGACAGCCAACAAGAAAGCCCCTCAAGAGAAAGCTGCGGCTGCACCAGAGAAGGTCGAATCCCATAAGAGCGGTACTGAACAACACAGTGAGTCTACCGTTCCGGTTCGTCTTGGCGAAATCAAGCGTAAGACCATTCCGGCCATGAAGGATTCCATTCCTGCCGTACACAAGTCCACAACGGTGGAGAAGCCCAAGAGCGGCAAGCGCGTTGCCATGCCCGGTATCAGTGATATGGCACACCCCAGTGACATGTTTTTCGGAGCAACAGCACAGGGGACGAGCGATTCCAAGAAAACGCAGCCGGCTCAGCGTTCCGAGAGCACAAAGGCATCCGGCAAGGAAAAGGATAATAAGGAAACTCCAGAATTGAAGCCTGTCGAGGGTGGCTATCTGCTGGATATTCCTGTCAGCTCCATCGTTCCGAATGCGCAGCAGCCGCGCAGCGTCTTTGATGAGGAAGAGCTGAATGAATTGGCTGCGTCCATCAAGGAAGTCGGCGTATTGCAGCCGATCGTGGTTCGCAAGCGTCAAGCTGGGGAGTCCAGCAAGAGTGATGTTTCACGTGAAACATCGCAGAAATACGAGCTCATTATGGGCGAGCGTCGCTGGCGTGCATCACAACTTGCACAACTGAAGACGATTCCGGCGATTGTCAAAACCACATCAGATGACGAGATGCTACGTGATGCACTGCTGGAGAACCTTCATCGCGTCGCACTGAATCCTCTGGAAGAGGCGGCGGCCTATCAGCAGATGATTGATGACTTCGGCCTGACTCAGGCTGAACTATCCAAGTCGATCTCGAAATCGCGACCGCAAATCGCGAACACATTGCGCCTGCTGAATCTTCCTGCGTCCGTGCAGAAGAAAGTTGCCGCAGGCGTACTGTCCGCAGGGCATGCGCGAGCTCTTCTTGGTCTGAATGACGAAAGTGAAATCGACAAGCTGGCCACTCGAATCATAGGGGAGGGGCTTTCGGTTCGCAGCACCGAGGAAATCGTGGCGCTGAAGAACGCAGAAAGCAACGTGCCCAAGAAGGTAAGGCCGACGAAGAACAATCCTTGGGCCGGTTCTCCGATTGTCAACAACCTTGAAAATCATTTTGACACCAAAGTGTCCATCAAGGGTACGCAAAAGCACGGTCGAATCGAAATCGTGTTTTCCTCCCCTGAGGATATGGAACGCATCCTCAGCATGCTGATTCCCACGGCAGTCGAGGGCGCGGCGGCAAAATGGGTGTGAGGTTGCGGGCCACACAACGGTGTGAGCCGCCATCATCACACAACGGGAAACAACGGTCATGCCGTTCATGAGCCGTATGATCTGGTCTGCCGGAGAGGTATTCATTGCCTCTCCGGCAGACCGCATGTAAAGCAACTGTCGTGGCATTTGCAGTCAGAGGACTAATGCAATGAACCGCCCGTATGACTGTCCTATTGCATGCACCTGAAAATTCATTACCAAAAACTCTGTTGAGCAATATGAGTTGCAATCGGTCCAGTACAATGCGCTAGATTTGAGCGGATTGTCGTTCTGATGCGATTCTCCGGCGCTGGTAAGCGTCCGCAGCGCTATTTCGGTCAGTTTGTCGTTTCGTTTGTGATTACTGACAGTGCAAGCAATATTTGTGTAGCTCAACCCGCCGGTGAAGCAATATCATCGTCTGTAATGAGGTTTGATTTCGCCGACGGGTCGAGCTGTGCTGTTGGATCAGTGCAGTGAGGCCAGGTAGGATTGTGCGTCCAGCGCTGCGCGGCATCCCATGCCTGCGGCACTGATGGCCTGACGGTACACCCGGTCAACGCAGTCACCGGCGGCGAACACTCCAGGCATGGAAGTATGCGTTCCGGCACCGGAGACCAGAATGTACCCGTCGTCATCCATATCCACGGAACCCTTCGCAAAACGCGTGGCCGGTTCATGGCCGATCGCCACGAAGATGCCCTCGGCGGGCAGCGTGCCCGTCTCGCCTGTCACGGTGTCGCGAATGTCCACAAAGCCGGCGGAATCATCTGCGGTTTCAGCCTTTGCCGACAGGGAAATGCCGGTCGAAGAGGGAGCATTCAATGCCGATCCGGAGACATTCAGCATCGGAGTCGTCTTCAACGAGAGAAGATTTCCGGTGTTCTGCGCTGCGGGTGCCGCAGCGGTTACCGCATCAGCGCCTGTCTGCGCGCCGGCGGCGTTTTTCTGCCCGCGAATGGCTGTCGCCACCGTATTCATTTTCACGGTGATCTTGGGATTGTTCAGCACGCGCTCGACCATGATCTTGGAGGCGCGGAACTGGTCGCGGCGGTGCAACACGGTCACCGAAGAGCCGAAACGAGTCAGGAACAGTGCCTCTTCGAGCGCGCTGTCTCCTCCGCCCACCACGACGATGGGCTTGTCCTTGAAGAAGAAACCATCGCAGGTGGCGCAATACGATACGCCGTGACCGGAATACTCGGCCTCGCCGGGAATGCCGAGCTTGCGGTACTGCGAACCGGTGGTGATGATGACGGCATCGGCGTGATATTGGCTTCCATCGCTGCACGTGACGGTCTTGGGGGAGGAGCTGAAATCGACGCTCGTGACATCGAGATATTCGATGGATGCGCCGAAAGACTCCGCCTGATCGCGCATACGATCCATCAATTCCGGTCCGAGAATGCCGTCAGGGAAACCGGGGTAATTCTCCACGGTGGTGGTGTTGACCAGCTGGCCGCCCGGCGTGAGCTCACCCGCAAGAATGGTTGGGCGATACCCGGCGCGTGCGAGATAGATTGCGGCCGTATATCCGGCAGGGCCGGAACCGATGATGATGGTTGAAAGTTCAGTCATGTCCCTTACGATAGCGAGTTGACCTGACCTCGTCCAGCGGTGGGTGAACAACGACATGGATTCGCCTCGAATGCCGATTGGTCGCTTTCAGATTGCCGAAACAGGCATGCCGCGTTCATGGAAACCGGAGGAGCTAATACGAGCACGATACGGGCCCACAGCATAAGTCCACAGCGTGAGTCACCGCGTACGATGAAACACCCCTCCTACCCGTGAGTAGAAGGGGTGCCCATGAGAACTTCTGCGTCGCCTACAGAACGCGGATGTACACGATGTCGGATTGTGCCGCAGAGTTCTTTGACGCGGAGTTCTGTGTGGTCGAGTTGCCGAACGGGACGTTATCGATGTCGGTCTTGTTCGGCCAATCCTGATTGTCGGATCCGCCACCGTGGTTGTCTCCGTTCAGGATGAACCATGCGGCGACCAATCCCACCACCAGCAGAACCAGCGCGACGACGATGGCGATGACCTTGATCTTGAGCTGCCCCCAGAGTGGCTGGTCAGGCAGGTCCTCCTCGATATTGCGTCCGACATTCGACGCGTTGACATCGTGCACCTGCTGGGGCGCGAAGCTCGGCGGCATGATCTGGGCCATAGGCGGCAGCTGATCTACCGAAGTACCATCAGTGCCTAGCAGCGGAACGGTGACCGTGGGGTCAAAGGCGTCGGATTGGGCACGCTGCGCCGGTGTCTGCACACCCGGCACATTCGCACCCGGAGCCGCCGCAGGACGGCCGCCAGACATGTTCCGCAGGGCATCGCGGCTGATTGGTGCCGTCATCCGCGTACGCGACTTCGATGATCCGGGGATGGCTGCTCCATTGGCTCCGGGCGCCGATGCCGACACTGCGAATGACGGGGGCATTACGGCGTCGCCCGACGCCGCGGCCTTGGCGGATCTGGCGGCAAGAGCGGCCAATGATTCCGACATATGCGCGCGCGGCTGCGGCATGGCGTTCGTGGCAATGGGCTGAGCCGCACGGGTCGTGGGATGGCTTCCAGCCACGGTTTGCTCGCCTTCAGACACCTGCGCCTCACCGGACTGCGGCAACGGCGGGATGCTGCCGGCGCGGGTGCGCTCATTGTCGTCCTCTTCCGGCAGCGGAACATTCGGCATATTGGCCACGATGCTCTGTATCTCGCCGGTTGCACCGGTCGTCCGGGGTTTGCCGGTACTGCCCGCAACACCAGACGCACCAGCAGCGGACCTACGCGGCTTGGCGGCGGGCGGGAACGATGCCGGCAGCGGTGCATACACCGGCATCGGCTGCTCAATCGCGGTCTCTTCCGCAGTGGATGTCGTCACCGGCGACTCCGGCTCCCCGTCCTTGCGCAAGGAGCCCATAAGCTGACCGACCTTCGATTGCAGGGAGGCCAGGGTCTTCGACGGCTCGGCGGTATCCGGTTCGAACAATTCCGCTTCGGGGATGACCGGCTGATCGGCCGAGGGCGGATCTCCGGGCAGCTGAGCCAGGAACGCCTGCTGCGCGAGACGCTGCTCGTTAACGAACCTGGCCTCGGCGCCGGCTGCCAGTCCCGCCTCGGAAATCGACAATTCCGGCAGCTTCGTCGAGGTAACCAGCCCATCCGGCAGTTCCACGATCTTGTCATCGCTCGTGTCACGCAACGCCACCATGCTGATCGAGGCGCTGCCACTGACCGACGGCAATATGATGTCACGATCCGACAAGTTGCTGAATGGCTCCCACGCGCCCAGCAGCGCGCTCAGCTCGGCCAGCGTTGCCATCGGCATGATGACTTCCCCATCTTCGGTGTGCAGAGCCAGTCCACGCTTGCAGATCACGCGGAATTCCGTGGGAACGTCGGCGGGCAGCATATTCAGGTCGAACGTCGTGTTCGCGCCTGAAGGCGTCTTGGTCAGCAGCGCGTACAGCAGTGCGGCCAGCTGTCGCGTCGCCATCTGCTCATACGACATCACATCGCCGTCGATGCCGCTGCAGATATCGGCCAATGCGGCGGCGACGGGAGTGTCGGCGAACTGCACGCCATTGACGCTCACGCGAATGGTATCGGTGCTCAGCGCGGTATGGGTCAGCCCCGTGTCCAACAGCTCCTGAACCGCCTGGGTGCATTGTCCCACGATCGATCGAATCGCGTCGTAGCTGAGGAACGAGGAAGACGAACGCTGCATGTATTCCGCCAGCGCCAGACCGGAGTCCGGCTCGGTGATCACCACCGCGGCATCGCCGACGTGCTGCAGCTGCAGCACCGGCGTGCAGTACCGGCTGTTGGCCAGCGCGAGCGTGGAAGCCGCCTCGTTGATCTGCGGCAGAACGGATGTGTCGGTGATGATGAACAGCTGGCAGGACTGCGCCAGCATGCGGTCATTGGCTATCCATGCGCTCAATCCGTCACTTTCGCGCAGCGAAGAAACGAGAGTGTAGCGACCGATGACGGTATCTCCCAATTGAGGCTTCATAGTAGTTGTTTCTCCGTGCTCTGCTGTCATGCGCTGAGATAGTGGTGATGCTGACATTCTAGCCGTGGGGATGGTCGGCTGTGCAGCCGCGACGGACGCGGCTTGACGAGTGGAATGATGCGGCGTTGGCAGTATGGTGGGAATTCGCGGCTGGGCGTTGTTGCCGGCCGCGATACCTGCCGCTGCACCGGCTGCGTTTGCCGCGACGTTCGGCAGTACGACGGACTTGATGGACGGGCGTTGGCCCTTACGGTTGACCGTCGGCGCGAAGCTGGGCGGAAGGTTGTCGGACGGAATCCCCCTGGGTTGGTCCTGAACCGGTTGGTCCTGAACCGGCCGTTCGAGATCGGTCACAGTTTCAGCGGCCCGTTCCGCGGAACCGTCATTCTCCGAGGTTCCATCGTCACCCAGCGAATAATCATCGTAATGATTATCATTCTCCGCAATTGCCGTGGTGCCCTCTTCGACCTCCGCGTTTTGTGCCTGAGCTTCCTCGGTCTCCGACTCAGCCGGTGTCGATACCGATGTCGCAGTGGAAGTCCTACGCAACAGCCGTGCCTTCATGGTGACGATCAGGCTGGAGAACTCCTCCACGCGCATCAGCCATAGCAGCCCGGCATACACGGCCGTCACCACAATCGTCAGAATCGCGCATATGACGATGGATTGCCACCAGCTCATATGTCCGTTGACGCTGGAAACCTTCGCGCCGACCAAACGCGTGACCAGCGGGTTGAGGAATAGTCCGCACGCGCATGCCGCCGCACCGGCAATCAGGGCCTTGACATGCATGATGATGATGCGCTTGCCGTCGATCCGCCCACCGAATCGTCTGCGCAACAGCCAGAACACCCATGGGAACGTGATGATATATGACAGGCTCAGCGACAGAGCCACCATGAGCGTCCAATATTTCGGCGGTGCGAAACGCAGCGAGGTCAGCAGAAGCAGCAACTGCACGGCGTTGTCGGCCGCCGCGAACAGGAACGGGCTGCGGCCGTCCTCATACGCGTAGAAGGCGCGCTGCACCAGCAGGAACGCACTGGTGGGTACCAATCCCACCAGCAGACCGATCAGAGGCCCGGATATCAGAATCGCCCCATGCACATTCGTGGACGGAATCAGCGCCTTCACCAGCGGCACCGGCATGGCAATCATGACCGCGGTGAAGAAGAACATCGCAAGACCGGTGGATCGCAGGGATGAGCTGAGGTCGGCGCGGGCATCCCCGATACGATGCTCGCTGATCGCGCGGGACATGCGCGGGAACACCGCGGTCGTGATGGACACGGCGATGATCGAATAGGGAAGAACGTATATCGTGTACGCGTACTGATAGCTCGCGTTGCCCGCGATGCCGTACAAATCGCCGCCGGCGGTCGGGGCGCCGGTATTGACACGCGAATTGACGATGCCCATCAGCTGGTTGAGCAGCACCATGGCGATGCTCCACACCGCCACCTGGCCCATGGAACGCAACCCCAGCCCATGCAGTCCCCAGCGAGGCCGGTAGTGGATGCCGCAACGCAGCAAAGGAATGAACAGCACCAGGGCCTGGAACGCCACGCCGGCCGTCCAGGCGCCCGCGGTCAGGGCTATCTTGCCGGATGTCCAGAACGACATCGGCTGCCGTCCCGCGTTGCCGAACAGCATGATGAACGCGCCGAAACCGATGCAGCTGATGACGTTGGCGCCTACGGAGCTCCACGCATACGTCGCGAAACGCCCCTTTGCGGCGAGGATCTGCCCCAATACGGTATACAGGCCGTAAAACAGGATCTGGGGCATACACCACAGCGTGAAGGCGTTCGCCAGCGCCCTTTGCGCGGGCGTCCAGCTGGAGTCGAGATACAGCATCGTCAGCAGCGGCGTGCCGGACGCCATCAGCAGTGTGATGGCCAGCAGCAGTGCGATGGACAAGGTGATGAGCTTGCTGAGTCGCTCATCCGCGTCCTTCTGCTTGAGCGTGCGCACGATCTGCGGCACGAGCACCGCGTTGAACACGCCGGTGGACAGCAGGTTGAAGATCACCTGCGGTATCTGCGCGCCGGCCTGATACGCGTTGGCTGCGATACCGGTGGTACCGAGCGCGCCGACGAGGAAGATGGTGCGGATCTGGCCGGTCACACGTGACGCGGCCGTGCCGCACGCCATGATCAGCGAATTGCGTCCTACCGTGGTGCTCATTCGTCGGGGTCCTTCTTTCGATGGAATTGGCGCCAGAGGCCGACCAGGCCGAGCAGCAGCGAGAAGCCGATGATGATGAATCCGGTCATGTCGCTGATGCGCAGCACGCTGGTGATGTCGGTGTTCTGTGCGGAACCGAACGTGTCGCCGTTGCGGTCCAGCAATGTGATGTGGGCTGTGGCGTGGCCGGAAGTGGCGACGCGGATGGCGAACGTGACCTGCGCCTCGCTGTTCGCCGGTATGGTGACCTCAGTGAACCGCGATGTGACGATTTCCATGGAGTCGGTGAGGGATGAGACCTTCACCCGTACCGGATACGGATGGTTGTTCCTGACGGTGACGGGCATTTTGGCCGTTTCGCTGACGACGGTGATGGAGTCGGTCGGCGTGATGGATACGCCGCCGAACATGCCTCCGCCGAGCCGTTTGGCGCCGTCGACCAGACTGTCGATGTTGCGCGGCGCGGACGAGAGCGCATGCAGTGCCAGCGTGCTCTGTGCGGCCTTGATCTTGCGGATCCAGGACGCGGATGCCTTATGGTCGGTGAGGACCGACGTGGCGAAGCGGTTGATGTCGTTGCGGCTTTCGGCCAGCGATTCCAGCGCGGACGTGACCGATCGGGTGTTCCGCTCGCTTAAATGACTGTCTTGGGGGACGATTTGCAGCGCCTTGTCGCCGGTCCGATAGGCGTCTGCGTCAATGAGATCATTCAGGTCGGTGAGTTGCAGCCATGAGGACTGTTCGACCGCGGTCATCAGCGTGTCGATGAACGCCGCCGACATATTAGTGCCGAAGCAGACCAGCAAGTTGCGGTTCATCGCCGCATACGGCTGCTCCATCTGATAGAAGGCGCTCTGCGCGACGAACCGCGCGATGCGTCCCGCGTTACTGGTCTCGCCGTCCGCATCACTGCTGGTGGGCTTGCCTTTGGCGAGGTCGCCGAGTTCCTTCTGCTCGCTCAGCACCGTGATGTCGCCGGCCGAGGTGGGGATTGTGTATGTGCCTGTGTGCACGGTGGCCGTGGTGCTGGAGTCGAAGTCGTGACCGGCGATGACGTACTGGTATCCCTGCTTCCTAGCCGTGGAGAGCGCCTGCCGGGTCCAATCGCCCTTGCCTTGCCAGGCGATGGGCAGGGAATTGGATGATGCCGGTGCCGCGGCCAGTGCGGATCGTGCGTTCCATGCGCCGGTGCCGACGCCGGCCTGTTCGTACGACCGGACGTTGTTGATCGCGGCATAGGCGGTGATGTCGAATCCGGCCGGCTGCATGACGGCATCGATGCGTTGCCCGGTGTCGGAAGCCAATGCCGTCGGATCGGCTATGGTCTGCAAATCGCTGTGCTTGCCGATGAGGGAGAGTTTGGCGGCGAGTGCATCATTGTCGTGCGGGGTGAGCACTGATGATTGCGTCGCCGCGGTGTTTTCGGAGTCGTCGGTATTGTTGCCGGAGCCGTCGTCTGTGCTGCCATCCGTGCCGCCGCCACCTGATTGTGTGGATTTTGTGTCGGATTCATCGCCGTTGTCATGCACCACCAGCTGGTCGATGGCGTTCTTGTCGGCCTGCTGGCCGGTGTTCATCAACGGCATGACCATGGTGATGGCCATCGGCGGGGTCTGTGCGTTGCGCAATCCCTGGGATGATCTGGTCAGGAAGCTGTGCAGGCGAATCGGCTTGGCGTTCGGATCGACGGTACGGTCCGACCCGGATGACCCGTCAGAGGAGCCCGTGGATTGAGAATCGGTCGCCTGGGTCGCCTGATAGGTGACCAGCAGCGGTTTCGGCCCCCACATCTGCAACGCCTTCAACGCATCGCTGTCGGCCGCCGCGTCGATCTTCACGGAAACCTTCTTGTTCGCCGCGATGGACGGCACCGTGGCCGTGCCGAGAACGGTGCGCACCGGAATTGATACGTCCCCGGTCGCCCAATGCTGGATGTCAGTGCGCGATACGAACGTATATGACGGGTTGTAGGCCACGGTCACCAGGCCCGGTGACGTCGCGGCATACGTGGGATTGGAGATGCTGATGGTGATGTGGTAGCCGGATGTGTCGGTGACCACGGGCGTCGATTCGGTGATCGACAAGGCGGTCGTCTGCGTGGCCGTGTCCGTCTCGTCATCCGCCATCGCCATATGTGCCGGGCCGGCCGGTACCATGCGGCCTGCGAACAGCATCGCGCATGTCAGCAACATGATGGTAAAGAAGCGCCATAGGCGTGTCGTTCGGTGAGATAACGATGGCACGGCCTGACCGTGCTCGGGGCTGTTCGCGATCATCCCTGCTTCATTTTCCTTGCGTAGAGCCAAGCGATCTTGCGTTCATTAGGATAGCTGAGAACGTCATCCAAATCATCGAAATCCACCCAGATGGCGTCTTCGGCTTCATGATCCGGATCGCCCTCCACCGTCAGGTCGCCACCGATCTGGCGCAGCGCGAAATGATGCACGAGCTTATGCACGCGCTGGCTGGTACCGGTGAACCAATAGTCGATGGTGGCAATGGACTCGACCACCTCACCCAGAATGCCGGTCTCCTCGTGCACCTCGCGCACGGCGGTCTGCTGCGGCGTCTCGCCCTTTTCGATATGGCCCTTGGGAAGGCACCATTCGAGATGACCGTTGCGGGAGTGTCGCGCGATGATGGCCACCCGGCCGCGCTCGTCGAACACCAGGCCGCCGGCCGAGTATTCGCGCACCACCGGGAGCTCCTGAGCGTCCAGCGACGCGAATGTGGTCGGCCCGTCGCCCGCCCGTCGCTGCGGCATCATCGCAGGCGTGGGAAAGCGTGGTTCCGGTGGCCTGACAACGGTTTTCGGCGTGCGCGGAGCCTCGGACGTATAGAGCAACGTATCGGGTTCGAGCGGATTTTGGGTATGGTCGCCCGCAGCATGCGCAAGCATGCGCGCGAGGTCTGCGGGCGTAATCATGACTTCCACCTTACTCAATACCGTGTGCAGGTGGGGTAACGGTATGCTTGAATACGCATAAAAGCGGTAATACTTTATGGAAAGGCCTCGTGTGAATTTCGAAGTTTGGCCGGAAGCCATTGAACTTGGACACCTGTTCGCGGCTCGCGGGTACGAGCTGGCGTTGGTGGGCGGCCCCGTGCGTGACCTGTTGCTGCACCGGCGTTCCCACGACCTCGATTTCTGCACGTCGGCCCATCCCGACGAGTTCGAGCCGATCCTGCGTCATTGGGGACGTGACGGTTTCTGGGATATGGGCCGCAAATTCGGCACTTTGGGTGCGATGCGCCGGCGCGAGGACGGCACCGAAGTCAAGGTGGAGATCACTACGTACCGGTCCGACACGTACGATCCCGAATCCCGCAAGCCCGAAGTCAGCTACGGCGATTCGCTCGAAGGCGATCTGTCCCGCCGTGATTTCACCGTGAACGCCATGGCGCTGCGCGTGCCGCAGCTGGAGTTTGTGGACCCGTTCGGCGGCGCCAGCGATTTGGCTAAAGGCGTATTGCGCACGCCGGTGGATCCATATCAGTCCTTCGACGACGACCCGCTGCGCATGATGCGTGCCGTGCGTTTCGTCGCACAGCTCGGGTTCAGCATCGCCCCCGACACGGCTGCCGCCATCAGCGACATGACCGATCGCATCGACATCGTATCCGCTGAACGGGTGCGTGACGAGCTCACGAAGCTGTTGCTGTCCGATCGTCCGAGGGCGGGTGTCGAAGCGCTGGTCGAATCAGGTCTCGCCGATATCGTATTCCCGGAGATTCCCGCCCTGCAGCTGGAAATCGATGAGCACCACCGCCACAAGGACGTGTTCGAGCACACGATGATTGTGCTCGATCGCGCCATAGCGCTGGAGACCGGGCCGGAAGGCCCCGTGCCCGCTCCCGACCTGACGCTTCGCCTGGCCGCGCTGACCCATGACATCGGCAAGCCGAAAACACGCCGGTTCGAGCCCGGCGGCAAGGTCAGCTTCCATCATCACGATGCGGTCGGCGCGAAAATGACGCGCAAACGGCTCAAGGCGCTGCGGTTCGACCATCATCTCGTCGAGGATGTCAGCGAGTTAGTGAACCTGCATCTGCGGTTCCACGGGTATGTCGAAGAACCGTGGACCGATTCCGCCGTGCGACGCTACGTCAAGGACGCCGGTCCGCTGTATGAGCGGCTGAACCGGCTGACCCGCGCCGACGCGACCACTCAGAACCGTCGTAAGGCGATGGTGTTCTCGTCCGCCATGGACGAGATGGAGCAGCGCGTGCGCGATCTCAAGGAGAAAGAGGACTTCGATGCCATCCGGCCGGATATCGACGGCAATGAGATCATGACCATCCTCGGCATCGCTCCCGGCCCGGAGGTCGGCCGCGCATACAAGCACATGCTGGAATATCGGCTCGATAACGGTCCGGTCGACCATGACACCGCGGTGGCCGAGCTCAAGCGGTGGCACGCGTCGCTGTAAACGTGCCCAAGAAACGGTTCGGCGGCTGTCCGCGTAAGGCAGGCAGCCGCCGAATATCGGGGGTTTCAGGCCGTCATGACGATGCTGGCCGTCATTCCACCTTTTCATGATCGAGGGCCTTGGGCAAGGTGCCCATTGACTGTACGGGCACGCATCCCTCGAAGTTTTCGATGGCGGTGTCGCCGCTCGGCAGGCTGTCCTTGTTGGCCAGATCGTTGAACGAGGCGCCGAGCACCACATCAATCAGCTTGTCGTCGCGGTCATCCATCACCATCACCGCGTCCGTGAAGTTCGTGTTCAGCGTGTACGCCTCGTTGATGGCGTTCTTGCCGAAATAGATTGTGGTGCGCTCGACCTTCTTGCCCTTGTAATTGTCCCAGCCGGTGACCTTGAACTGGCGGTTCGACAGCGCGGTGCTGACGGCCTTCGCGAAGCCGACGAATTTGGTGCCGTTCAGCACGCGCACCTTGACGTTCGCATAGTTGGAATATGTCTGGTTCTTGCCGTTGGCGTCCTTGGTCGAGCAGGGCACGCGCACGCCGTAATTCGGCTTGACTGCGGACGTGGCCGTTATGCCCAGACCCCCGACATGGAAATAGAACAGCGCCGACACGACCAGGGCGACGGCAAGCACCGCGCCGACACAGGAGAATACGATCTGCTGGCGGCGGCGAATGTAACGCTTGCGTTCCGCGCGTTCGTCATAAGGCTGAGTCATGGGTCCGTCCTTTTCTTACGAGACTGGTACACAGATTAGCGTCACTGTCTGACGCGATAAGACAGGGATGGCAGGACGGTTATGACCGGTCTCGCCGGCGCCTGCGCAGCGATGATGCGATCCACCGTGGCGGATTGCTCCCATGCGGTGCGAACACGGCGGGCGACGGCATCGTCCGGTACGAACGCGATGACCGATGGGCCGGAGCCGGAAACGAATGACCGGGATGCCCCGGCGGCCAGGGCGGCTTCGATGGCTTCGCCGCTGCGGGGGTGCAAGGCGACCGCGGCGCGCTGCAGATGGTTGTCGTCGCCGTCTCCCGCGCCCATCTTGTCGAAGGTCGAGTAGACATTCGGCGTGCTCAGTTGCGCATGGTACGCTCCCACCAGCAATTGGCCGGCGAATCCGCGGTCTCGCAGCGTCTGAACGCACGATGAATCATCCTCCAGCGGGATGATCCGCTCGCCGAAACCGGTGCCATGCGCATATCCGCCCTCCAGGCAGAAGGGCATATCGGCGCCGAGCGTGGCGGCGATGTCACGCAGCCGTTCAATCGGCCAGTGCAGTCCCCACAGGGTGTTCACGGCGAGCAATGTCGCCGCCGCGTCGGCGGATCCGCCGCCCAATCCGGCGCCGACGGGAATGTGCTTGTCCACATGCAGCGCCACGTCCGGCTCCCGCCCCGCGACCCTGGCGATCGCGAACAACGCAAGCACCGCATGGTTGCGGCGCATGTCGCTGCCGCTCGATGCCAGATCACCCAGATGCTCGCCGCTCAGTTCGAGCGAGAACCCGCTGCCGGGGGTCTTGGCGGTCGCCGTCACCACGTCGTTGACGCCGATGGCGCAATATATCGTGTCCAGCGCGTGCCGGCCGCCCCATTCCTCATGGGCGGGCCCTACGTGCAACGTCAGATTGGTTTTCGCAGGAACCGTGACCTCCACCAAGTGCAGCGGCCCGGCCGGTGTCGTTTCCGCGGCTGCTACATGACGGCGGATGGGCCAATGCGCGGGAACGCTTGGCGAACGCCGCACCTGACCCGGTGTTGCTGACCGTACATTGTCCATTGCTGTGGCGCTCATGATGATGCCTGCCCCTGTTCATGCTGCGATTGCCTCAGCGCCGTCGCCAGAGCGGCGAATTCGTCGATGGTCAGCGTCTCGCCGCGGCGTGTCGGGTCGATGCCCGCCGTGTGGAACACTTCATCGGGCACCATGCGCTTGAGTGCGGCATGCAGCGTTTTGCGACGCTGGCTGAAGGCCGCGTCGACCAACTGGAACGTCAGCTGGCGCAACTGGGGGTCGCGCGGGCCCGCATGCGACTGGACACGGGTGAACCCGGCCAGGGCCGAATCCACGTTCGGCGCTGGCCAGAATACGTGACGCCCGATGTTGCCCACGCGTTCCGCCGAGCCGTACCACGCCAGCTTCACGCTGGGCGCGCCGTAAATCTTCGAGCCGGGAGTGGCGGTCAGACGGTCCGCGACTTCTTTCTGCACCATCACCACGAAGGACGTCAGCATGTCGAAGCGTTCCAGCAGCGTCAGGATGATCGGCGTGGCCACATTGTACGGAAGGTTCGCCACCAGGGTGAACGGTTCGTCGCCGCTGAACTCGGGGAGGTCCGCCGACGTGAGGGCCAGTGCGTCCTTGTTGATGACCGTGAGGCGGTTCCTCGCATCCGGCATGTATGTGTCGATGGTATGCGGCAGCCGTTGCGCGACCGGCGGGTCGATCTCGACCGCGGTCATTGTGGCGCCGGTTTCCAGGATGGCCAGTGTCAGCGACCCCAATCCGGGGCCGACTTCCAGCACCCGCGTATCGGCGGTGACCGCGGCCTCGCGCACGATGCGGCGCACTGTTCCGGGATCGATGACGAAGTTCTGGCCGAATTTCTTGGTCGGGCTGATGCCGGCTTCGGCTGCTATGTGACGGATGTCGGCCGCGCCGAGCAGTCGCCCGGCGACTGCGGGTTTCTCGGCGGCTGCGGATGCTCCGGAAGGTGCAGGGGATGGATTCATGTCAGTCATAACGCTCGCTATCAGTACCAGCCGATTTGCTCGGAGCGTTCCCATGCCTTGGACGGGCTGCCATACCGTCGGGCGATATACGCCAGCCCCCAGTCGATCTGCACAGCGCCGTCGTCACGGTAATTTGCGCCGAACTCGGCCATTTTGCTCGCAGGCAGCGACTGCGGGATTCCGTAGGCGCCGGTCTTCGCGTTCTCGGCGTACCACAGCCATCTGGATTCGCGGGTCCACAGCTTGTCGAGGCATGTCCAGTCGTAGCTGGTCCAGCCGCGCTGTGCGGCCGCGCCGGATGCGTAGGCTTTGGCCTGCGCGGCGGTCGGGTGCCATAGGCGTCCCTGCGGGCTGCTGCCGGAGTTGCCGGAGTTGCCGTTGTTGCCGGAGTTTCCCGAGTTTCCCGAGTTTCCCGAGTTGCCGGAGTTTCCCGAGTTGCCGCTATTGCCTGAGTTCCCTGAGTTCCCGGAATTGCCGTTGTTGCCCGAATTCCCGTTGTTCTTGTCGTTGTTTTTGTCATTGTTCGACGTATCATCCGACTTGTTTGCGCCGGACGTGCTGCCGTTCGAGGAGTTGCCATCCGACTTGCCGGTATTCGACTTGTTGCCCGACTTGCCGGCGTTGTCGCTGCCTTTATCGGCTTGCCCCTTGCTGGTGTCGGAAGGTTCGGCGACCTTCTCCGGGCCTACGGCGACGATGGTGTCGAGGGAGATTTTGGTGGTCGTCTCCGAAATCAGCGTTCGAGTCTCTGCGATGCCATCGACATACGTGACGTTATAGACCTGCTTCTTCTCGCCGTCTTCCCCCTGTTGGCGGACCACGGATGTTCCTGGCTTCAACGACTTATCAACAATCGTCTGCGAACCATGGGGAATGGCGACAGTCGTCGTCTCCTGCCCGTGGGTGACGCGCTGAACGCGCAGCACGGTCTTGTCTCCGTCCTTCTCGACACTGACGCGGTCTTCCTTGTTGAGGCTGATGCCTTTGGAATCGAGAATCGACGCGGCGGGAAGCTTGCCATTCGGCGCGACCGACGTTTTGCCGTCAGCGATGACCGTCACCGGGCCGGACTCGTTGATGACGATGCCGCCGGTGAGCTGGCTGTAGATGTTGTCGATGTCCACGGTGACTTTCGCGGCCTCGTTCTCGTTCTGCTGGAAAAACCCGAGCAGCTGGGAGGCGCTGGTCGCCACGGTCCAGAACGGCACGCGCTGTCCGTCGATGCTGATGGTCGTCTGATATGCGCTGCTGACCGTGACCACGTCATGATTGCTGAGGATGTCGCCGCTGGTGGATTGCACCAGATCATGGGATTTGACGTCGACGCCCCGCTCTTCAAGCAGGCGCGTCACGCTCATGGCATACGTGGTGACGGTCTGGGTGTCGCCGTTGATGCTGAGTGCGATGGTCTTGCGTGCGGCGACGCCGAATGCGACCGTTGAGGCAAGAGCCACGGCGACGGCGCAGATCGCCACCCGAATGCGACGCAATCGAACAAAACGTCGTGGTGTCCACCGCCTGGCCATATGTCATCCTTCCATGAGCTACGGCTAGCATTGTAACCAATCACGATGATGCTTCGCTGGGCATCGCACGACCGTCACCCATACTCCCACATTTGGTACTTCTTGCCCTGCCCGAAGGACTGCCGCAGAGCTACTGGGGTGGTCATATATATCAAAATAAAGAAGAAGGGGGCGGGAGAGAAGGGGATTGTCCCGCCCCCTGTGGGCAGAGCTAATTGGGGGACGCTCTGCCTTCCAGAAGCCATAAGTTGGGGGAAGGCTTCTGGCACTTACACAAGGTAAGACTATATGTAAACACAGCTTACTACATGTCGACCGTGCATCGCACATGACACGCGGTATGCTGTGCCGCGAGCCTCCTGTCGGGATCGAACCGACGACCTGCCGCTTACAAGGCGGCCGCTCTGGCCATCTGAGCTAAGGAGGCGGACCCCATTCGCACAATGCGGACAGGTGTCATCGAACGATTGACCAGCTTACCAGTTTCACCGCGCTGGTCAATTCAGAATGTCGCAAACCCGTGTTGCGGTTCCTCCGGCCGGGGCCGAAGATCACAGCGCGACACGGGTCTACGTGGGTGTCATCGTTCATTTGCGGGGCATGACGGGTCATTCGTCATTCGCCGGTCGTCAGCGAGATCGGCTTGCCCGATTCGCCGATCGACGGCATCGTGCCCTTCTGGCCGACTTCGTCTTCCTTCAGGCCCAGCGACGCGATGATGCCGGTCTTGTTGTTCATGCCGGCGAGTGACAGCTGGTTGCGATCCCAGTAATTGCCGTTGATGGTGATGGTCGGCGTGCTCATGACACCCTTGTTCGAACCGGACACCTGCCACAGTTCGGGGCGCTTCGGGGTGTACAGGTTGATGGCATCCATCCATTTCCTGTATTCGCCGTTGAACGCCTTGTCGGCCACGGACTGCGGTACGCCGGCGTCAATCGCCTGCTGCTTGAGCGCCTTGTTCTTGACCGACTTGTATTCGCTGGCCTCACCGGGCTGGAAGTCCTCGGCGTAGATGTTCGAGATGAACTTGAGCAGGTGATCGGGGTTGTCGTCATTGCTGGCGATGTACAGGATGGCGCCGGTGGCGCGGCTGGAATATTCGTCGGTCGAGTATTCGTCCATGAACGACATCGGGTGGATTTCCAGGTTGATCTGGCCCGCGTCCACCAGCGAGATCAGCGTGGGATCGGTCTGGCGGTTGAACTCGCCGCAGCCGGGGCACAGCGGATCCATGTACACGGCGACGGTGGGGGCGCCGGACACCTTCTTGCCATAGCCTTCGCTGGAGATGAGGATGCCGCCCTTGTCGTCGGCCGCCGATGGCTTGGTCTCGACCTTTTGCAGCTGCTGGTATGCCTGCTCCTCGGTGGTGCTCTTCGCCACGTCGTTCTTGTGAATGGCTCCATAGATGGCGAAGCCGGCGATTGCCACCAGCACGACGATGATGGCGACGACCACTGCGCCGATGATGGTTTGCTGCTTGCGCTCCTTGGCCGCTTGCTCCGCCTTCTCCTGCGCCGCCTTCTCTTCGGCGGCGCGACGGCTTGCCCTGGTGTTGCGCTTCGCGTTCTGATTCTTTTGTGCCACAGTTATCCCTTTCCTGCCGGTTTGTTGCCCATAGTAGTAGAAGGGTTCGCTTTTCCGGCGGCGGGTTGCGCCGTTTGCCGCATGATGGAACGTGACAATGGCTACAAACCGGGCATTTCCGTCACTCGGCATGCAGCTGGGATGGGGATGTTATGCGACGTTGGAGGGCAGCGGCCACCAGTTGATGCCTTGTCCGAGACCGAGCAGCGTGCACGCTGAGAGTGTAATCACCGCCCATGCGATCCATACGGCGAATTCACGCCCGGAATGTTGGGCGGATATCGCGGGAGCGGTTTCGTTGTCGGACGATTCGGGGAGCATGTCTGCGCCGCTGGAGCCCGCGGGCCGGTTGAGACCGAGCAGGGTGCCGGTGCCAAGTCGCAGCATGGTCGGCGCGGGTGCCAGCATACCGATGATCCAGCTGATCGCCGCGCAGATGGCCAGAGCCAGACCTGACGGGGACACGGGGGAGGCGGCGATGATGGGTACCACAATGGTGATGCCGCCTATGGCGAACCGCGTGTTTACGACCGGCAGACTGAAGATCAGCGTCGCGAGGGTGGATCCCAGCGCCAGCGTCGCGACGGCGAGCAGCCCGCGCCCTATTGCCGCAGGCAACCCCCTGAGGGCGTGCCATGGCAGCGTGATGATGCGCATCGCGGTGTCGCCGGCGCTGTGTGTGCCGCCGCGTCTGTATTCGCGTTGCAGCTGGGTGTCTGTCGAATAGCCTATCGTCAGCAGCAGCCAGCACAGCAGCGTGGCTGCGACCATTGCCGCCAACGGCATGCTCGCGGCCATTGCGGCTATGGGCGCTGCCCATGCGGCGAGCAGCGGCGTGCCTTGACGCAGATAGGTCTGGCGCTTGATGTCTGCCGGGTTCATGGCCATCGGCGGCATGGCCTGCGCTGTCGGCATGGCTTGCATGGACGGCTGGAATTGCGCGGCTGGCTGGAGCTGTGCGGGCTGGCCGGGTTGCATTGCGGTCGTCGGCGTTGCGGCTTCATCAGGGTCGGCGAAGATCTGCTGGGGGCTCAGCGGCGGCATGGTCATGGTGGGGATTTGCTGGCGCCCCGACCACACTGGATCATCCATCGCCAGGGTTGCCGCGGTGTCGGCGGATGATGACGGCTCGATTACGGCCGTTGCTCCGGTCATGTCCGCATCGTCCGTGGGTAGGGCCGTCGTCGGCTGCGGTTGCATGGGCATGGTTCGTCCGACGCTGACCGTGGAATCGAATGGCATGGTGGAGGCGGGCAGAACCGATGTCGGCTGTGGGCGCAACGATTCGGTCGCTTCGGTGCCGACCGGCATGGTCGGCGGCATAGGTGGGGTGAGGCGGGACATCGGCGCCGTCTGGTCGTTGCCGGGTGCCTGAGAAGACGCGATATTTCCCGGTAGCGGTGCTCCCCGGAGCGGTACGGTTCCGTCCGAGGTTCCGGCATCTGCTCCTGTCCCGATTGATGGTATCCGTCGAAGGCTGGCGGATGCAGCGTCAGCGGCTTGGCCGGCGTTTGGGAGCCTCGGAATCGGCGGAACCGTCGCATACGGTGAGGGCGCCGATTGTCCGATGATCCGCTGCAAAGCGGGCCGAACGCCGGGCATCGCGGTTTGCCTTGGCATTTCTGCCTTGGTGACGGCTGCAGTCGGCTTCTCACCTGATTCGGCCGGCTCATGCGGGCGCCATAACAGACGCGGGTTGCGCAGACCGGTATGGTCAAAAGGGCGCATCACATCCGTCTGACCGGATTGCGCGGCGTCATCGTCGTACTGCTGCCAGGCGCCGGGGTTGAACGCGTCCACGGTGATCGCCTGCAGCAGTTGCTCCGGAGTGCAGCGCTTGCTGCGATCCGGGTTCAGCGCCGCACGGAACGCCGTCATGGTGGTGGCGGGAAGACCTGTGAGGTTCGCGTTGCCGGACGCCTCGCGTTCCAGCACCGCCATCATCGGCTTGGTGCCGAAAACGGGCTCCCCGGTTGCTGCGAATGCCAGCACCGACGACACGGACCACCAGTCCGTGATCTCATCGGATTCGGTTCCCTCGATAATCTCCGGCGCGATGAACCCCGGCGTTCCCATCACCAGGCCGGTGCGCGTCACATGGCTTTCGCCTTCGCCCATGGCGATGCCGAAATCCACCAGAACCGGGCCGGTCGCTGAAACCATCACATTGGTCGGCTTGATGTCTCGATGCACGATTCCCGCCGCATGAACCGCCTTGACTGCGTCCATCAGCTTGGATGCCAGTCGTTCCAGGTCATCGGCGACGTATGGCCCATTCGCGGCGACGTCGTCGCGCAGGTTTTTGCCCTCGATCAGCTCGGTGACGATGAACGCCAGCGAATCATCCAACTCCATGTCCACGATGCCGCACACGCCGGGATGATTGACTTTCTTCAACGCCATCGCCTCTCGGCGCAACCGCTCACGTGCCGTGATCTGATCGCGCGCGGACGCCGTCGAACGGTCATCGGCGAGCGAATCACGCAATATCTTCATCGCGTATTCCTCGCCACCGTCATCATGCACGCGCCAGACCGATCCCATGGCTCCGGATCCCAGCCGCGACATCAGCGTGTAGCCGCCGACCAACGCTCCGGGCTCCAAATTCAACGCATCGCTCATACCCTCCTATCCTACTCACCGCCCTGTGCCCGTTCTCTCTACCCCTGATATTCCTCCTTCCCCTGCTGTCCTCTCCGATACTCTCTACCCCCCCCTGATATCGTTTGCGTTTCTAAGTGCGCGCCGGAACGTCGACTGTGCGCACTTAGAAACGCAAATGGGCCGGTTTGCGTTCTTAAGTTCGCGCACTTGTCGTTTCGGCGCGCACTTAAGAACGCAAATGTGTCGTCACAGCCGTTGATGCCGCCGTGGCGCGCCGAGTTATCCACAATCGCCTAGCCTTCGACCACATACCCCGGATTCGCTTGCGCAGCGGCGGTCCATACTGTCATCATCAACATATGAGACAGCACAAGCATCTAGACGATCTGATGAACCGGGCGGAAATGGACGGGCGATGTTGTTCCGCGTCCAGCCCGGCGGAACGACAGGCGATGCTGCGGCGAACTCGTTGCGGCGATGTCGTGCGGCCATTTCGCAGCGTGTACGCGCGTCGTGAATACTGGGATGGTCTGAATCCCATTGAGCAAGCGTCACATGTCATTCGCGAAATGGCGAGACGGCATCCCGAGCGCGTATTCGCCGGACTGAGCGCGGCGGTCATCTACGGGTTCGAGCACTCATGGACGCTGCATGACGAGCCATACGTGTACATCGCGACTGACGGATTCACCAAGTCACGTCGGTCGTACCACCGGCTGCGGCGCATCTCGGTGCGTAGATCCGATATACGGGAGGACTGCCGTGTGGTCCGTTTGTACCGGCCTCGCGGTGATGGAGCAGCGCAGGACGGGTCGAATACCTGGAGTCAGGTGAGCAAGTTGGCTGACCGGATCGCCCACGAACGGGCATTGCGTGACAATGTATGTATCGGCGAGGTACGTGTGACCAGTCCGGCAAGAACCTTGGTGGACTGCGCGCTCTTGTATCCGTTCGAGCACGTGCTGTCGATGTTCGATTCCGCGTTGCGCCGGGGGCTCGTGACCCGCGAGGAGATCGTCGCCGTCTGTGATGGTCTGCGAGTGGATTGTGGGCCGGTATTTCGTCTGCTGCATTATGCGGATGCTCGCAGCGAGAACGGAGGAGAGTCGTTCTGCCGGGCTGTATCCATCGAAGAAGGGTTTGTTCCTCCGCAATTGCAGCATACGTTTTACAGCCGCGTGACCGGCAAGGAGGCGGGCCGGGTCGATTTCATCTGGCATACGGAAGATGGCCGCATCATCGTGCTGGAGTTTGACGGTATGCAGAAATACATCGATCCAGAGATGACGTCGAACCGGGATGTTCGGCAGGTGGTCCGTGACGAAAGGCAGCGCGAACAGGATCTGAAAGAGGCCGGAGTGAGCGTTGTGATACGGACGAATTACATCGAAGTGGTCCAGCGCGCGCCGTTCGTCATGAAGCTGATGCAGGCCGGTGTACCGCGTGCCGGGGCGCACCCGATATTCGAGCATGCCGATTGAGCCGGAAGCGCCGTTGCGTTCCTAAGTTCGCGCCGGAACGACAAGTGCGCGAACATACGGACGCAAATGGCCCTGTTTGCGTACTTATGTGCGCACGGTCGTCGTTTCGGCGCGCACTTAGGAACGCAAAAAGAGGAGAGGACTTGGGGAGGGGAGAGGCGGGAGATGGATGGGAGGAGGGGGACTGAGATGAGGCCGGAGTAAGGATAATGCCGGCTGCGGGATGCCGGTTGAAGGCCCGTCGATGTTACGTCCGCGTTTCAGACGCGCGTGTTGACGTGTTCCAGCGGACGTGTATAGTAGTACGTGGCTCAACGAAGAGAGTCTTCAATGAACCGAAGGAAAAAGAACGCTGCGGTTTGATGTTGCCAGTGCAGGGACTGATGATCAAGGCATAGTAATCCCTTTACAACGGATCGTGAGGCACGTACCTGCCTCTGAAAGGATGAATATCATGGCAGAAGTCGTATTCGACCACGTCACTCGTATCTACCCGGGCAACGATAAGCCCTCTGTGGATGATTTGAATCTTGACATTAAGGACGGCGAGTTCTTGGTGCTGGTCGGCCCGTCTGGCTGCGGTAAGTCCACGACTCTGCGCATGCTGGCCGGCCTGGAAGAGGTCAACAAGGGTCGCATCCTCATCGGTGGCAATGATGTCACCACGATGCAGCCGAAGGACCGCGACATCGCAATGGTCTTCCAGAACTACGCTCTGTACCCGCACATGACCGTCGCCGACAACATGGGCTTTGCCCTGAAGATCGCTGGCACCCCGAAGGAAGAGATTCGCAAGCGCGTCGAGAAGGCCGCTGAGATCCTGGATCTGACCGAGTACCTCGACCGCAAGCCGAAGGCTCTGTCCGGTGGTCAGCGTCAGCGCGTGGCCATGGGCCGTGCAATCGTTCGTGAGCCGAAGGTCTTCCTCATGGATGAGCCGCTGTCGAACCTCGACGCCAAGCTCCGTGTGCAGACCCGTACGCAGATCGCTGCCCTGCAGCGTCAGCTCGGCGTCACCACCCTGTACGTGACCCACGATCAGACCGAGGCTCTGACGATGGGCGACCGCATCGCCGTCATCAAGCTCGGCGTCCTGCAGCAGGTCGGCGCTCCGACCGAGCTGTACGATCGCCCGGCCAACGTCTTCGTCGCTGGCTTCATCGGCTCCCCGTCGATGAACATCAACACTCACCCGGTCGTCAACGGCAAGGCGAAGATCGGTGAGGACACCGTCGACCTGCCCGCCGAGGCCGTCAACAAGCTGACCGCTGAGGATGGCGGCAAGATTGTCGTCGGCTTCCGTCCCGAGGATGCCACGCTGGCCACCCCGGACGATCCGAACGCCTTCTCGCTGAAGGTTCAGAACATCGAGGATCTGGGCTCCGACGGCTACATCTACGGCACCATCATCACCGATGGCTCCGCTGCCGAGGCGTCCACGATGATGTCCGACCAGAACAAGCTCACCACGATTCGTGTGAACCCGCGTGCGCTGCCGAAGATCGGCCAGACCGTCAAGATCAAGATCGACCCCTCCAAGATGCACCTGTTCGCTCCGTCGACCGAGCTGCGTCTGAACTAGTAGAGGAACTAGCAGATACTTGGTATGACTCCGGTCATGCCAACCATTAAACGAGGCGATTCTCTTCCTCTCTTATGGCCTCGTTGGAAAAGCCCCGCGTAGTTGCGGGGCTTTTCTTTTTGCCCAGAAAGACATACGCTAACCGGCCCCCGCAAATGAGCGTTTTTTGTTCTTTTGTCCCCGTTGTCTATTTAGAAGTGCGACATCCTTGTTTGTCTTGCAAGTTTAGCAGCTCGTCGGCGAATGCCTCGGCGGGCGTGAGGTGGCCGAGCATGCGCATGGGCCGGTTGTCGGTCTCGTCGACGATCTCCTGGAGCCCTCTTGCCATACCGGGTTCGATGATCGTGCGTTTGGGCAGGCAACGGCGGATGATGCCGCTGACCGGCGGCGGCGCCCAGCCTCTACCCGGCCATTCGTCCACCCGCGCCCACAGGCGGCCGAATGACAGGCGGTATGGCTTGCGCGGCTTCGCCCTGCGCCGGTCGGCCTTGCGCTGCGCGGGGCCGGCGATGTAGTAGCGGCCCGTCCACGGGCCCGTCTTCAGACGCTTCGGCCGGTACGGCCGGTAGGACTCGCTCTCGTTGGACGGGAACCACGTGTTGCGCCTGATCTCCCTGCTGATGCCGGACGGGCCGCGTCCCAGCAAACGGGCTATCTTCCTGACGCTCGTGCCGTTGCCGACCTCGATCTGGATGACCTGGCGTTCCTCTTCCGACAGGTGCGAATTTACTTTCCCCATAGGTGCAACATCCCTTCGGACTGGTTATCTGGACAATCTCCAATAACGGGTGTTGCACTTTCAATTAGACAACGGGCCAACTTCTTGTATAATTGTATGCAGTGACCTCCCGAAAAAGGGATTGCGAATCTATGAGGGGAAACAATGGGCTCGAAATCGAAGTTCGTCCGTTGCGGGTTTAACGGAGGAACAGAACAGGAATCTGGAAGGCAGCGCCATGCCTTGAAGCGTTGCCTTGCTTCGGTTATTGCTGTTTCCTTGTCCATCGTGTGCATGGTGCCTGCAGCATATGCTCAGAATATAGACGATGTGAGTAGCTCTCCTAACGCCGTAATTTCTGGGGGGGGGGGATAATACTGTCGTAGCTGCTCCTTCTGCTCGCAATGTCAACGTTGACGATAAGACGTCAGAAGAGGCCAATACATCAAACGGTGCGCCAACACCTTCCGAATCCTCAAATGGTGCGACAGACAATAAGGCGGACGACTCAGCAGAAGC
>OBWW01000101.1_pt1 | contig 99612 bp, 103 predicted proteins | sample 1538091 | NCBI WGS metagenome assembly OBWW01 (sample SAMEA2580125, study PRJEB22360) | human gut metagenome | biome: human gut; feature: human-associated habitat; material: faeces | place: Denmark | collected 2008/2010 | reverse complement strand
ATATTGGGTAACAGTTAACAAGGCTCCTCCCACCACCTAAAGGTAGTGGGTTTCCACCTATGGCAAACGAAAGGATTTTATTTATGAAAAATGATTCATTTTATGACACAGATAATTATAAGAAGAAGCGACAGACTTCCAATAAAAGTTCTGTAAGTTACCGTACCTCTAAAACAAGGAATGCTTCTTATAAGCCGGTTTCCGCTGCTTCCTCTGGAAAGAAAACCAAACGTATGAATGAGCATGAACCGAATCACCCACCGAAAAAAGTATCGAAAAAGAAACATGGCTGCCTGCTACCCCTGCTTCTTTTTATTGTATTGATTGGAATTATTGCCTTTTTCGCTTTTCGTTTTTCGGTAAAAGGGGCTTTTTCTAAAATTAAAAAATACCCTTTGGATAAATCAAATGTAACTGTCAACGATACAGATACTAACATTAAAGATTATCAAAACATTGCTCTTTTTGGTGTAGACAGCCAGGATAACAAAATTACAGACACCGGTTCCCGAACAGACTGTATCATCATCGCCAGCATCCATAAATCAAATCATAAAGTAAAGCTGATGTCCATTTACCGCGATACTTATGTAAGTATTGATGGAGAATATGATAAGATCAATGCTGCCTATTCCTACGGTGGTCCGGAATTAGCGCTCCGCACTATCAATCGAAATCTTGACCTGAATATCACCGATTTTGCCACCGTAAACTTTAAAGCATTAGCTGATGCCGTAGACGTACTCGGTGGAATCCCTCTTACGATTACTTCCGAGAAAGAACTGAAAAACCTAAATGATTATATTGGAAATATGAATCATATTAACGGAGGGAACTCTCCTAAATTCGACAAAGTCGGAACCTACACCTTTGATGGAAATCAGGCTGTTGCCTACTCCCGTATCCGTTACATGGAAGGCGGAGATCACGCAAGAGCAAACCATCAGCGTCTTGTTCTTGAAGGTATTATGAACGCCGCCAAAAAGCAGCCATTCAAACTTGGAAAGTTAATCAGTACCGTCCTCCCACAGTGTAAAACAAGCCTGTCCGATAACGACCTTACAAAGTTAACATTTTCTATGGCCCGCTCCTCGATCACAGACTCACAGGCTTATCCGTTTCAATCAGAAGATGAGCGGTACGGCGGTATTTATTATGGTTTTCCTATCACTGCCAAGTCGAATGCGATCAAGGCACACGAATACCTCTTTGGTACAAAGAATTATGAACCAACCGATGAGTTACAGAAAATCAGTGCAAAAATAAAAATAGTAACTGACGACATAGGATTAACGGATTAATGCTTTAAGTTGTAATAACAGACGAAAAAACGAAATCCTGGATATAGCAAATGTAAAGATATCGCAGCGTAGAAAATGCCTGTTCGGCATTTTTACTTGCTCTGACATTACATTTGCTATACCCAGGATTTCGTTTTTTCTGTTTGTTGGCTCCTTTATATTTAAAGCATTTGTCTTTGGCTGTGATCGGGGTATTCGCACCTAGAAATTGTCTGTCCTGCTTTTTTACTTGCTCTGACATTTCATTTGCTATATCCCGGCTTTCGTTTTTTCTGTTTGTTGGCTCCTTTATATTTAAAGCATCTGTCTGGCTGTGATTGGGGTATTCGCACCTAGAAATTGTCTGTCCTGCTTTTTTACTTGCTCTGACATTTCATTTGCTATACCTAGGCTTTCGTTTTTTCTCTTTGTTGGCTCCTTTATATTTAAAGCATTTGTTTTTGGCTGTGATTGGGTGGGTGTTTTTATTCTTCGTAGTAGTTAAATTTCGGAGTTGCCTGTATCTGGCAGGATGCTTTCATTGTTCTTCTGTTTTTGTGAAGGAGAACATTTATGAGGAGCATTTCTCCGTTTTCTACCATTTCTTCAATGTCTTCTTCTGTAAGTTCCTCGTAATCTTCTGTGATCATGTCTGCATATTTTAATTCGAGATATACATCACACATATTTCCGAGTGATTCATGGAATGCTATTTCGTCAGGGTCTAGTTCGCTTTCGCTTTCAGCCTGTGCATATCCATAGGACATAAGAATCGGAATTCCTAATTCTTTTGCAAGTTTACGGATACCATCCATGAGAGGTTTCATATCTTCGGAGTCTTCAACTGAAAGTATATTTTCGATATTATCAATAAAGACAACCGGCTTATGTGCTCCTTCTGTTACAATAGAACGGATTAATTCTTCTAAAATGTCGCTTGCTGAAGCGTCTTCCATATTGTCGACATATTCCGATACGGCTTCCTGATCAAGTACGAAAAGATGCTCACTGATTCTGCCTCTGTACCAGTTTAATTCGTCTTTTAAGGAACGAATATCTGCACCTTTTTCTCCGGTCATGATTGCCATAGAAGATACGGCTTTTTCTTCATCTTTTTTATTCATTTCATAGCTTAAACGTGAAACGGTATCTACCATCAGGTCATATCTGGAAAGCTCTGTAGAAATATAAAGTACATCAACGCCGCTCTCCGCTGCTCTGTCTGCGATCTGTTGCATGAATCCATTCTTTAAATACTGTGGCATAGAATCTACAAAATAGCTTCCTTTATGAAGTCCATAACGAAGCATCGCATCTAAACGCTTAAAGCCTGTGCTTAACTTACGGTTTTCCTGGGTATCCACGATATATTCTTCAAACTTATCCATGAAACTTGCAGAGTTTTTGAGAACAAATGGATTACGTACACTTACCTGGAATTCTTTTTCTTCTACTGTTTTTCCGGTAGGGATTACCGCAGTAAATTCTCTTTCTTCTTTTTCCGGTGCTGCTTTTTCTTTACGTTTTACCACGTTTTTATGCTTTCTGGAATGTAAGCTGCGCTCACTGCGAGAATCTTTTTTCACTCGTGCAGATTTCTTTTCTTCTTTTTCCGGTCTTGTCTTCTCTACCTGAATCGTATGTTCCGATTCAGAAATATATTCTGCTGCCTCGCTCTCTTTTTCTACGTCTTTCTGTGCTGCCTCATCCTCTGCTTTTTCGTCTTCGTCATCTGAAAGAGCGCTGCTTTCGGATTCTTTTACGTCTTTAACGTTCTTTGTTTTTTCAGAATCTTCTTGATCTGCTAGTTTTTTACTTACTTGTTCTGTGGCTACTTCTTCTGCTGAAATATTTTCTGCTGATTCTTCAGAAACTTTTGTATTTTCCATACTTTCTGTTTCATTCAGCTTTTCTGTTTCTTCGAAATCCGTATTATCTTGTACACCAGTTTCTTCTGTACTTTCAACATTTTCTACAGCAGGCTCTTCGGAATCTTCTGTATTTTCTTCTGTGTTTTTCTCTTCAAGTTCTTCCTCTACAAAATCTTCATCCATGGCGATCTCAAGTTCTCTTTCAAGATCATCTTCATCAAGATCTTCTAAGTCTCCTAACGTGTCTTCTTCCTTATCTAATGCGGAAACGGTTGCTTTCTTCTTTTTACCATTCTCCTGCTCTTCTAACCATGCATCAAGTACTGTTTCTGAGCCTGCTAATTCAAGTAAGAGCATTCTCTTCGCTCTCTCATACACCTCTCCTTCCAGTCCAAGGGAAGCAAGATTGTCAAGTGCTTCATCAATTTCAGCCTGTGTATGTTCCCCAAGAACCAGTTCACCCGGATCAACATATTCATATTCATCGGATTCTTCCGGCTCCTCTTCAACTAAAGCAGTTTCTTCCGGCTGTTCTGTCTCTGGAACAATCTCTTCTACTTCTACAGATTCTACTGGATTGCCTTGCGTTCTGGCTTCTGCTTCCTGCTCGGATTCTTCCTTTTCTTCCTTTTGTTCTGTTTCCGCTTCTATTTTCTGCTCCGTTTCTGCTTCCAGCTTCACTTCTAGTTCTTCATTCGGTTTCTGCTCAGATTTGGATGCTTCCTCTAAAGCTTCTGGCTGTGGTTCTGATTGTGTTGCAACAGTATCAACTGTATCTTCTGTATCATCATCGAAATCAAGCTCATCAAAGCTTAAATCATCCTCACTAAGTTCCTCCTCTTTTTCCTGAGCTGCCAACGCTTTTTTCAATGCCTCAATCTCCTGCGCCTCTTTCGCAATATCGACAGCCGACTTCGTCTCTCTTACTTCTTGCGGCTCCGGTCTTGCTGCCTGCTGTGCAGCTCTTGCAAGTTCTACAGCAGATACTGCCCCTGTTTCTGGTGTCTCCTGCGGTACTGCAGCTACTTCCGGTTCTTCTGGTAAAACATTACTTTCTTCTACACTTGGTGTCTCCGAAGTATTTCTTGAAATGACTTCTCCAATCAGAGATTCCATATCTTCCTGACTTACCGTACCACCACTTTGACTCATCATTCGTTTCAGGTTTTCAAAAATCGTCTCATTAATTACACCAAGATCTGCATTCGCATCCTCAGATAAAATCATATCTGCATTCTCCTGCACAACTTCCTGACTGATCATACGAAGCATATCATCTGAAAATACCGGTGTCTGCTCTGTTCCCTGCGCTGTGGCATCACTTGCTGCCTCTCCTGTTCCTTCTTGCTGCAACTCAGCCTGTGAACTCTGTGCCTGCTGTGGTAAAACACCAACTTGTTCCTTAATCTCATCCGGCACATCTGTGATATCTTCCGGTGCAACTCCTGCTTCTAACTGCTTTTCTTTATAAAGCTCTCTTTCGATTTCTAACTTTTCTTCCGGAGATAAATCTTCATAATCTTCAAATGAAACCAATTCATCACTATTTTTTTCCATATAATTCAGAATCTCCTGCTGATGAAGCGCAAATTCCATTGGATCCTTTCCACGCTTTCTTGCCTCTTCCATAAGAAGTTCCGCTCTCTTTTCCGCTTCAATCTTCATTTGATCTTCTTCCCTTGCTTTGGCAATTGCCTCTGCTGCTAACTGGGAAGCCGACTTCGTTTCCGGCATCTGTATCTCTTTCGGTTCATATTCTTCCTTCTGGTGCGCTTCTTCATCTTTATCGACAGCTGCCTGCGCCAGCTCCCATGCAGAAACCGGTCTCCTTCTCTGTTCTTCTAACGCTCTCTCTTCTGCCTGATTCGCTTCATCCTCCGCAAGCATCTCTGTTGCTGTCTTCTCTCTTCCGTAGCGGATCTGAGAACGATCAAACGGATACTCTACTTTTGGATCATTCAATCCCATCATCTGCATAAAGTTATTATAAATTAAATCATTCAGATTCGCTGCTTCCTGCGGATTCACATCATCCTGTCCAAACATATCATAGGCATTCCCATTCCCATAATCTTCATTATTAAATGTCTGCTGTTCTACTTCCGGCTGTGAAGCAGAAATTGTCTCTGCCTGTACCTGCGGCTGTACCGGCTCCGGTTCTGGCTGTGAAACTGCCTCTGGTGCCTGTACTGGCTGCATCGGCTGTGGCTGCTGTGCTTCCTCTCTTCTTCTTCCACCATTCTTCAAACGTTCTTCTATCATATTCACTGCGGAAGCTGCTCTCTCAGAATCATCCATCTCCTCAAATGTCTTTGGAGGAAAAATATCTGGAGCCATTGATTCTGCCATCTTCTGAATCGTATCTGATAATTCCCGCTGTTCTGCCGGTTCTTCCGGTCGTCCAGTGATATTCATAGCCATATCTATAATATCATTAATGTCAAACGGTTTCTCTTCACTTCCCTCTGTTGCGCTATGCTGTGCTCTCACCACGTCCAGCAATGCCTTCATAATATCTTCCATTATAATTAACCTCCGTTATATCCTCTGTCTTCCTTTTCAGATTCTAAATTATATAAAGCTATTCTAACACCTTTATGCGATTATTACAAACAACTATTGTATTATTACATCTTTTCCGTCAATTTCCTTCAAGCCCTATAAAAAATTGTTCTAAACATTGCTTTTTTTAACTAAGTCTGCGATACTATAAATAGTTGATTGATGATTACCGCTCCTACATAACAAAACAATATGTAATTTGCGATCAAATTAAAGAAAGGAGAACTTTTTTTGAAAACTTATATTGACTTGCATATCCATTCTACAGCTTCTGACGGAACCTTTTCCCCAACAGAAATTGTGAATAAAGCTTTAAAACTCACAGAAAAAGACAGCCCTGTTGTCATCGCCCTCACAGACCATGACACTGTTGCCGGAATCGATGAATTCCAAAAAGCTGCTGCCAAACACAAAGACCGACTGACAGCTATTTCCGGTCTTGAAATTTCTACAGATTACCATGGTGTTGAAATCCATGTACTCGGATACAATATCGACATACATAATAAAGAACTTCTTGACCGTCTTGCCGTTTGCCGCGAAAGTCGTGACGGACGTAATGAAAAGATTATCCAAAAGCTTCAGGAGCAGGGCTTTAAAATTTCTATGGATGAAATCAAACCCGACAAACCCGGCGAAACAATCGCCCGCCCACATATCGCAAAACTTCTCATGAAAAAGAAATACGTTTCTTCCGTTCAGGAGGCATTTGACAAATACCTTGCCGAAGGAAGATGCTGCTATGTAGAACGCATCATGCCTACTCCAGAAGAAGCTATTCATCTGATCAAAAACAGTGGCGGCATCCCTGTTCTCGCCCACCTCATGCTCTATAAAAAACTGGACTCTTCCCAGAAAGAAGCTTTAGTTAGAGAATTAAAAGAAGCCGGTCTCATCGGAATCGAAACATATTACAACACTTACACACCGGTAGAGCAAGAATACGTTGCCGGACTTGCAAAACAGTGGGGACTCATTGAAACCGGCGGAACTGACTTCCACGGTCAGAATAAACCACATATCTCCCTCTTCACAGGTCAGGGAGAAATGGAAGTCCCACAAAAAGTTTTAGAAAACTTAAAATACTAATTTGTAGATTTCGTGTAGACGAAATCTACAAATTAGTATTTTTTATTGTTCCTCCTCCCACTACGTGCTTGCCTCTATATAAAACTACTGCCTGTCCTTTTGTAATCGCACGCTGTGGTTCTAAAAAGTGAATTGCTACTGTTCCATCTGGATTTTTCTTTGCTGTTGCTTCTTTTTCAGCTTGATGATATCGAATCCTTGCTTTTACGACTTCATCTTCCGCTAATTCTTCTATCCAGTTGAAGTCATCGGCAATGAGATCGGTTTTAAATAAATCTTCATTGCTTCCCAGAATGACTTTATTCTCTTCTGGGCAGATTTCTGTTACATAATATGGTTTTGGTGCAGAAATTCCAAGCCCTTTTCTCTGTCCAATCGTATAACCATAATATCCTTTATGCTGGCCAACTATCTCTCCTTCCTGATTTACAAAATCACCTGGTTCACTTTTCTTTCCTGTTGTTTTTTCAATGAATGCCATGTAATCTCCATCCGGAATAAAACAAATATCCTGGCTATCATGTTTATGTGCATTGAAAAATCCCTGTTCTTCTGCGATTTTTCGGATTTCTGTTTTAGTGTAATCTCCTAATGGAAAACAGGTATATGCAAGCTGTTCTTCTGTAAGGGAATAAAGGACATAACTCTGATCCTTTGTCTCATCTACACCTTTTAACAGGTGATATCCCTGCTCATCCTGAACGACTTTCGCATAATGTCCTGTTACGATCACATCACAATGTAAAGTTTTTGCCCTCTTATAAAGATGTTCAAACTTTAAATGACGGTTACATTCAATACATGGATTTGGTGTCATTCCTTTCTGATAACAGGAAATAAAATTGTCGATAACCTTTTCTTTAAAGTCGTCTTTAAAATTAAATACATAATATGGAATTCCCAGTTTGACACATACGCTTCTGGCATCTTCAATGTCGCTTAAAGAACAGCAGGTCTTTTCTCTTTCCATTCCAATATCTTCATTATCATAAAGCTTCATCGTTACACCGATGCAATCATATCCCGCTTCCTTCATAAGATAAGCTGCTACTGATGAATCAACTCCTCCACTCATAGCAATTAATGCTTTTTTTGCCATATGGCACCTCCTCTATATTTCAATTACTATTTATCAAAAATTCTTTGTTTAATAAATGCCTCATATAAACGTTATTATGATAACATTCTCCTATTTGAAAGTAAAGATATTCTAATTGACAAATCCTCTCATTGCACCTATAATCATTACGACATATTTTGAATTATTTTTTCTTAATTCATGCATTTTTATAGAGTTTTCCACATTTTTTGTTCAATATAAGGGGGTTATCCACCGAATTTTTGAAGATTTTGTGGGTAAAACTTGTGCGTTTCAGAATTACGGGAGCAGCGTTAGCTACGGAGTAATTCATGACATCAAGTTAGGGGCAAAATCCTTTGACTCTAACATCAGTATATTTATATTAGAAAGAAGGTTTTTCTTTGAATAAAAAAGTGCAGATTTCAGAATCAATTGAACTTGGTATCCTGCTTGCCTTATCGGGTGGTTTCATGGATGCCTATTCTTATATAGGAAGAGGAGGGGTTTTTGCTAATGCACAAACAGGAAATATGCTTCTTCTTGGTGTACATCTTTCGGAAGGAGATATTCCTGATGCGATTCGATACCTTTGTCCGGTTCTTGCTTTCACTTTCGGAATTGCGCTCTCTGATATCGTTCGAAACTTAGGAAAAGGAGGGCATCTACACTGGAGACAGATTTCTGTTGTTACAGAAGCTATCATTCTTGCCATCGTAAGCTTTTTTCCACAAAGCCATAATCTTCTGGCAAACAGTTTAACCTCTCTTGCCTGTGGTATACAGGTGGAAACTTTCCGAAAAATTCATGGCAATGGTATTGCTACAACCATGTGTATCGGAAATCTTCGAAGCGGTACACAAAACATTTACACTTTCTTCCAGACAAAGAAACGGGATTCTCTTGAAAAGGGACTCCTCTACTACGGAATTATTCTCTGCTTTATCTGCGGAGCAATCATTGGAAATCAATGTATTAAATATTTACATGAACGGGCAATCCTTGTATCTTCTGCTCTACTCTTACTTTCCTTCATCATGATGTTTATAACAAGGGATGAAGCGTAAAAAGCGAAAACCAGAAATTTTCTTTTATAGTAAATTTCTGGTTTTCTGTTTTATATTCTATAAATCAATCTTTTTTCTTTGTAATCTACGATTTGCATCGTCTTTCACTAGAACATATAATACTGCTGTGACTGGTATCGCAAATATCATTCCAATTACTCCAAAAAGATTGCCTCCGATTAAAGCGGCGCTTAAAGTCCAGAGTGGAGCAAGCCCAACGGAACCGCCGACTACTCTTGGGTAAATGAACTGGTTTTCTATAAACTGCACAACCTGATAAACAACGATACTTAAAAGACCTTTCCATGGGTCTACCATAACGATGAGCAACGCCCCGATAAAACAGGCTGCAAATGCTCCGATATATGGTATGAAGGAAAGGAGTGCCGTAAGTACCGCAATCAGATTGGCGTACGGAAGACGAAAAACGGTAAATGCAACAAACATTAGCAGACCAAGAATAACTGCTTCGATACACTGTCCAGAAAAAAATTTAGAGTATGTTTCATTCACAAGATTGGATATGTAACATATTTTATCGGCATGCTTTTTAGATAAATGTGCATAAAGCATTTTTTTGCATTGTCTTGAGAGAGAATTCTTACTCAATAATACATAGATTGCTATAATAAATCCCATTAACGCATTGACTGCTACACCAAAAAAAGAGGTGGTGGCATCCACTACTTTTCCTAGTGCATTTCCTACGTTTCCTACATTTCCTGTAATCTGTGCCACAAGTTTATTAAAATCCCAAGAGGCAATTTCTTTTGAAATCCATGCAGTATCCATTCCGTTACTCCGAAGCCATGACAGCCATTTTGGTGTATTTTCCATAAAAACAATATAAATACTTTTTACGGAAGTTACAAGTCCTGGTACAAACATCGTGTATACAATTCCAATCAAAAGAACGATGCAGGCCATTGTCGCAAATAAGCTTACTCCTGTTACCGGCATTTTTTCTAACTTCGGATATTTCTTTTTTATTTTTGTAAAAAGCTGCTCAAACATTTTCATAGGAACATTTAGAACAAATGCAAGAATCAGACCTACTATAATAGGAAGGATCAATGCAATCCCTCTCTGTATGGTCTTGATCACTGTTGGAAAATGCATCAGCAAGGCAAATAATACAACGCCAAATGTAATTAACAAAAGGCTTCTTTTTGTTTCTTTTTCCATTAAAAGTACAATCTCTCCATTTCTTTTATGCTTTCTCGAAATCTTTTTGTTCTTAATCTTACTTGATTTTAAAGAAAATTCAAGAATATCCTGTCATTTTACATCTGATGCGCCAGATATTCTTCTATATAATGCGATGCCATTGCTCCATCTGCTACGGCAGTTACTACCTGACGAAGTGCTTTTGTCCGGACATCACCAATGGCAAATACTCCTGGTATATTCGTGCGTGTTGACTCGTCTGCAATAATATATCCGGCTTCATCCATAGCAAGAATTCCTTCAAACAATTCAGAGGACGGTTTTCTTCCAATACTGATAAATGCACCATCGACAGAAATTTCTGTATCTTCTCCTGTCTTTACATTATGCAGCTTTGCACCGGTAAGCTTCTTATCGTATAAAAATTCGCTGACTGTTGTGTTCCAGTAAAATTCGATATTCGGTGTTTCCTCTAACTGCTTATGATAAACCTTTGTTGCACGAAGAGAATCTCTTCGATGAACAAGAATCACTTTTTCGCAGATTCTTGATAAAGTCATGGCATCCGCTGCTGCTGTATTTCCACCACCAATAACCATAACCGTTTTGTTTCGATAAAACATTCCATCACAGGTAGCACAGTAGCCAACGCCACGTCCAACCAATTCTTTCTCTCCCGGCACTCCAAGTTCTCTTGGAACGGCACCTGTCGCGATAATAATCGTTTTCGCCTTAAATGTTCCTTCACTGCTCTCTATCTTCTTTATCTCACCGGAAAAATCCACACTCAGTACTTCTGCAAGCTCTGTCTCAGCGCCAAAGCGCTCTGCCCCTTGCTGCATCTTTTCCGCCAGACTGAATCCATCAATCCCTTCCTCAAAGCCCGGATAATTATCAATCTGGGAAGTAAGTGCCATCTGCCCTCCGGCAGACAGCTTTTCAAGAACCATCGTAGAAAGTCCTGCTCTTGCACAATAAAGCGCCGCTGTATATCCGCCAGGACCTCCACCGATAATTACTACATCATATATTTTATCCATCGTATTTTCCTTTCATTTTTATATTGTATTTCTGTGTTTCTACATTTCTACATTGCTACATCTTACAAATATTCTTGAATAAATGTTTCAATTTTTGCCTTAGAATCCGGTGCAACGATCGTTCCTGCCACTTCTCCGTTTTTAAAAAGAAGAAGCGTTGGAATTGTATCGATTCCATATTTTTCTGCAATTTCCGGAGCTTCATCAACATTGACCTTTGCAAAAACAAGCTTGTCCTCCTGCTGTTCTGCAATCTTATCAAAAGTTGGTGCAATTCTTCGACAATACGTACACCATGGTGCCCAGAAATCTACGAGAACCGGTTGATCAGCCTTTAAAATCTGCTCTTCAAAAATCTCTTTTGTGATATTTATTATTGCCATAAAAAATTCCTCCTAAAAATTAACTCTTGTTTTCATCAGTAGTTCCATGTATACTTTATATTTTACCGTATACTTTACATTTTACCGCAAAAGGCATCAATGTATATTTCTTATAATACCACACTTCACGAAAGTTTACTCTTATTTTCTGATTTAATTCATTCATGTTCATCCAGGAAAAATTAACTGAAACGCGAGGCTGTATATTTAATAGATATTTTCTATTGATTCACAGTGTGTTCTCGATTGATAATCCTCCTCAATACTCAGTATAATAGAGTCATCAAATACTGTGAAAACAGTAGGTAGAACTAATCTTTTTGACTTATTTTTATACTAACAATAACAATCATTTTTTAGGAGGGTTTCATAATGAAAAACAAATATGCACATATTTTTGAACCATTAACCGTTCGTGCAATGACAGTTAAAAACAGAATCTGCATGATGCCAATGGGAACAAACTATGGCGAACAGAATGGTGAGATGAGTTTTCTTCATATCGATTACTACAGACAGCGTGCAAAGGGTGGCACAGGTCTTTTAATCGTTGAAAATGCAAACGTTGATTTCCCACAGGGTTCTAACGGTACTACACAGCTTCGTATCGATCACGATAACTATCTTCCACGTCTTTACAAGTTCTGCGAAGATATGCATCGTTATGGTGCAAAGCTTTCTATCCAGATCAACCATGCAGGAGCTTCTGCTATGTCTTCCCGTATCGGTGGACTTCAGCCAGTATCTTCCTCTAACATTCCTTCCAAAACAGGTGGAGCTGTCCCTCGCCCATTATCAAAAGATGAAATTCTTGCTATCGTAAAAAAATACGGAGAAGCTGCAAAGCGTGCACAGACTGCCGGATTTGATGCTGTTGAGATTCATGCTGGACATTCTTACTTAATCAGCCAGTTCCTCTCCCCTGTATACAATGACAGAACAGATGAATTTGGTGGAAGCATCGAAAACAGAACTCGCTTCTGCCGTATGATCATCGATGAAGTAAGAAGCCAGATCGGACCTCATATGCCAATCATGTTAAGACTTTCTGCTGACGAACTTGTAGATGGCGGAAATACTTTAGAAGATACTTTAAAATATCTTGAATATTTAAATGACGAAGTAGATATCTTTGATGTATCCTGTGGTCTTAACGACTCCATCCAGTACCAGATTGATGCGAACTACATGAAAGATGGCTGGAGATCTTATATGGCGAAAGCTGTAAAAGAAAAATTCGGAAAACCAGTTATTTCCATGGGTAACTACCGCGATCCTCAGGTTGTAGAAGACACTCTTGCAAGAGGTGACTGTGACTTAATCGGTATGGGACGTGGTCTTATCGCTGAGCCTAACTGGGTTCATAAAGTAGCAAACGACCAGGAATGTATGCTTAGAAAATGTATCTCCTGTAACATCGGATGTGCCGGAAACCGTATCGGTGGAAACAGACCTATCCGTTGTACAGTTAACCCATCTGTTCTTGAAGGAGACACACATCTTGGACGTAAAGTAAACAAGAACTGTAACGTAGTTGTCATCGGTGGTGGTACTGCTGGTCTTGAGGCAGCATGTTCCGCAGCAGAAGTTGGATGTACTACATTCCTTCTTGAGAAAAAAGATGTTCTCGGTGGACTTGCTACAGAAATCTCCAAGATTCCTGCAAAACACCGTTTAAATGATTTCCCTGTATACCTTCAGAGACGCGCTGCCGCTCTTGATAACCTTTACATTTTCAAGAACGTAGAAGCTACTCTTGAAGTAATCGAGAAATTCAACCCACACATCATCATCTGTGCTACTGGTTCTGCCCCTCTTCTCCCACCTATCGCTGGACTTCATGAGAACATTGATAAAGAAGGTGGAAAAGTGGAATCTATCTTAAGCATGATCAAACATGTACCTGATTACCCAGAAGATATGACAGGCCAGAAGGTTGTTGTAATCGGTGGTGGTGCTGTAGGTCTTGACGTAGTAGAATTCTTCGCTCCAAGAGGTGCTGAAGTATCTATCGTTGAAATGATGCCGGCAATCGGACGTGATCTTGATCCTGTAACAAAGAACGATACAAAATGCATGATGGAAAAATACAATGTAAACCAGCTTACAAGCACAGCTCTTCAGGAAGTAAAAGAAGACTGCTTCGTTGTTAAGAGTCCGGAAGGCGAAGTTTACGAGCTTCCATTCGATCATGGATTCGTATGTCTTGGTATGAGAGCACAGAGCAAAGTTTACGAAGAAGTATCCAAAGCTTATAAAGACACTAACGTTCGTGTTGAAAATATCGGTGATAGTGTACGAGCAAGACGTATCATTGACGGTACATTTGAAGGACGTAATATCATCTTTACCTTAGAACAAAAAGGATTTTTATAAAATACTAATTTGTAGATTTCGTATAGACGAAAAAAGAAATAATACCATATCCCATCTGCTCTGTAGTCGCTGTGTTTAAAATGCTCGTTCGCATCTTAAACACGCTCCGAAGCCGCATCTGGGATATGGTATTTTTTCTTTTTTCTGACTATTCAAATCTACAGTTGGTGAGAATGGGGATTGTCCAGAAGGCTATTATTTTTAATCAGAGAACTGTTTATCCATAAGGAAATAACAGTGACAGCCAATGCCTTCTACTTAATCCGTTTTCTTTCACTATACTGTCCTTACAATTCCTTTTGATTTAGAAGATTGACTACAAATCCAGTGGGAAAACATTCTCCTCTGGAGATTTTTATTCTAGTGAAAACCATAGACTTCTGGACGATCCCCTCTTTTTCTCTCAGACTAAAATACTAATTCCTTATTAAGAACAGCCAGCCGCTAAAACAAAATTTTATGCTGAATTGTAAGGAAACTATGGTAAAGAAAAAAGACTAACTACAATTCAGCTCAATATCTTCTACTAAAGCGGCATCTGTGTCCCCAGAAAATTAGTATTTAATTTTTTCAGACAGACAAAACATAAAAATTGTTGTATAATGAATACGGCTTATGACAGGCGATGAATGTATTGAAACATTTACCCCAGTAATAATAAGCATTCTACATATTCTTTTTGCATCCGTATGTGCACTACATAATATTTAAATTTAACCAGGAGATGATTTTATGCACATCAGTTTACTTCTTATGAACCAGATTATACAGCTTTTTATTATGATCTTTATGGGTTTTATCATTGTAAAAGCGAAGCTTCTAAAAGCAGAGGACAGTAAAATATTATCTGTCATTGTACTTTATCTTATTATTCCCTGTGTAATCATTAATGCTTTTCAGGTAGATTACACACCGCAGACAGTAAAAGGACTTCTTATTGCCCTTGCTGGTTCTGTTATGACACAGGTAATTCTTTTGATTGTTGTTTCTATTTTGGGAAGAGTATTTCATTTGAATGAAGTGGAAGTTGCTTCAATCTATTATTCTAATTCCGGCAACTTAATTGTACCAATCGTGACGTTTATTTTAGGAAAAGAATGGGTTCTTTATGGCTGTGTTTTTATGAGTGTACAGCTTGTATTTATATGGACACATTGCAAGAAGATTATCAGCCGGGAATCCACTTATGACTGGAGAAAGATTGTATTAAATATTAATATGATCTCTATTGCAATTGGCATCGTACTTTTCTTAACCAGAATTCATTTACCAGCAATTATCAATAATACGTTAAGTGCGGTTGGCTCCATGATCGGACCCGCAAGCATGATTGTAACTGGTATGCTTTTTGCCGGCATGGATTTCAAGCAGATTTTTGCAAATAAACGAGTATATTTCGTTTCATTTTTTCGCTTAATTATTGTCCCTGTAATTGCACTTTTTCTTATCAAATGCAGTCAGCTTTCCACATTTTCTTCAAATGGAAATAAGCTTATGCTGATTGTCTTTCTTGCGATTATCACACCATCTGCTTCTACCGTCACACAGATGTGCCAGGTTTATGAAAATGACTCACAGTACGCCAGTGCGATTAATGTTGTGACTACCCTGCTTGCTATTGTTACAATGCCTCTTATGGTAATGTTATTTCAGATTACTATATAATTTTTTACTTTATCGCAATCTAATAATGGATACACTCATATTGACATTAATATCTCTCACAACTCAGAATCTAATTCGCTTTCCAGTTTTCAAAAATATCCGAGGACTCTTTTAAAAAGTCGTAGGATATTTTTATTTCGCTATCTATTTCTGTTTTATCTTCTTCCAGAATCGGCCACGGATTACATACTCCTATGATAAATGGTGTTTTTCTTCCGCCTGATATTTTTTTATGAACAAATGGAATCAGTTTTTTATGGAGAAATGAAGTCTGTATTTTATGCATCTTACTGATTTTTTGTAGCTTACCGGAATGATTTTTCAAACAGCCTCTAAGCCCATGGAAAATCCCAAGCATATTTACTCCCATAATTATCATAATGATTCCTGCAAACAACTTCAAACTTCCCTGTAATAAAAACGAAGATTTCAAACCATCACCAATTCCAGCCAGACCTCCTACCGCACCAAGTATACTGCCGATAATTGTATAAGAAACAACACGTCCCATATTGTATATTAGAGTATTTTGGAACATTTTTCGGCTAATATCTTTCGATGTTTCTTTCTGCAATGTCTGCGATAAATTAATCCCACCGCACATCGCAATACAATGCACCGAAGTAATCAGCCCTATCACAAAAAGCATTCCATAACTCATACTTGCATCTGCCAGAGAATCCGGTGCAAGCCGGTTAAGTATTCCAAAATGCTGTAAAAGCAAAAATACTGCTAAAATCACAACCAGTTCTTTCACTGCCAACAATACAATGTCTTTCTGAGTGTTTGCTTCAAATTTCACATCATATCCTAAATCATTTATGATACGAATAATTTCCTGCAATGTAATTTTATTCGCATCATACAAAACTTTTGCTACTCCTGTTTCATAAGAAACAGAAGCTTCTTTAATCTCTACTCTTTTTCTCAAACAAAAATACTAATTTTCATCTGGAGCCAAAGAACAGGAAACCAGAAATTTAATATAGAAGAAAATGTGATGTCGAAGCTAGTAAAAATGCCGAGCAGGCATTTTCTACGAAGCGACTATCTTCACATTTTCTTCTATATTAAATTTCTGGTTTTCGTCTCTTTAGTCCTTCAAATTACTATTTTCCCATATACAGGTCTACGAGTTTATCTCCTGCCTGTTTACGAATCGCATCGTATACTGGCTGGCATTTTTCCTGCATTTGTTTCCATGTTTTCTGGTCTACATCTACAATCTGCATACCTTCATCTTCAAGGACTTTCTGACGCTGTACGCGACGGTCATCGGCAGATTCACGAGCTTTTTCCTGTGCTGTTTTTGCAGCCTGATCAATAATCTTCTGCTGTTCTTTTGTCAGTCCCTGATAGAATTCGTCACTGACAATCAATGTTGTATAATCCGGTACTGCATTCGTGCTGATTAAGTATTTCTGCTGTTCGTAAAGCTTCGCACTTACGATAATTTCGTAAGCATTTTCCTGTGCATCGATCGTTCCCTGCTGGAGTCCGATGTATACTTCGGAGAAATTCATTGGTGTAGGGTTTGCTCCCATCTGTTTCCAGAACTGAAGATGGTATGCGTTCTCCATTGTACGGATTTTCTGACCTTTGAAGCTTTCGATTCCTGTAAATGGTTTGGCGCTGGTCATTACACGAAAACACTGGTCTGCGATTCCAAGTAGATCATAGCCTGCACCTTTATAAATTTTCTGAATTTCTTTCTGGAAATCTGGATTATCGATTGCTTTTCGGGCATCATCAATATTTTCAAATAAACATGGTGTATCAAATACACAAAGCTGTGGCATGAAGCTTACCTGTGGTGCCGGAGACTGTACAACGAATGGGATGTCTCCATCTTTACAACTCTCCATAAGTTCTCGGTCACCACCTAATGTACTCTGTGGATATACATTAATCTTCATCTTGCCATCACTTAATTTCTCTACTTCTTTTGCAAACTGTGTTGCGAAGATGTGTGTGATCGTATCTTCTGTACTACAGGTTGCAAGTGGCCATGCGTATCTCTGTTCTTCTTCTGCACCTGACTTTGTTATCTTACCACTTGCCTTAGAATATCCAAAGAATATGGTTCCTGCAGTAATAGCGACAAGAACAACTGCAAGGATAACGCTTGTAAATTTTCCTTTCATTTTGATTCTCCTTTCCTAATCTAAAGCAGACACAGACTGATCTGTGGAATAAATGTAATAAGTAACAATGCGATTAAGAAGAAACCAATGAGTGGCATTGCTCTTTTTGCGATATCTACAACCGGAATATCGGTAAGAGAGCTTGCTACGAAAAGGTTTACACCGATTGGTGGTGTAACAAAACCAATCGCTAAGTTTACAACCATCATGACACCAAAATGAATGGGATCCATTCCAAAGCCCTCTACGATTGGAAGAAGGATTGGTGTAAGGATGAGGATGGCAGGAGTAGTATCCATAACCATACCTACAAGTAATAATACAAGGTTGATTACGATCAATACAACAACCTTACTTGTAAAATGAGCAAGAATCCATCCACTGATAAGCTGTGGAACCTGCATCAGTGTAAGTACTCTGGAGAATGCTATGGATGCTGCTAAAATAAATAAGATCGGTGCATATGTTCTTACTGCTTCTACAAATACATCGTAAACTTTCTTAATCGGAAGTGATTTATAAATGAAAATACTGACGATCAGTGAGTAGAATACAGAGATAACGGCTGCTTCTGTAGGCGAGGCAACACCGGAGTAAATACATCCAAGGATAATGACTGGAGACAACACTGCAAAGAAACTGCTCTTAAATACTTTCCAGAGTCCCTGTGCATGGAGATCATCAATCTTTGCATTAATTTTTTCTTTATCTTCCCCATGTTTTTTACAGTAAAATACGGCATATACCATTAAAAGAAGTCCGATAAGAACTCCTGGAACAATCCCTGCAAGGAAAATATCACTTACAGATGCCCCTGATGCCATACCATACATAATAAACGGAATACTTGGTGGAATAATAACACCAAGACTTCCTGCAACTGCAACTAAGGCAGTACAGAACTTTTTATCGTAGCCAAGCTCTACTAACAGAGGAATCGTCATACTGCCAACTGCGGCAACTGTGGCAATTCCTGAACCAGAGATTGCTCCATAAAACAGACAGGTTATTACTGCTGCACATGGCAGACCTGCTGTACGTTTTCCAATGAAATATGAAAAGAGATCAAATAATCTCTTAGAAATTCCACCTCTTGCCATAATAATACCGGATAAAATAAACATCGGTACTGCAAGGAGTGGGAAACTGTCGATTCCACCAAACATAGAACGGATAACGTAGGAAGCACTTGCTGTAAAAGACGGATCAAATACTCCTGGTAATACTGCAACCAAACCAAGGGATACAGAGATTGGAATCGCTATTAATAAAAATACAAAGAATAATATAAATACTACTAATGGTGACATTCTTTATTTCTCCTCCGCTTCTCTTTTTCCTATAATGATTTCAACTCGCTGTATAAACTTCTGAATCAGACGGATACAACATAAAACAAAACTGATTACTGTGAATGACTGAATCAGATACATTGGAATTCCACAAGCGGGACTTAACTGTCCACTTGCCATTCCTGCTTTTACATATTTCCATGCAAAAGGAACCAGATAAGCAAAAAAGAGTAATTGTATAAGATAACTTACCAGTCGCATATAATGAACTCCTTTGCCCGGAAGCATACCTACTAACTGGTCAATCTTAACGGATAAACCGTTCTTGATACAATAACTGGCACTGATAAAACCGGAAATAATAAACATATATCTGGTGATTTCCTCAGACCAGGACAGGGAAGCTGAAAAAGCATATCTGGCAATAATCTGCCCTCCCATAATGATTGTCATTCCACACAATAAAATCAGGAGTATGGCCTGTTCCAAATTATTATCCAGCCACTTTAATACCTTCATAAATATCTCCTCTTCTAATACTTGTGTACTAACACACCAAAAAACAAAATTATCCTTTGTTTAAATCTATTTCGGTCTACATCTGTTTTTCAGAAAATAAAATTGAAACAGTAGTGTATTACTACAACAAACTTGCCATAGATCTCTTCTAAAATACTTACAAATAACAAATTTATCGTTTGTTTGGACTCCCCTTTTATGTATCGGTTAGTATTTATAGATATATTCTATGAATTTGCAGGTTTTAATAAAATTTTGTTTATTTTTTAACTAACGCTATTAAAAAAATAAACAGCTAAAAACATGGTGAGCCTGTATATAGTATAGACCATATACAGGCTGATTACCATTTATTTTTAGTTGTAATCATCTAAATTCCCATAACTATTTAAAATTAAAACAACTTCACAAGGATTTAAAATAATTACTTTAAAATCGCTATTTATCTTAAACTTTATTTCGCTTTTGCTAATGGAGTAGTTCCAAATACCTTCTTGTATCTTAAGATGAGGTACAGTGTTGCTACTACCTGAACTACTGCTAAGATAAACATAAGAGTCATTAATGTATATACCGCTTTACTTTCACCGGAAATGACTGTTAATTTTGCTACAATTACAGGCATAAGATAAGAAGCAGCGCCCATAAATGTATAGTAGATACCTGTGTTACGTCCTTTTGGTCCAGGTACGAATTCCTGTAATACAGAAAGACCTGTCTGTAAAGCACCACCGGCACAACCAAATCCAAGAATTAAGATTGCGATATAAACGATTGCTACCTGATGTACTAAAAGTACTGCTAAAAGTGATCCTGCTGTGATAACCGCATCAACGATCAACACTTTTAACGGATGCCATTTTAATTTACTCATCATTACAGCCCAGAATGCTACGGCAACGATAGAACCAACCTGATACATTGTTGTCATAGATGCTGCCTGCATTTCGCTAAGTCCACAGTATGCAAGACCGAACGCTTTTGTATACTGCTGAGCACCATACATAACTGCCATTACTAAGAATGCATAGAAATATGTGAGGAATGCTGTAAACTTTCCAGGTGCAACAAGCTGTCTTGCTTTTGCTGCATCGATTTCAGCCTGGTCTGCTCTCTTGTCGCTTCCTGCGCCAGCATTTGCTGCTTTTTCATCATCATAAACGAATCTTGCGATACATGCAAATACTAATACAACACAAGATAATACTAAAGGAATTACAATGTTAATCTTCCAGTTACCTGCTGCTGCTGTCTGTACGCAGATCAATGGGTAGAAGATACTTGATAAAGCTACAAAGAACTTAATCATAATTAATGCAGAACCTGGTGCTGCTGGATATGCTTCCTGTACTGCTGGATATCCGGATGCATCCCAGAAACCAGATGTAGCAATACCACCTAATAAGCCCATGATTGCGGCTACAGTTGCATTGTTCGTCACAAACATTGTTGCGAAGCAAATGATATAAAGAATTGCTCCACCAATCATTAACTTCTTACGACCGACACGGTCAGAAATCTCTCCACCAATCCATACAGAAATGAATTTACCAAATCCAGTCCATGCGATTGCTGTGGAAACGGCTGCAACACCTGCTGCATACGCTGCAGATTCCGGATTAGACATATCAAATCCCCATTTTGTTGCAAAGTTTACCTGATTTTGTGAAAAAATAAGTGCCTGCATACCATGTGTCAAATAAGCCATGTACACACAGATCATTGACCAGATATATTTTTTCGCTTTCATACATTTTCTCCTCTAAATTTAAATGTAATTTTAAAATGCTGCTATATTAACTCATCGTCAGTCATTCACTGTATCCAAACAGTGAATGACGACTGATGATTTAATTTTAAATTATTTTGCCTGTTCTGCCTGGAATTTCTGATATTCCTCAATTGGGAAATCTTTTCCTGTAAACAGACTATAGTTAACAACACCCTGATATAAAAGCATTCCTTTTCCGCCGATTGCCTGACATCCAGCTTCTTCCGCTTCAAGAATCATCTTTGTTTTTTCAGGATTGTAAACTGTATCAGCAACAACTAAGTCTTTGCGGAATAAAGATTTATCGATTAATGTTACGTCTTCATGAGGTTTCATTCCCATGATTGTAGCATTGATTACGATATCTGCATTGTTTACCGCTGCTGCAAGAGCTTCTTTATCTTCAAGATGCTCCACTGTTACTTTACATTCAGGACAACGTGTTGCAAGCTTTTCTTTAGTAGACTCTGCTCTGCTATAGAATTCATCATCAATGTTAAAGATTGCTACTTCAGAAGCTCCGTCTAATGCAAGCTGTACCTGAATTGCTGTAGCAGCTCCGCCAGCTCCAAGAACAACTGTTTTCTTACCTTTAACGTCAACACCATTTACCTCAAGGTTCTTTACAAAACCAACACCATCTGTAATGTGTCCTGTGATTACTCCGTCATCGTTAACAAATACGTTACATGCTCCGATGATTTCTGCTGCAGGAGATAATTTATCAACTAACTCTGCTGCAATGTTTTTACATGGCATTGTGAAGTTACCACCACGCATCTTGAATAAGCGAATGCTGTCAAATACAGCAGGCATCTGTTCTACATTTACATCAAATGCCATGTATGCATAATCAAGTCCGTCATGCTGGAAACTGAAGTTATACATTGCAGGTGATCCTGAATGTCCTACAGGTGTTCCAAACAGTGCTAAAAGTCCTGTGTGTCCGTTAATACGTCTTTCCATTTGTTATTCCCTCCATTATTGCCTGTTATATCTGATAAGATTAGATATTTAATGCAACATCATAAGCTTCTTTTGTTGCGTCTAAAGCACGACGAGCTCTGATCGCATCACCAACTACGTGTACTTCTGGACAGATAGCTTTTAATTCGTCAACGAAATCATAAACAACTTCCTGTCCTTCACGATGTGTATATTTAGAAACATATCCCATTGAAAGAACAACAGTGTCAAATCCTCTTAATTCATATACTGTCTCATCGGATTTGTCGGCTGCATTCTTGTAGCTTACGCCATCAGGATAAATCTCAGATACTGCTGCATTTACATACTGATGAACGTCATACTCTTTAAGACCTTCCATAAGGAATACTCTATGTTCGTGGATTACATCTGGTCCGATAGCATCTCTCATCTCGATGATAGAAACATCATGTCCTTTTTCTGCAAGGAACTCTGCTGTTTCAGCACCTACCATACCGCCACCTACAACAAGTACTTTATGTCCTACCGGACGTTTACCGGATAAGCAGTCTCCTCCATGAACGATTTCAGGAGCTGTGATACCTTTGATGAATGGAAGTACAAGTGTTTCAGAACCAGTTGCTACGATCACTGCATCTGGAGCATCTTTCTTAATAAGATCTGCTGTTACTTCTGTATTAAGAACAATCTTTACACCAGATTTTTCACATTTTGTAATGTAACTTCTGATCATGTTTGTGATATCACCTTTTCCAGGTGGGTAAGCAGCAAGTCTCATATTTCCACCGAGTACGTCGCTCGCTTCAAATAATGTAACGTCATGCCCTCTTCTTGCTGCAGTAAATGCTGCACACATACCAGCAGGACCGCCACCGATTACATAAATCTTCTTCTTCGTTTCTGCTTCTTTCATTCCTTCGCTCTCACGACCAAGAACTGGGTTTGTTAAACAGCAGATTGGCTTTCCGGCATACATATTTGCAACACAACCCTGTAAACAAGCGATACATGGTGTCATGTCTTCTAATCTATCTTCAAATGCTTTTTTAGGCATAGCAGGATCGGCAAGAGACTGACGTCCAAATGCAACTAAATCTGCTGTACCAGTACGAACCATTACCTCAGCGAACTGTGGCTCTGTGTAACGACCAACTGTGATAACAGGAATAGATACACATTTCTTGATATTTGCTACATATTCAGCAGAGAATCCACCATGAATACCTGTAGGAGCCCACATATATTCATCTTTTAAATGAACGGCACGAGATACATGAAGTGCATCTAATCCGCATGCTTCTAAATAAGTCGCAATTGCACACATATCATGGTTATCAAGACCACCGAACATATCCTCTGTACTGTTGATACGGGCAAGTACTGCGATTTTACCCTCTGTTGCTTTTTTAACTTCTTCGATAATAAGACGAGAAAAACGCATTCTGTTCTCAAAAGAACCACCAAACTCATCTACACGTTTGTTTGTTCTTGGGGACAGGAAAGAGTTTACAAGGTAACCATGTGCCATATGAATCTCTACTGCATCCGCACCAGCTTCCACTGCTCTTCTTGCAGCTTCGCCATATCCTTTTACTAACGCATATACCTGTTCTGTTGTAACTTCTTCCGGAATATCTCTTCCATCTGCTGATGATACTGCTGTAGCTGCCTGAATCGGTGCTCCGGCATTCTTCGCATTACCTTCTGGTCCTGCATTCTGTAACTGGATAGAAACCTTTGCTCCTTCTGCATGGCAGGCATCAATTACTTTCTTGAAGCTAGGAATTGATGCATCATCATATAAACAAGGTTTTCTAGGACCACCCTTTGCTCCTTTATGAACAACAGTAGCCTCAAGTGTAATTAAACCAAATCCACCCTTTGCACGTGCGCCGTAGTAAGCAACAGACTGATCACTCATTGTTCCGTCTGTGTTTGCAAAGTTATTACCCATTGGAGGTACTACAAAACGGTTCTTTACTTCCATCGGTCCAATCTGAATTGGTGAAAACATATTTTCAAACTTCATAATTTACCCCTTTCTAATTATTCACATGACCGCGCCGCAGCCTCTAACCTGCGGGCTGCGGTCTATTATTTCATTTTAGCTTCTGACGAGTCAACTATATAATTCAAGTAAATAATTAAAGATTAAAGTACTTCTGGCCAAACCTGCTCGAGAACCTTCTTTGTATTATCAAATGTATGTTTTGCAGCTTCTGCAACACCTTTAGCAAGGATAGCATCACTGATTACTTCAACACCGATTGCTTTTGGCTCAATACCTTTTTCACGTACCATCTTAACGAAGTCTGCTGTACATCCGATTCCTGTTCCAGGAGCAAGACGATCATGCATGGACTCATCTCTTAAGATGCTCTTAGCATATGGACGATCCCAAACATCGTTAATCTGAATAGAAACGATCTTATCTGCTGGGATATCTTTGATTACATCAAGATCGATTGGCTGATTTGCTCTTACCCAGTGCCATGTATCCATGATTAACTTCGCATTGTCACATCCGGAACCTTTTACAACAGCCCATCCTTTTTCCATGTTAGGGATTCCACTGTATGGCATTGGCTCAACACCGATCACTAATTTGCCTGCTCTCTGGCATAACTCTTTTAATTTCTGAGCTGTATGTTCTACAGAGTAATCTTCCATTAATCCACAGTTGATATGACCTACGTTGAAGAGTTCACACATATGGAAGCACATCTGCTCTTTGTATTTCTGCTCATAAGAACGAGCATCCTCAGCCCACTGTACGATGTATTCTACTTCAGTAACCTTCATATCATATTTTTCAAGAATTGCAAGGATGTCCTCATCGTGAAGTCCTTCGTTTAATGCATCTACATAAGTCTCAGCACGAAGACCGATTCCATCGTATCCTGCTTCCTTTGCTGCTTTTACACGCTCCTCGAATTTACACTGGTCTCCAAGTGTCCATGAACTAACGGTAATAGGAAATTCTTTTGACATGATATGTCCTCCTTCTCATTTGAAAAAAATATAATTTTGCTTTAAAAAAATTTACTTGTTATTTTTTTAACTTTTTAAGTTACTTAGATTATAACTCGTTTTATTCAATAAAACCAATCGAGAATATTCGTAAATTCATAGATTTTTTTTATCATTTATGTTAAGGTAAAACATAGGAATTTTTAAGGTGGATTTCTTAAAAATTTATGGCAATAATAAGCTATGATTGGATTGTATAATACTAAGATCTTTAAACAATACTTTTTATTAAAGGGGGGTTTTTCAATGAACCTATTTCACTTACGTTATTTTGAAACACTTGCCAGAACAGAACATTACAGCAAGGCCGCTGAAATTCTTTCTATCACACAGCCAAGCTTAAGCTACGCTATTTCTACATTGGAGAGCGAACTGGGCATACAGCTCTTTGAAAAGCGTGGACGTAACATTGTACTGACAAAATACGGTAAGGCATTTTATTCTAATGTAAAGGAAATTCTCGCAAGCTTAGATAACGCAGTAAGAGACATCAAATTAGTGGCAAACGGTGAAGGAGAAATTAATATCGGCTTTCTCCGTACACTCGGAACAGACTATGTTCCAACTACCGTAAAAAACTTTCTTGATCTTCATCCAGATAAAAATATCTGGTTTAATTTCAGTTGTGAACATGGGCTCTCTGTCGATCTGGTCCGCAGTCTTATAGACAGAGAATACGATATGGTTTTTTGTTCTAAATTAAATAATAGTCCAATGGTCGAATTTATCCCTATCGCGACTCAGGAACTCGTTGTCATTGTTCCAAAAGATCATCCTCTTGCCGTTAAAGACAGTGTAAGCTTAAAAGAAACTCTTGATTATCCACAGATTATCTTCCGCCACAAAAGCGGATTACGCCACATTATTGATGACTTATTCAAAAGCATCAATGCTTATCCGGATATTCTCTGTGAGATTGAAGAAGATCTTGTCGGTGCCGGCTTTGTCTCTAAAGGATTTGGCATCATGATCGCTCCTAAGTTTGATGGTCTTAACTATGTCGATGTAAAAGTACTCAAATTGACACAGCCCTCTTATAAGCGCTATTTTTATATGGCAATCCTGAAAGACGTATACCATCCACCATTGATCGAAGAATTTAAAAAATATGTCATCGAACAAAGTAATCTAAATAAAGAATACCGCTTTGGATGATATCTTCTGATTTGCAGGGGTTGAGATAGACGCCGCTAAAGAAAATTACTTAACTGAATTGCATTGAAGTTTCTAAAGAAAAGAGAATTTTTATAAATATGATTTTGTTCCGTTGCGCTAAACGCTCCATTTTGCCTCAAAAAACAAAAACTTCGGAAAAACGAGTCCGAAGTTTTTAGAGTCAAAATTCCACAGCACAAAGTCACAAAATACATTATTTATAAAAATTCTCTTTTCTTTACCCTAGTTTTCTTACAATTCGGCCGGAAGTTCTATTGTAGCGGCTGCCTAACCTCATTCCACAAATCAGTTAAAAACAAAGGGAAGTTGTCCAGAAGTCTACAATTTCTATGTCAAATGGGATTCTCCAGAAGGGAAATCATAGCCTTCTCGACAATCCCCTTATTCCCATCCAAGCTTTAAATATTAATTTCCATCTGGAGCCAAAGGACAGAAAACCAGAAATTTAATAGAAAAGAAAATGTGATGTCGGAGCGAGTAAAAATGCCGAGCAGGCATTTTCTGCGAAGCGACTATCTTCACATTTTCTTTTCTATTAAATTTTGGGTTTTCGTTTCTTTAGTTCCTCAAATTCGTGTTTAAGATGCGGATAAGCATTTTAAACACAGCGACTACAGAGCAGATGGGATATGGTATTATTTCTTTTTTCGTCTACACCAAATCTACAAATCAAAAGTTATATGTTCATTAAGTTTTTATTTTCTGGATTCACTGTAATTTCTACTGAAATTATTTGTGGATAAACGTAGTTATAAATTTTTCTTTCTTTGATATTTTTTAAAATCTCATCTTTATAGCTAAGAAAATATTCTACATCCGACATACGCCCTACTGCACTAATGAAAAATTCCTGATTTGTCAAGTTCTCTTTATCCGATAGTGCCATATCTTCATTTTCCTGTGTATCATTATCTACATTGTCTACATCACTTTCATCATATTCGTCATCATCCATATATATATCGTCTGATGTATACTCATCATCACAATACAGATTTTTATCGATATGTATAGACTTTACATTATCTGAATCATAGCGTACTTTGATCTGAATTTTATCTTTAGGAATAGACTTTGATGTTTTTACCTCTATATCACCATTTTCATTATTGTATGTTGTAAATGACGTATTTAACTTCTTCGTTTTGTCTGTATATAAATTCTCCATGAATGTTTTTTCCGCTATTTTATTACTTCCAATTCTTTTTTCTCCCATATATTGAAAGGAAGAATATTCCTGAAACATTACTCCTGCCCCGATTCCGCAGCAAAGAAATCCTGCCATAAAAATTCCTACCAAAACTTTTCTATAACTCATGCATTTCACCTTTCCCTTTCAATATATAACTAAATAAAAAAAGAATATATGCTGTCATACTAAGAACAGCTCCCAGCGCAACGATAACACATCCGATAACCGGATAGCCCTGAAATGCCATAACACTTAAGGTTCCCAGACCAACTAATCCCGCCACATCAAAAAAGGCTGCCGGGACTACCAGACAAATTAATACTACTTTTACAAAAATCAAGAAAATCTTCTTTGCCTTATCCCAGCTCCATGAAATAGCACTGCCACTCGTTTTCCTTGCTTTATCTGCTATATTTTCTATTGTTTCTCCTCGATTTTTCTTAAATCGTTCCATAGTCTCTACTCTTTTATTCTTTTTAAGATCACGTTCTTTACTTTTCTTCTTTCTTTTTTCAAAAAAATCTTTGGGCAGTAAATCTGCAACTCCCGTCCTCCCATTCCTTCCTTTGTTCTTTACTTCATATTCCGGATCCAAATGATAGGCATCAAGAATCTCTGCAATCAAATCATCAATATTCCCGAAATCATCGATTGCCTCTTCCTCCTTCATTCCACTTTCCATACGCATACTGATATGTTGTGAATACTCTTCTATCATATCTTTCCGCTCTTTTTCATTAAGCATCTGAAGCCGGTCTTCCAGCTCTTTCAAAAACTCCTTCTTTAACATCCACTATCTCTCCTTTAAAAATCGATTCACATTCTGGGAAAATTCTTCCCACTCCTTTTCTAATTCTCTTAAATGAAGAATCCCCGCAGCAGTTAAATGATAATACTTCCTTGGTGGGCCTTCTGTTGATTCTCTTAAATATGTCTCAAAATAATGCTCATTGGTCAGTCGTTTTAAAATAGGATAAATGGTTCCTTCCTTTACATTCACTACTTTAGAAACTTCTGCAACCAGTTCATATCCGTACATATCCTTTTGTTCTACCGCTGCAAGAACAATCAGTTCCAGAACCCCTTTCTTAAACTGTGCATTCATTTATTTTTGCCTCCTTGTTGATACTATATTATCTTAGGTACTGTGTAATGTCAAATAGCTGATTTACAAAGATTTACGGACAATACTAATTTGTAGATTTCGTGTAGACGAAAAAAGAAATACTGGCATATCCCATCTGCTCTATAGTCGCTGTGTTTAAAATGCTCGTTCGCATCTTAAACACGCTCCGAAGCCGCATCTGGGATATGCCAGTATTTCTTTTTTCTGACTATACTAAATTCACAGTTGGTAGGAATGGGGGCTTAAATGCAAATTTCTGGTTTTCTGTTCCTTGGCTCCAGAAGGAAATTAGTATTTGGATTTGAGGAAGAGGAGATTGTCCAGAAGGCTATGATTTATATATAAGTATCTATTCGCGAAAAATACAAATCCTTTTATGAAAATAAAAGGAAGGAGCTTTGTAATTAGTATTGCTATTACGTTTACGTTATAGCTTATTCTAAGTTACAAAGAAAGGTAAGAAATTTGGTGAAAAGAATAGAAGAAGTTTGTCGGTTGTCAGGCGTCAGTAGGAGAACGTTACAATATTATGATAATGAAGGAATATTGCCAGTAAAACGTTCGGAAGAAAATTATAGATTATATGATGAAACAGCTATGGCGCGTTTATGGGAAATTTTGTGGTATAAAGAGATGGGATTTGAATTAAAGGAAATAAAAAATATTCTTACAGTTACGCAAAAAGAAAAAAACAATTATCTGAACGAAAAAATTCAAATCATAGAAGGAAAAATTCAAGATTTAGAAAAACAGATAAAATTTATTCGATATATAGAACAGTATGGCATAATTCCGATTCCTATAAATGAAAAAGAAAAAAATATAACTTATAAAGAATACATAAAGAAAATAACAAGTTAATTACAAACAAAGAAAAATAGAAATTTTGAATGTAAAAACATATCTGCATATATAAAAATAGGAGATATAAAAAATCATATAAAGATATGATAACATTATAATTAAATAATATTTATTTTACGAAAGAGGAGAAGATATGAAAGATATTTTTAAAGGTGTAATAATTAAAGTAGTTTCAATTATTGTTGTTGCAGGTTTAATTGGTCTTGGAGGAATATTTCTATATAATTATTTTACAAATAATATTTTGGGATTAAATCAACACGCAAACTCAAGTAATATTCAGATCGTTAAAGAAAAATTAAAAGAAACAGCAGAACTTAATACAGGAAGTTACTTATGTACTACAGTAGTCACGAAAGAAAATTCGAAAACAATTAAAGGATGGAAGATACCTCTTACTCGAAAGAGTTTTGTAATATCCTATGATGGAACTGTAAAGGCAGGCATTAAAAATCTTACCAAGGCAGAAGTAATACCGAGCGAGGGAAATGTTGTTATAAAATTGCCTGAAATAGAAATTACTGACATAACAATTGATAATGATTCTTTTAAGATAATGGACGAATCAAACAACATTTTCAATTCAATTAGCATAGGCGATTTAAACGATGCACAGAAAGAATTAAAAAAGAAAATGAAGGAAAGCGCGGTTGAAAAAGGAGTTTTGGATATTGCAAAAAATAATGCCGAAACTTTGCTATCTGAAATGTTAAAAAGCCCAACCGGAGATTATGATGTAAAAGTGGAATGGAAATAAACGTTTCCCGCTTTCCAACCAAAAATCACTACTTTGCTATTTGTTGCCTAGAGATAATTCATTCTAATAAAAACCATGGACTTCTGGGCAATCCCCTTATTCCCATCCAAGATTTAAATACTAATTTCCATCTGGAGCCAAAGAACAGAAAACCAAAAATTTGAGATAGCCAGAAAAAAGAAAAAATACCATATCCCAGATGCGGCTTTGGAGCGTGTTTAAGATGCGGACGAGCATTTTAAACACAGCGACTACAGAGCATCTGGGATATGGTATTTTTTCTTTTTTCGTCTATACGAAATCTACAAATTAATATTTATAATGATTCATGTAATGTTGTGAGCATTTCTTTTAACTCGCCGGCACCCATCTGTCCCGGTGCGGAAGCTTTTCCTACGGCACCGAATGTAAGTGCAGATCCAAATACTTCACCGCACACACGACTGATTACACCTGTTGCGGCCATGGACATTGTGATGATCGGACGGTCAGCATAGTTGTCTACCATCTCTTCTGTTGCTGCAAGAAGGGTGAGTACGTCCTTTTTGTTCTGAGGCATTACAGCAATTTTAGGGATATCTGCTCCAAGCTCCTGCATTTTGCGGAGTCTGTAGATAATATCAGATTTTGCTGGTGTCTTGTCGAAGTCATGGTTTGATGCTACTACTTTTACTCCATGTTTGTGTGCTTCTTCTACAACAGCTTTTACAGCATCATCGCCGGTAAATGCTTCCATATCTACAAGGTCAACATATCCTGTTGCACTGATCTTCTGGTTTAATTCTACATAAACCGGTGTTTCGATTGCCTTTTCTCCACCTTCTTTAGAAGTACGGAATGTGAAAAGGATTGGCATTTCGCCAAGAACTTCTCTTAACTGTTTTGCTGTTTCTTCTACTTTTTCAAAATCAAAAATATCTTCGTACCAGTCTACACGCCACTCTACAACATCTGCTCCGATTGGAAGGATCTTCTTTGCAGCGTCTAAGATTTCTTCTCTTGTTTTTCCAACGATAGGTACACAAATTTTAGGGATTCCTTCTCCAATTGCTACATTTCTTACTACTACAGGGTTCATAACAAAATCCTTTCTCAAATTATTTCTCAGAAATAATGTCTAATAATTTCTGGCGCATTGCTTCGATTGGAGGTTCCTGACCTGTCCAATATTCAATCTGGGCAGCTCCCTGGTAGAGAGACATTCCAAGACCGTTTAAGATAGTTGCTCCAGCTTCTTCAGCATCTAATAAGAACTGAGTTTTTGCCGGATTGTAGCAAGCATCAAAATAGAACTGATCTTTGCTGATAAATTCTTTTGGAAGTGGGTTTTCTCCGATATGACTTCCCATTCCAATTCCGCTGGCATTTAATACTACTGTAGCTTCTTTTACTTTAGAAAAATCACCTGCCGGGCAGAATTCTGCTACTGGTGCAAAGTTCTTATTGATATCTTCTACTAAAGCCTTACTGGATTCTTCAAATACATCTGTGATGTAGATTTTCTTTGCGCCATAGTAAGCAAGTGCTGAACACATAGCACGACCTGCTCCACCGCTACCGATACAGAAGTAAGTGTTCTCATCAATCTTAACATTTCCATCTCTTTCCATGGATCTGATGAAACCGATTCCGTCTGTATTATATCCAACCAATTTACCTTCCGGAGTTTTTACAACTGTGTTGCTGGCTCCCATTTTCTCGCATAATGGATCTAATTCATCAAGGTACTCAAGAACCTTTACTTTATTTGGCTTTGTTACTGCAAAACCTGCAAAGTTCATATAACGGATACCGTTAACTACATCTGCAAGATGTTCATTATTTACCTCTGTGTAAAAATAAATCATATTTAATCCTGCTGCTTCATAACCGCAATTCTGCATCTGTGCTGCAAATGACTGCTTTAATGGGTCACCAAGTAAAGTAATCATCTTTGTATTAATGTCAACTTTTGCCATGATATATACCTTCTTTCTCTTTCTTTAAATATTTATTATGTGATTATTTATCATTCTCATCCATTGCTAATAACTTCTGAACAAGTTCTTCGCATACTTCGATAATGCTCTTGCCATCTGTATTAATAACAATATCGGCTGCTGCCTCGTATTTTGCACGTCTCTTTTCCATCAGGTCAGCGATGAATGGAACATTCTTATTGTTCTCGATAACTGGACGGTCATGACTGTCCTTTACTCTGTCGAAAATCGTTTCCGGTGAAGCGGTAAGTAATACAACTCGTCCGTTTTTCTTCATCTCAACAACGTTACATTCACGAAGTGGAGTTCCTCCGCCACAGGAGATGACAACATTCTTTCTTGCCTGCATCTCGATAAGAAGATTGGTCTCTAAATCACGGAAATACTGCTCGCCATGAACTTCAAAGATATCTGGAATACTCATTCCCTCTCTCTCTGCGATAATCTGATCCATCTCAATAACGTCCATTGCAAACAATGTTTTTAAATATTCGGAAATACTTGTCTTTCCGGCACCCATAAATCCGATAAGCACAATATTGTAATCAAAAAGCTTTCTTGCCTGCATCTGCTTACTTGCTTTACCAATCGCATGGAAAATATCCCATACTTCTCTTGCATTGCTCTCGTCCTCTAAACGACCGTCGAGCCATTCTTTCTGTCTCTCTTCCTGTTCCGGGTCAAGAATATTAAGGCCATTCTCTTCTTTGTAAGCCATAATATCTTTAATAATATGATGTCTCATCAGTATGGCATCTAAAAGTATCTCGTCACACTGACCCAGTCTCTTTCTTAACTTTTCTAAACGAGTCATGTTGCTGCTCTCCTTCTTTCGTCTAGTTTATTAGTTTCGGACTGTACGATGTGTTTTCACTAACTTTCACACATTAAACAGCTAAGTTATTATACCACAGGAAAAAAGCTACAACAAGTAAATGGAACAAAATAAATCTATAGGAAAATTCTATTAAATTTTAGATTTTTTCTATAGGTAGTATTTAAAACAAATTCTGCGTGTTTTATATAATAGTATTAGAATTGAAAGCGGTTCGGCCGTCTTTGTAAGGAGTGATATATCCATAAGGTATTGTCGTTCTTGATTTTTTATAAAGATTTTATAAAAAGTCTATCATAATCTCAATAAGTACTAAAACATATTTAAAAAATGCTTTAATTAAAATAAAAAAGCCTCTCTGGAGTAATTATTATATTATCTCCAAAGGGGCTTTTTATAATATTTAATTTCTAACTTAGGGGAATTTTACTTGTGGTTTTTTCGTTATTTGGAATTAGTTATTTTTTTGTTATTTGATTGTAAATCTTGATTATCTTGTATCATCTTTATATGCCGGCAGGTTTGGGCCTGCCTGCCGACACATATTCAAATTTCCAGATTTCGGATTCTTTGCACAATATCCTATAATTCATTAAAATGTATTTGAAAAATGTTTTCTGTAAATATATTATAAATCGAGGTGTTCATATCACAGTAATAATTTTTCAAATATATTCTGGTTTGTTGATAGTTTATTGAATTTATTTAATGAATCCTACCTGTGCGGAGATTTTCTCAATCTGTTCATCTTTACGTTTGTTATATTCTACTTTCTGCTGCTCAAAGAAGTTGTTTCCTTCTGGATCGATGGATACGATTAAAGGGCCAAATTCTTTTACGCGGCAGTTCCATAAGGTTTCTGGCATTCCAAGATCACGCCATTCTGCTCTTACGATTTCTTCTACTTCTGTTGCGGCTACTACAGCGTTTCCTGCTGGGAATACACAGTGGATTGCTCCAAAGTCTTTGCAGGCACGTTCTGTATTTTCTTTCATACCACCTTTTCCGATGATCACACGTACACCAGTTTCTTTCACGAATTCATATTCAAATTTTTCCATACGCATACTGGTTGTTGGTCCTACGGATACCATCTCAAACTTATCATTTTCTAAAGGACGGATAATTGGTCCTGCATGGAAAATAGCATTATTTCTTACATCTACAGGAAGTTCTCTTCCTTCTTCTACTAAACGACGGTGAGCTACATCACGACAGGTTGTCATGCTTCCATTTAAATAAATGATATCTCCGATTTTAATGCCTTTTAAATCTTCTGCTGAAATTGGTGTTGTTAAAATCTTTTTTCCATCTTTTACTTCTACCATTATAACTCTACCCCCGTATGTGTTGTAATTTTATAATTTAAATCCTTGTCAAATACAATGTGTCCTCTTCTGTGACTCCAGCATCCTACGTTTACGGCTACACCGATTGCGGATGGATGACGGGCTGTATTTTCGATATTTACTCCCATTACGGAGTATTTTCCACCCATACCCTGAGGTCCTAATCCGATAGCATTAATTCCGTCTTCTAATAATGCTTCCATCTTAGCCGCTCTCTCATTATCATTGTGAGAACCGATTGGACGCATTAAAGCCTTTTTAGAAAGAAGGGCTGCTGTTTCTACAGAAGTTGCTACACCTACACCTACTAATAATGGAGGACAGGCATTTAATCCGTATGTTGTCATAACATCCATAACGAACTTTGTTACTCCTTCGTATCCTTCACCTGGCATAAGAACCATTGCTTTTCCTGGAAGGGTGCATCCGCCACCAGCCATGTATGTGTAAATTTCACATTCGTCTGAGTCAGGAACGATGTCCCAGAATACAGTTGGTGTTCCTTTTCCAACATTCTTACCTGTATTGTACTCATCAAATGTTTCTACACTGTTATGACGAAGTGGTGCTTCAAATGTTGCTTTTACAACAGCATCTTTTAATAGTGCTTCAAGCTCTCCGATTAATGGGAACTTTGTACCACATTTTACCCAGAACTGTAATACTCCGGTATCCTGACAACTTGGACGATTCAGCTTTACCGCCAGTTCCTGATTTTTAAACATAGTATCATAGATTGTTTTGGAAAGAGGGCTGTCTTCTTTATCACGAAGCTCCTCCAGTTTTGCAATAACATCATCTGGAAGTTTCTTTGCAACATGAGCAATAAACTTAGCCATATGTTCCGTAAGTTGTGTTACCTGTTCTTCTTTAGACATTTAGAAATCCTCCTGTTAATTTACCCGACGGTCAGCGGGATTTAAATATGTGAATGAATGAAAGATTAACCGTATACATTTTCATTAATAAGTTCTGCTTTAATTTATTCGGCCGGAGCAACCCGGCCTGCTTAACCGACTCTCTATCCTGGGAAAAATGGATAGAAAATCGGAAGAAGTATCATACTTACTACCGTTGCCACTAAAATCATTGGCACACCAGCTTTGGCATAATCTTTAAATGTATAGCCACCTGCTGTTACAACCATTGTGTTAGCCGGCATTCCGATTGGTGTTGCATATGCACAGGAACCACCAATGACACATGCCATCAATACGGCACTTGGATCTGCACCCATTCCCTGTGCAATGGAAATTCCAATTGGAACCATCAGGGCTGTTGTCGCTGTGTTGGACATGAAGTTCGTCATTACACAGCAGAGCGTAAAGATTACAAATGTAAGTACATATGGAGATGGGTTATCGCCAAGCATTCCGATTACCTTTTCTGCAATAAGTTCTCCTGCTCCTGTTTGCTCTAATGCAGCTGCTAAAGAAAGCGTTCCTCCAAAAAGGAAAATCGTTTTTAAATCAATAGATGCCAGTGCATCTTTCTCACTGATTACTCCTGTAACCATTAAAGCTAACGCTCCAATACATCCGATGACACAAAGCTTGATACCAAGCTGTTCCTCAAATATCATTCCTACTAAGGTGAGTAGCAGAATTACTAAGGAAAGGTACTGTTTCCACTTTGGTACATGGCTAAAATCCTTTGACTCATCAAAGATTCCTTCGTCGCTTCCTTCTTTATTCGGAAGAAACTTGTATCCGATAAATGCAAAGTAAATAATTCCTACAATTAAAATCGGAACACCAACTTTGGCATAATCAAAGAATCCAAACTTAAGACCAATTCCTTCCATACCTGACTGCGCAATCATATTTCCAGGAGCACCAATCAATGTGAGGTTACCTCCCATCGCTGCTGCAAAAACCAAAGGCATTAACAGTCTTGAACGGGAATACCCTGACTTCGCTGCGATTCCGATAACTACTGGAATCAGGATTGCTGCTGTTCCTGTGTTTGAAAGAAATCCACTCATCACACCTACGATAACCATGATAGCTACGATAAGCTGTCTTTCTGTCTTTGCAAAATGAGTAACAATTCCGCCAATCTTGTTGGCCATTCCTGTTTCAAACAATGCCCCTCCTACGATAAACATTGCTACAAACAAGATAACGTTGCTGTCGATAAATCCTGCGAACGCTGTCTGCCATTCAAGTACACCGGTAACTACCAGTCCGACACATACAATCATGGATGTCAGTCCCAGTGGAATCTTCTCCCACATAAACATGACAATCGCGAACAGCAAGAAAAGTAACGTGATTGTTATCTGACTCATCTCTTTACCTCCTCATTTGTTAGATTCGTCTTACGTTTTGCTTTTATCATAAATCCTCTTACCCTTTCCAGCCTCCCATACCCAGCAAATGAAAATCCCAATTTCTTTACTTGATGTTTTGCTTTTGCATTTCTGATTTATGATTTTTGATATTTGATTTTGTATCCAAATCCTGATTTCAAGATATACCTTTATTGAGAAAAAGTCAACTATTTTTTGCTCCTTTTGCATCATTTCGGCAAATACAATAAAGTTATGACTATTTTTTTGTGCAGAATGCACTAAAGAAAATATCTTAGTTAATGCTTGTATTGCCGAATAAAGAACTGATATAATATTTATACAAATAAAAATATAATCTAAAAGATTGGAGAAGAAACCATATGTATATTATGGACGGAATTGTATATGCTGGAGAACCAACAGAAAGTCTGGAAATAACAAAAGTAAAACCCTTAGATGACATGATAATGTTAATTACATTTTCTAACGGCGAAACAAAGTTATTTGATGCCACTATATTAACAGGACCAGTATATGAACCATTAAAAGATGATAAGATTTTCAAAAATCCGGTAATAGAATATGGCGTTATTACATGGAATAATGGAAATATTGACTGCTCTCCCGAATATAGTTACAAAAATAGTTATGATTATCCAGAAGTTTCAAGTTTCTAAGTTAATTCACTAAATAGATTTGTAGGATTGAAATATAATTAGCCTCCCAAACCAGTCAAAGACAGCTCCCTGAAAGATAAATAGACCACAAATATGGTCTATTTATCTTTCAGGGAGCGTCTACTTGCCTGTGGCAAACTAATTATAATAAGTCAGCATATCATCTCTGCTTCGCATTATATGTTCCTTCATGGCTGCTTCTGCTGCATCTCCATCATGTGCTTTGATTGCTTCTAAAATTTCTCCATGTTCTTTTACAGAAACTTTGGCATAGTCTTCTTCAGAAACCATATTACCCATAGAAAGTCCATTCCAAAGTTCGGAGATCATGTTTTTCATTTTTCCATTTCCTGCAGCTGTCCAGATTTCATTATGAAATTCCCTATTAATATCTGTGTAGCGTGAAAAGTCTTTATTCTCTAATACCTTACAGGAATCCTGATATATTTCTTCAAGTTCCGAAATATCTGTTTCTGGTGCAGCACAAAGGCGAGCTGCCGCTCCCTCTAAGATTGCACGAAGCTGATAATGTTCTTTAATATAAGTTTCTGTTACACCAAGAACAACTGCTGCTTTATTTTTCCGAAGCTGAATCAATCCATCGCGGGCAAGAATCTGAAAAGCTTCTCTTACCGGCATCGCAGATACATTAAGCTGCGATGCCACGCTTTCAAGTGAAAGCACTTCGCCTTCTTTCATCTGCCTTGACAATATCGCCTTTCTAAGTTCTGCCGCTACTCGCTCTTTTGCTGACGGCATCTTAATTGGTCTTAATCCCATCATTTATTCTTTCCCCTCTCTGCATTTACGTTATCTGCAAGCACCTTCATCCATGCATCTATTTTTTTGAATATTTTCTTTCTTCCAGAAATACTGTCGAGATTCGCACCATTTTCTTCTAAAATAATCTGTTTCATCTCTTCTCTGCATTTGCTTTCCTGCTCATTGGCTCCACAGGATACGGCAAAACGAATATAGCACTCCGAAGCAGTATAGAGCAATTTAGAAAAATAGGCATTATCCGTACATTCTAATACTACCTCATCAAAACGTTTCGATGTAGATAAAGATGAAGAAAGAATCATTATTGCTTCTTTTACTTTATCTTCATTCTCCAAATTCTTTACCGCTTTCTTTAAAATATCCCCTATCATTTCATAAATAATCTGAATCTGCTCTTCCGATAATTCTACTGCATAAATTCTTCTTGTAGCCAGACGGACAATCAGCCCCTGTCCCTCTAATACCTGAAATGCTTCTCTGATTGGAATTCTCGAAGTTCCAAACATTTCTGCCAGTTCTTCCTGCTTTAACTGCGTCCCTCCAGCAATCCGACCGGAAAGAATCTCATCAGCAATCTGTTGTGCCATGTAATCACTGAGGCGTTTTTCTGATAATGCCCTCATTCAAATGTTCCTCCTCCAATTTTTCCTTACTTAACAATACTTCTATCTTATAATGCCGCAATACTTAACTTAAGATAGATGGGTTAAGATGGTATCTCTATTAATAATGTATCCAAAATCACATAAAAAGTAAAGAACTTTTTTACTATTTGATTCATTAGAGGAAAACAGACGAAAATAAAAAGAATAGACCATTGCAACTGTAAAGATATCACTGCGTAGAAAATGCCTGTTCGGCATTTTTACTTGCTCTCACATTACATTTGCAATGGTCTATTCTTTTTATTTTCTGTGTGTTGGCTCCACGTGAATGAATTCAATAGTTTTTTGGGAGGAATTAAGGGGGAGAGGTCAGAAGGTCGTGGCTTATTCTGATACTGTCTCCGCGATGCGATCAATGATGATAAGATGATATCGCAGCTATCACTGTACATGGTGAATTTATCATTATATATAAAGGTGACTACTTTATTTTTTGTAAAATGACAATCCTCTTTCTCTTTACTGCTCGTTAAGAGCGAGAAAATAATCTTTGGACGATACATCTTCCGAGCAAGCAGTAGTCTTCTGATTTCTCCCCTTGTCTCCACCAAAGCCTATTGCATTCATTCCTTCTGGAGCCAAAACACAGAAAAAAGAAATACTACCATATCCCAGATGCGACTTCGGAGCGTATTTAAGATGCGGATGAGCATCTTAAACACAGCGACTACAGAGCAGATGGGATATGGTAGTATTTCTTTTTTCGTTTGTTTTCTCTAAATGAATTAAATCGTTACAATCTCATCTTTAGATACCTGTCCCTCTCTTACTCGGAAAGCATGGATTACAGGATTTTCCTGATCCATCAGGGACATAATAAGATAACTTGCTTCGGAATCAAAGGCAAGGCGGATATCTTCCTGTGACGGTCTTGCTGGTGTTTCTGGATGGGAGTGCCAGTTTCCAAGTGGTTCTAAGCCGTTCTTTCTCATGTCTTTGATCGCTGCAAGCTGCTCTTTTGGATCTAAAGAGAAATGTTCGTTTGTATGGTCAATATTTGTAAGGTAATATACTTTTTTTATTACTCGTTCTGTGTCGGATTTTTCGCCGGCGATGAGTCCGCAGGCTTCTTCCGGCAGGTGGGCAATGGCATGGGCTGCCATTGCCTGAAAGTCTTCTTTTTTAAGCTTTACCTGCATGATTAGATTCCCTCACATTCTGTCTGTTCATAATCGATAAGCTCTGTGATTGTCGGATGTTCACCACATACAGCGCAATCTTTTGTATGTGATGGAAGTTTAATCTTTCTAAATTCCATCTTTAATGCATCATAAGTTAAGAGATATCCTGTCAGTAAGTCTCCAACTCCAAGAATGTATTTGATTGCTTCCATTGCCTGAAGACTTCCGATCACTCCACCCATTGCACCGATCACACCGGCCTGTTTACAGGTTGGTACTGCATCCTTTGGCGGCGGATTTTTGAATACACAACGATAACATGGACCTTCTCCCGGCACGTAAGTCATGAGCTGGCCTTTGAAACGAATGATTCCGGCATGGGAAAATGGTTTCTTTGCCATTACGCAGGCATCGTTAATCAGGAATTTTGCAGGGAAGTTGTCTGTTCCGTCAATGATAAAATCATAGTCTTTGATTAAGTCCATGATGGATTCTGAGTCTACAAAAGTACGGTATGTAATTACTTTTACATCCGGATTAATAGCTTCCATTGTCTCTTTTGCAGACTGTACTTTCGCCTTACCTACGTCCTGTGTTGAATGAATAATCTGTCTTTGTAAGTTAGATAAATCTACTTCGTCTGCATCTGCGATTCCGATTGTTCCAACACCGGCTGCTGCTAAATACATTGCGGCTGGTGCGCCAAGTCCACCGGCTCCGATAATTAAGACTTTGGCATTTAATAATTTCTTCTGTCCTTTTGCGCCAACTTCCTTCAGGATAATATGACGGGAGTAGCGTTCAAGCTGCTCGTTTGATAGCATTATCTTCCACCTCCCATGAAATACAGGAATTCAACTTCGTCCCCATCTTTTAAAGCTTTTTCAAAATCTGCTTTTTCAATGAATTCATCATTTACAGATACGGTAACGTATTCCGGTGTCTCTACATTTTCCTTTTCAATAAGCTGTGTGACATTTAATCCGTCTTCATATTCTTTTACTTTTCCGGCAACTGTGATTTTCACGATTCTATCCTCCATTATATCTGTTTTATATTTCTAAAATCATATCTGTCTTATTATATCGGCCTTACCTTAAACTTTTATATTCAATTTATTATATATGTCTTTACAATCACTTTGTAAATATATTAAAATTGCTATACATGACTTTATATCTAATTTTATAAATATGTTTTGTTCTGCCTTTTATCAGTTTTTGTTATATGCTTTACTACTTATTCTTTTCAATCGCTTCTTCAATTTTATGTTTACTTACAGCCCCTGTAATTCGGTCTACCTCTTCTCCGTTTTTGAAGAAAATAAGTACTGGAGAGGACATAACGCTATATTCTTCGATGAGTTCCTGCTCGTAAACAATATTTACTTTTCCGATATATACGTCCGGATATTTTTCATCCAGATCTGCAAGAATCGGAGATAACTTTTTGCATGGAATACAACTGTCAGAGTAGAAGTCTGCGATTGCAAGTCCCGGTGCATTTAACACCTTTTCCTGAAAGCTGTCCTTATTTAATCTTTCTGCCATAACTGTTCTCCTGCTTGGGATTTTCCTGTTTTATTCTTTTAACTTCCTATATGTAACTTTATTCTCCAACTTTCTTTACGAATAAAGTATATGTTCCGTCATCATTTGTATTTAATTTTAAAATCTGATGTCCTTCTTCTTTGATACTTCTTGGAACATTCTGTACTGGCTCGCCATCATTCATTTTTACGGCTAAAACCTGTCCTTCATCCATTTCTTCTAATGCTACTTTTGCTTTTACAAAGGTAACAGGACATACAACATCTGTAATATCCACCTGTTCATCAAAATGTATTTCACTCATTTTCATAGGCCTCCTTAATTGCTTTTTCAAACGCCTCTTTTCCTGTACGGTCAATCGTGAATTTAAGTCGTTCTCCTGCTCTTCCATTCTGTTCAAAGAATTTTAATGCGGCATCACATACTTTTAATAATTTTTCGTGGCTTTCGATAAATGGAATAATTGTCTCGCCTTTGCTGATATGATTTCCAAATGTTCCACCGAAAGAAACAATATATCCTGGCTGTGCATCGTATGCATCTACCGGACAGGACTTTACACATCGTCCACAGTAGTTACATTTTCCTGTGTCGATACTGATTTTTCCATCTTCTAAAGTAATTGCCTCATTCCGACAGGCTTTTACGCAGACACCACACTGGATACATTTATCTTCTACCCATGCAACCTGCATTCCACCTTTGATTCCTACATCATTTTCCTCTGCTTTTAAGCAGTTATTCTGGCATCCTGTAATACCAAATTTAAACTTATGCGGAAGTTCATATCCAAAGTATCTTTCATCCAATTCTTTTGCCAGTGTGTAGGTATCAATACATCCGCTCTGACAGATTGCCGCTCCCTGACAGGCAGTAACGGTTCTTACACGAGGTCCGCATACGCCTGGAACAACATCGCCTTCTGCTAATGCATTTTTTACTTCTTCAATCTGATCTAGTTTAATAAAAGGAATCTCCACACCCTGTCTGGATGTTAAATGTACATATCCTTCCCCGTATTTTTCTGCCACTTCGGCAACTTTTGCAAGCTGCTCTGCACTCATATGTCCGCCGACTGTACGAAGTCTTAAAGAAAAATTATTTTTCTGTTTCTGACGCATAAATCCGCCCTTTTTCAAGGTTGCATAATCTACTGCCATGTTATCCTCCTGTAATTAAATGAAATACCCTGTTTTTTGTTTCTAATGATTATTATATATTTTTTACAGCCTGTGTAAAGTCTTCAATCAAATCTTCGACATCTTCAAGTCCGACACTAATACGGATCGTATCATCATACACACCTGCATGTTCCTGTTCTTCCTGTGTGCTATGTAAATAAATAGTCGATGCCGGATGAATGACGAGTGTTCTTAAATCACCGATATTAGTGGCTATCAAGGCATACTTTAAAGAATTAATTAATTTAAATGCATTTTCTCTGGAACCTGCCCGGATTGTGAGGATGGCACCTCCAAGTCCTCCGAACTGTTCATCGACAAGTGTTTTATACGGACTGCTCTCTAATCCTGGGTAGTTTACTGTAATTCCCGGAAGTTTTTCTAATGCCTTTGCAAGTGTCAATGCATTGTTACAAAGTGCTTTCATTCGAATACCAAGTGTTTCAAGCCCTAAAATATTAAGGTAAGCGTTCATTGGCGCGAGACACCCACCCATATTTCTCCACACATCGTTTCGAAGTCTTGCTGTGTAGGCAAACTTTCCGTATTTGCTATATTCTTTCATCGCAGGATATCTCTCTTTATCCCATTGAAACTTTCCACCGTCCACGATAATTCCACTGATTGCATTTCCGCTTCCATTGATATATTTGGAACTGGAATGTATGACAATATCGGCTCCGGCTGCTAATGCATTTATAAGATAAGGGGTCGCTGTCGTTGCATCCACAATAAATGGTACGCCATTTTCATGAAGGAAATCAGATACTTCTTTAATATTTACAACATCAAGCCCCGGATTACCTATAATCTCTCCAAAAACTGCTTTGATGTTTTGATTTAAAACCGGTTTGATGTCTTCCACGGTAATATGTGGAATGAAATGTGTCGTAATACCAAACGCTTCTAAATCCTTGAATAAGTCGATGGTTCCTCCGAATAATCCGCTTCCTGCAATGATTTCATCTCCAGCACTTAATACATTTAACAGTGCTACGGTGATGGCTGCCATTCCGGAAGCACAGGCAACAGCGCCTGTACCTCCTTCCACTTCATTGATTCTCTGTTCAAATGCTGCAACTGTCGGATTACCGATTCTTGTATAGGCAAATCCTGGTGATTTATTTCCAAATACTTTTTCAAGATGCTCTGCAGAATCATAAGAAAATGCACTTACCTGACTGATACCTGGAAGCGTTGCTCCATCCGGTGTATTTCTTCCTGCTTTGCCATGAAGAAGCTTTGTATTAAACTTCATTTTCGTCTCTCCTTTTAGATATGGCTCGCAACACCGTAGACATCTTCCGCATATTCTGTAAGTTTACGGATTGTCTGTACTGTACTGTCCACATCTCCTTTTTCTCCTTCTTCCCAGTGCTTGATATACTTGCTGTATTTTGCTAAGGAGCCTTTTATTTCTTCTTTATTTTTTAAGTCTTTGTTCAGAACAAGTAATACGATAATACCAGCTCTGTTTAAATGTCTTACGACAAGTCCTACCGGCTCATCATCCTTTGGTGCATAGAGGTATGTATGTCTTCCACCTAATGTCAGTTCTTTTTCTACCTGTTCTACAAAGCTTCTTGTGATATTCTCATCTGAGAGATCAAATGGAATTGTTGCTGCTCTTTGTCCTTTAATTACAGCACGAAGCTGATCTGCTTTCTTTCCTGCTTCCTGGCCATCTTCTTTTACTTCCGTTACAACACCGCAGGCAGAAGTCATGTTTGTTACTCGGTCGATCAGGATTAATTCTCCTAATGTCTTATGTTTGCTAAACTCATCAGCCACAACACGATCGACAAATGTAATCTCACATTCTGCAATCTCATTCTTTCCTAAAGAATCGGCTGGTTTCTGTTCGCCTGTATTTACATCGATAGAGTAAAGGATTTTTGAAACGATACCAGGTACTAATCTAGTTCCTAATTTTACAAAATAATTCTTTCCACTTTCCAGTTTATCATCATCCATCCAAAGCAGCGTTGCTTCTACAGAAGAAGTTACTTTTTCTCCTGCACCTGCGGATAATACACATCCTCTTGATACATCTACTTCTCTGTCAAGCTGAATCGTTACTGGCTGTCCTTTTTCTGCAGATTGTACCTCTTTGTCTGTTACGTGAATGGACTTAACGTGTGCTTTTTCCATACTTGGCAATGCAGTAATTTCATCGCCTACCTTGATGCTTCCACTTTCAATCTGTCCCTGGAATCCACGGAACTGATGATTTGGACGACATACTCTCTGTACCGGAAGGTAAAAACCTTCTTCCTGATTCTCATCAATATCAACCTGCTCTAAAATAGAAAGGATTGGTTTTCCTTCATACCAGTTCATGTTGTCAGAAGCTTTTGTTACGTTATCACCTTCTGTAGCAGATACCGGAACGATATATACATTTTCCAGTCCAAGTTCTGCTTTTAATTCTTCAATCTGTTTTTCAATTTCACGGAATCTCTCTTCACTGTATTTCGCAAGATCCATCTTGTTTACAGCAAAAATAAAATATTTAATTCCCATTAATGCACAGATTCTTGCGTGACGTCTTGTCTGTACGAGCACACCCTGCGTTGCATCAAGAAGAATAACGGCTAAGTCTGCAAAAGATGCACCTACTGCCATGTTTCTTGTATATTCTTCATGTCCTGGAGTATCTGCTACGATGAAGCTTCGATTATCTGTCGTAAAATATCTGTAAGCCACATCAATTGTGATACCCTGTTCTCTTTCTGCCATTAATCCATCAAGCAATAAAGAATAGTCTATTTTTCCACCACGACTTCCCACTTTTGAGTCAAGTTCAAGTGCTTTTTCCTGATCTGTATAAAGAAGCTTGGAATCATACAGGATATGTCCGATCAATGTTGATTTTCCGTCATCCACGCTTCCGCATGTAATAAATTTTAATAATCCTTTCATCTTAGAAGTACCCCTCTTTCTTTCTTCTTTCCATGCTGGCTGCTCCGCCGTCATGGTCAATAACACGACTGGTTCTCTCGGAATCTACTGCGCTAAGTGTCTCATCAATAATCTCGTCTAATGTATGCGCTGTAGATTCAATACCACCTGTTAACGGGTAACATCCAAGAGTACGGAATCTTACGCTCTTATGTTCAATCTTTTCACCTGGACGAAGCTTCATTCTGTCATCATCTACCATGATAATATTGCCGTCACGCTCTACTACCGGACGTTCAGCCGCATAATAAAGTGGCACGATTTCAATATTTTCACGTTTGATATACTGCCAGATATCTTTCTCTGTCCAGTTAGAAATCGGGAATACTCGAATACTTTCGCCCTGCTTAATCTGTGTATTATATAACTTCCACACTTCCGGGCGCTGGTTCTTAGGATCCCATGCCTGTTCTTTATTTCTAAAGGAGAAAATTCTCTCTTTGGCTCTTGATTTTTCTTCATCACGACGACCGCCGCCAAATGCTGCGGTAAATCCGTATTTTGTGAGTGCCTGTTTTAATGCCTGTGTCTTCATGATATCTGTGTAGGCTGAACCATGATCAAATGGATTAATTCCCTGTTTTACACCTTCTTCATTCGTGTAAACAATCATGTCAATTCCTTTTTCTTTTGCAATCTTATCTCTAAATTCGATCATTTCTTTGAATTTCCATGTTGTATCGATATGCATAAATGGGAACGGCGGTTTTTCCGGGTAAAAGGCTTTCATTGCCAGATGCAGCATTACGGAACTATCCTTTCCGATTGAATAAAGCATAACTGGCTTCTCACATTCTGCTGCCACTTCTCTCATTATGTATATTGCTTCTGCTTCCAGTTCATCAAGATGTGATAATGTTCCCATCTCATTTCCTCCTTTTTATAAATGTTTTCTATACTAATATTTATTAGAATCCTTCATGTTAATCTCAATGGTCTTTGTCTGTCCGTCCGGGCTGTCAACCCTCCACACACGAACATCACCTTTTTCTTTTACAGAAAGCATAGATCCCATGCCTCCCATGTCGGCACCAAGAAAATATAAAATCGCTCCGGTGTGACATTCTTTTAAACAGGCGGTACATCCCCAGCAGTCTCTGATATTGCGGATATGTACTTTGCCATCCTCACCTTTTTTTAAGAGATTTCCGGGACAGACAGAAAGGCATCTTCCGCATCCCACACATTTATTCTGTAAAATCCGTACACTCATATACCTTTCCTCCTGTCACCAGTTCTCTGAAAATGATTTCTGTCTCGCCATCTGGCTTTCTTTTTGAATTCACATATTTAAGCCACTTGCTGCTTTCTTCCGGATAATCGGTATTCTCTCCGAAACTGTGCCACCTTGTCTCTTTTCTTGCCCGTAAATGTTCAATTAAAGTCTGGCACACGATCAACCTTTCTCTTACTTCGTAGATATCTTTTAACTCAAACATATCTTTTGCTTTAAGTTCATCAACCATTCCAAGAAGCTCACCAATTCGCTTTTTGCCGATTACCAGTCTTTCTTCATTGTACTGATAATCTGTAGCAATTCCGCCGGCATACTGATCCATAACCTTCTGCATAGCTTCTTCAAGCTGCTCTGCGGTAATGAAAAATGTATCTTCGCTGTCATTTTTTTGTGCAAGTAAATGAGATTCATACTCTTTTTTCTTTAACGCAGCAGCAGTATCTATCATTGTTTCTGTTTTATGTACAGCAGCATCTTCCTTAACCGCTTTGCTCTTTTCTTTTAAAGCTTTTACATACTCTGTCATGGATTCTGCTGCAATCTCGCCTTCTGCTAATGCTCCGGTTACATATTTCTGTGGACAGCCTCCTGCAACATCGCCTGCTGCAAATAAACCTTTCACTGTTGTTCGTCTGCCATTGTCTATCCAATAGCCGCTTGCAGTATGACCACCTACGATGTAAGGTTCTGTTCCTTCGATCTCGACATTCTCACTTGCCGGACCTCTCGAACCTTCCAGCCATTTCAAAGTCTGGCTCGGTGCCATGTTAAGATAGGCTCTATATAAATCCTGTTCCTGCGCTGCACTGATCTCATCCGTTTTTAAATAACAAGGACCTCGTCCTTCTCTGTTCTCTGTTACAGTTCCATATAAACGTTGAGAAGTTGTAAGACCATACTTAGTCTCATAAATCTCACCATGAGCATTCATCTGCTTTGCTCCAACGCCTTGTGCGATCGTTCCAACCGGTGCGATCGTATCTTTACATCTAAGAGCAATAAACCGCATTTCAAAAGTTGTCATTTCCGCTCCGGCTAAAATGCCCATCGCAAATCCAGCTCCAGTATTAAATGGGGAATACCACATTTTATGTCTTGAAAATCCGGGATTGTTCGGACGGTAAAGCCCTGCTGCTCCGCCAGTTGCACAAAGAATAGCTTTTGCTCGGATATCATAGAAAACATTCTCTTCTATATTAAAGCCCCAGGCTCCTTTTACTTCATTCTCTTCTATTATATAATCTGTGATATTCACCCTCTCAAGCACAGTAACATTCTCCTGCGCCATTGCCGCTTCGGCTAAGAGAGACTTAATATTCTCACCGTTAATCTTTATATTTCGATTCCCTCTTGCAACGTATTTTCCATTCTCATCTTTCAGAATAACCAGTCCCAGATCATCGAGAACTTTCGTTACATGATTCAGTCGCTCGGACATAGATAAAAGCAAGTCCTCTCTGACAATTCCATGTGCATCCTTTTTCGCATAATCCACATAGTCCTGAGGCACATGCCCTTCCGTAATATAGGCATTTAAGGCGTTAACACCAGCTGCCAGACAGCCGCTTCTCTTAATATTCGCTTTTTCCGCTATGAGAACACTTACCCCTGCTTCTTTTCCCAAAGTATAGGCAGCAAAGCAGCCTGCTGTTCCTCCACCGATGATTAACACATCTGTCTCTAATTTCTTTGTCTTCATGTCTACCCTCTTGAGTATCTAAAATTCTTATCTGATTTTATCTATCTAATTTATCTAATCTAACTAATCTAAAAATCTGATTCTAATCTAAATGTAATACATTTCCTGTCCACTCTGACTGTACTCCAAAGAAGAATCTACCAGTGTTTTTAATGTTAACTGTTTTAATAACTTATCTGTCTGATCATTCATCTGCTCGATCAGAAGTTTCTGTATCGCTGTCGATATCCCCTTTTCATCTGCTCCACTTACCACGCTTCTTTCATCTTCCAGAAGATAGCTTCCATCTAACGCATAGATCACATCTGCTACGGTAATGCTTTCCGGACTTTTTGCTAAAAGATAACCGCCCTGTGGTCCCTTTATACTTTTTACCAGCCCTGCTCTTCTTAAACCGGAAAAAATCTGTTCCAGATACTTTACAGATATCTTATTGCGTTCTGCGATACTACTTAACTGTACACATTGATTTCTGGCATATACTGCCAGATCAATCAATGCGGTAATCCCATACCTGCTTTTCTTCGAAAGATTCATTGATTGTCACCTTTCTTTTCTATGAATTATTCAGTAAATAATGCTGTAGAGTAATATCTGTCTCCTGTATCCGGAAGAAGTGCTACGATTGTCTTACCTTCATTCTCCGGCTTCTTCGCATATTCAATCGCTGCATGTAAAGATGCTCCTGAAGAAATACCAACTAAAATTCCTTCTTTCTTTGCTAAAAGTTTTGCTGTTTCAAAGGCATCATCATTCTCTGCTCTAAAGATTTCATCGTAAACCTTTGTGTCTAATACATCCGGTACAAACCCTGCTCCGATACCCTGAATCTTATGTGGACCTGCCTTACCTTCTGATAAAACCGGTGAGCTGTCCGGCTCTAATGCAACAATCTTAACTTCTGGTTTCTGCTCTTTTAAGTACTGTCCTGTACCCGTTAAAGTTCCGCCTGTACCAACACCTGCGATAAAGATATCAACTTCTCCGTCCGTATCGTTCCAAATCTCAGGACCAGTTGTTGCTTTATGGATTGCAGGATTGGCAGGATTTACAAACTGTCCTGGAATAAAGCTGTCTGGAATCTCTTCAGCAAGTTCATTTGCCTTTGCGATAGCACCCTTCATTCCCTTCGCACCGCTTGTAAGAACAATCTCAGCACCGTAAGCTTTTAAAATATTTCTTCGCTCAACACTCATTGTCTCCGGCATTGTAAGAATGATTCTATATCCTTTTGCTGCTGCGATAGAGGCAAGACCGATTCCTGTGTTACCAGATGTCGGCTCAATGATTACGGAACCTTCTTTTAAAATTCCTTTCTTCTCAGCATCCTCAATCATCGCTTTTGCAATTCTATCCTTAACACTTCCTGCCGGATTAAAATATTCAAGCTTCACTAAGACTCTTGCTTTCAGTCCCAATTCTTTTTCAATGTTCGTAACCTCAACAAGAGGTGTGTTTCCGATCAGTCCTAATGTACCTTTATAAATGTTAGCCATTGCTTTGTTCCTCCTTATTCTAAAATCTCATTTTTTATTGATTTATTTCTTTCATGTATCTCATGGCTATGATAATATCACTATTAACCTACTTTGTAAATAGGTTTATAGGGATTTATTTTAGAACAATTTTTAAAAACCTGCAAATACGGCGGAAATATGCGGTTTTTGAGAGGCAAATTTTTTTGAAAAATGGTGATTTAAGGCCGTCAAGACTATGCTGACGCTCCCCAAGAGAGGAAACAGACGAAAAAAGAAACAATGCCATATCCCATCTGCTCTGTAATCGCTGTGTTTAAAATGCTCGCCGCATCTGGGATATGGCATTGTTTCTTTTTTCTGTGTTTTGGCTCCACATGGAATGAATGTAATAGTCTCTCTACCTCTAATTTTTCTATGTTATTTTTTGGAAATTTATTGATTTTATGTTAATTTTGATGTATCATATATTCAGACAAAGTAATTTTTATTTCGAGGTGAGTGTTATGAGACAAGCTGATGCACTTACGAAAGAATATTTGTCCAATAATGAGATTTTTGCTGATGTTTTTAATTATCTTATTTACGATGGGCAACAAAGAATACTTCCAGATAATTTAATTGAACGAGATACTTCTGAAATTACCCTTCCACTTGGTAAGCGCGGAGAATTAGCTACCATACAGAAATTTCGAGATATTTTAAAAGGCTGTGTTACTAAAGAATATAAGAATACACTTTATGTACTGTTTGGAATTGAGAATCAATCTCATATCCATTACGCAATGCCTGTCAGAAATATGCTCTATGATGCGATTAATTATTCCGCACAGATAAATGAAAAAACAAAGCAATATAGAAAAGTACGAAAGCAAAACCCTGGTTTTAAAGAAACTACAGAGGAATTTTTATCAGGATGGCATCCAGAGGATCGCCTTATTCCAGTTATTACTGTTACCATATATTTTGGTAATGACGAATGGGATACGGCAAAAAGCCTTCAGGAGATGTTTTCTGAGGCAGATGAATCCCTTAAGAAATTTCTTCCAGATTACAAACTTCATTTAATATCATGCAATAATATTTCCGATTTCACGAAATTCCATACAGAATTTGGCCGGCTTATGCATATATTAAAAGTAGTTTCTGACGAAGGAAAAATGGAGACGCTACTTTCTGATTCAGACTATTCTACTTTTTCCGTTACTGCTGCACAGATTATAAACACATTTACAGGATTACATTTTTCAATTCCAGAAAAGGAGGAGACGATAAACATGAGAAACGCATGGACAGACCATAAAGAATCTGGTCGAAGAGAAGGATTTAACGAAGCAACAACCAGCTATACACAACGCATGTATAAAGCGGGCATTCCTTTGGAAGTAATCGCTGAGGTAATTGAAAAACCTGTTACCGAGGTGGAAAAGATATTGTCTAACAATTTAATTCATTAGGGGAACAGACGAAAATAAAAATAATAGACCATTGCAACTGTAAAGATATCACTGCGTAGAAAATGCCTGTTCGGCATTTTTACTTGCTCTCACATTACATTTGCAATGGTCTATTATTTTTATTTTCTGTGTTTTGGCTTCACATGGAATAAATTCAATAGTCTTTGTGGAGGGATAAGGGGGAGAAATCAAAAGACTACTGCTTGCTCGGAAGATATAGCATATAGAAGAGAAAAATGAAATAATATCAGAATAAGCGCAACCTTCTGTCCCCTTCCTCATATCTTTCCCAAAGACTATTGAATTCATTCCTTCTGGAGCCAAAACACAGAAAAAAGAAATAATGTCATATCCCAGATGCGGCTGAGCGTCTTAAACACAGCGACTACAGAGCAGATGGGATATGACATTATTTCTTTTTTCGTCTGTTTCCTCCCTAATGAATTAAAAGTCCAGAGTTTTTACCAGAAGGATAAAGTTCTTTATTGATGGAGATAGATATTTGCTATGATGATAGGCTATATGAATCGTATTCTGAAAGGAGAAATCGGAGAATGTAATCTGGGCTAATCGCCCCTCTCTTATTTCTCTTTTTATCATCTGTTCGGGCAGAATCGTTACGCCTAATCCGTAATGTACCGCTTCCATAAGTGTTGTCTGGGATGTGCTTTCCCATACTGGCGTAACGGTAAGCCCAGTCTGGTTTACTGCACTCTGGAATACTTCGTATGCGCCACTACTTTTCTCTCTGAATAAAAGTGGTTCTTTCATAAATTCTTCTAATAGCACTGTTTTTCCTGCCATCGGATGCTCAGGCGCGCATATTGCGGTATATTTTTCATAAAATAATGGCTCTGCAACGATATGTTCTGACTGTATTGTTCCACCTACTAACGCTAAATCTAACTTTCCATCCAGCAATTCTTTTTCTACAACAGCGGTTGTATTTATCTTTACCTGTACTTTGATCCCCGGATATCTGTCCTGAAATTCCCGAATGAGTCTTGGCATATAGTATGTTCCTATATTTACACTGGCTCCTATGCGAAGCCTCCCTGTAAAGTCTGTATTTTTAAATGCAATTTCCATCTCATCATACATCGCAATGAAATGTTTTGCATAATCAAGAAATCTTTTTCCTTCTTCTGTGATATGAAGCCTCTGATTAATTCTCTCAAAAAATCTTGCTCCATAATGTTCTTCTATTTCTTTTATGGCAATACTTACCGTTGGCTGTGTCAGATATAATTTTTTTGCTGCTTTTGTAATGTTTTCTTCTTCTGCTACTGCGATGAAAATTCTAAAATGGCGAATAGACACTTTATTTCTCCTTACTCAAATCCGATTTCTATCTTATAGTTTTTTATCTATGAACTTTATTATAATTATAGTATTTTTCAAATATTATCACAAGTGATATATTAATAATGTAAAAAGACTCAATTTTTAAATATCTTTAGAGCATATTTGAAAATTGCTCTGGAAAGCCTGAGGGATTTTATGAAAAATAAACCGCACAAATTATGGGTGTTATTTCTTACGACACTTTATATCAGTGCTTTTACATTTGGCGGCGGCTTTGTCATCGTCACTTTTATGAAGCATAAATTCGTAGATGAACTACACTGGATTAATGAACAGGAAATGCTTGATTTTACAGCTTTGGCACAGTCCTGTCCGGGAGCAATTGCTGTAAATGCCGCTATTTTAGTTGGGTGGAATGTATATGGTCTTGCCGGAATGCTTGTGGCAACACTCGGAACAATTCTTCCACCTATGATTATTTTGTCTGTCGTTTCTTTTTTCTATGCCATTTTTTCAGCAAATGTATGGGTAGCTATCGTATTAAAAGGAATGCAGGCTGGTGTTGCCGCTGTTATTTTAGATGCTGCATGCAGTCTTGGAGAAAGTGTATTAAAAGAAAAAAGCAGCCTGTCTATTTTTATCATGACCGCTGCTTTTGTATGTGATTTTTTCTTAGGAGTAAATGTTGTTTATATTATTCTTGTAGCCGCATGTATCGGCATTATTCAGTTTATATGGTATCAGTACAAACCATTTTTTCTCAAACGGACACAGGAGAAAACACAGAAACAAAAATGCTTACAGGAGACGAAATTATGATTTATATACAATTATTTCTGAGTTTCGTACAGATTGGACTTTTTAGTGTCGGCGGTGGGTACGCTGCCATTCCACTGATTCAAAGCCAGGTTGTAGAAACTCATGGATGGCTTACCATGAACGAATTCACGAATCTTATCACAATCGCAGAAATGACGCCTGGTCCAATCGGTGTCAATTCTGCCACATTCACCGGTCTGCAGATTGCTGGAATTCCCGGTGCGATTGCCGCTACTTTCGGCTCGATTTTTCCTTCCTGTATTCTGGTGTCTATTCTGGCACTTGTATATTGTAAATATAAAGAAACTTCGGCAATCAGTAATATTCTTTCCAGTCTGCGACCTGCCGTTGTTGCACTCATTACTGCCGCCGGATTTTCCATGTTTCAGACGGCTGTCCTTTCTGGGCAGACTTTACACATTTCCTCAGTAAATATCGTTGAACTTTTACTTTTTATTGCTGCCTTCGTTGCTCTTAGAAAATGGAAGCTAAATCCTATACTAATCATGTGCCTTTGTGGCATAGGTAATTTACTGTTTGCTCTTGTAAAATAATCAAAAATGCTCTGGTATTCTTTCGTCTCTTTGATAAAATATGTTATAATATATTCATGATATTAAGGACAAAAGGAGATTTTTATGATTTCTACAAAAGGACGTTATGCACTCCGTGTTATGTTAGATTTAGCGGAGCATGGAAATGAGGGATATATTCCCCTTAAAGATATTGCAAAAAGACAAAATATTTCAGAGAAATATCTGGAAAGTATACTGAAGTCTCTTGTAAAACAAAAGATGCTAAAAGGTCTTCGAGGCAAAGGCGGCGGCTATCAGCTCACCCGTACTCCTGCTGAGTACAGCGTTGGCGAGATTCTTGAAGTAGCCGAAGGAAGTCTTGCTCCAGTTGCCTGCCTGATGAAAGATGCGGATGTCTGTCCACGAGCAGGTCAGTGCCGTACTCTGCCTATGTGGAAGAAGTTTGATTCTATGGTACACGACTTTTTCTACGGCATTACTCTGGAAGACATTCTGGAAAATCCGGAGTTTATACCAGAAGAATAAGTCGTGAACTTTTTATATTTGTGGAGCTTTAAACCGTTCCATAATCTTTCTTGCCGATTCTGTCACTGCAAGACCACCTTTACTGGTTTCTTTCAGGCAGGATGGAAGATCATTTCCTATACGGCGCATGCTATCGATCGTGTCATCTGGAGTGATCACACTGGTAATACCTGCAAGAGCAAGCTGGGCACTTGAAATCGCATTCACAACTCCTGCTACATTCCTTTTAACACAGGGAACTTCTACCAGACCACCAACCGGATCACACGCAAGTCCAAGCATATTTTTTAAGGCGAAGGTTGCCGCCTGCATAATCTGCTCATTATCTGCACCTTGCAGATATGCCAATGCCCCGGCAGCCATCGCACTTGCCGTTCCGATTTCTGCCTGACATCCGCCAAATGCTCCAGCAATTGATGCATTTTCCGCAACAACTTTTCCGATACCGGAAGCAACAAAAAGTGCTTTCACCAATTCATCTTCTTCTGCATTTTTACTCTCTTCATAACTTAAAAGAACTGCTGGAATCACTCCACAAGAACCTGCGGTAGGCGCTGCTACGATTCTTTTCATACAAGCATTCGATTCTCCCATCTTCAATGCTTTTTCCATTGCAAGACCAGAATACTCACTGCACAGATTCTTTCCACTGGCATTAAACTGACGCATCTTTTCCCCGTCACCGCCAACCATTCCACTCTGAGACTTCAAATCTGCTTCATAGTCTTTATCTGCTTGCTGCATCGCCTTATACATAAAACGCATCTTCTCAAAAACCTGTTTTTCCGTTGCGCCACTCTCCTCCATATCGGCCTGCTGCACAACTTCCCATACTTGTTTTTCCTGCTCCTTACAAAGATCTAATAAACTTTGAATACTGTGATATTCCGTCATTTACTTTTCCTCTTCCTTTCCAAGATACGTCACCTTAAGAACTCCTTCTGCCCGTTCTAACCAACGAATCCCTTCCTTTGGAACTTCCTGATCACATTCAACAACCATAACGGCCTTTCCTCCCTTAGCAGAACGGTACAACTGCATTGTTGCAATATTCACTGACTTATGCGCAAGCATGGAAGTCACTTCCGATACATGCCCCGGCTGGTCAAGATTGTGTACAATCAATGTTGGATTCTCTCCTGAGAAATTCGTCTCGATTCCATCGATCTCTGCAATATTGATCCGGCCGCCACCAAGTGACTGTCCGATAAGCTCCAGTGTCTTGCCTGAAACACCTTTTAAATAAAGCTGTGCCGTATTCGGATGCGCTTCTTTTAACACCGCTTCCCCAAAAGAAAGCTTCATACCCTTATCTTCCGCAATGTCAATACTCGATGGAATTCGGTAATCATCCGGTTTCATACCAAGAAGTCCCGCAACCAAAGCTTTATCCGTACCATGTCCCTTGCCTGTTGCAAGAAAAGAACCATATAATAAAATCTTTGCTTCTCTGACCTCTTCTCCTAAAAGCTGTCTCGCCACAAATCCAATCCTTACTGCTCCTGCCGTATGGGAACTAGAAGGTCCAACCATGACCGGACCGATCACATCAAAAATATTCATAAATCTCTCCTTATATTTTTTCTGTTTTTCCTAACAAAATCAAAATGTTTTATAAGTTTTCTTCAAAAAATTTCTTCATTCCCCGATATGCCACGCCTTCATCCGTTCCACATATCTCTACTTCTACTCTCTGCCCACATACGACATCTAAAGCCATTACAGCAATAATATTGGATGCATCTGCTTCTTTTCCTTTTACCCGGATAGTAATACGGCTTTCATAAGTTCTGGCTTCCTGAATAAGAAAAGAAGCCGGACGGGCATGAATTCCTTGTTCTTCTTTAATCGTATAACTGAACCTTTTCATACTTTCTCTCCATAACTTGTGCTTGCAACACCTTTCCCATACACTTATTTCTCTATTATATTCTCATAATCTATATCTCTATATCATCCGATTCCGCCAAGTACAATTCCCAATACAAGAACTAAAATACAAATTGGCACATAAATATATTTACATATCGGAAAATATAATTTTGTAAATGCATTTTCTCTTCCTTTATTGACCTGTACTTCCACATATTTTTTACCCGCAATCCAGAAAAACATAATTCCTGCAATACCTGCTCCAAGTGGGCAAATATAAATAGAAAGAACGTCCATCCAGCCAGATACAATTCCCTGGATTAACAGCGACATAACGATACCGATCACTGCAATGACCAGACACGCCGGCTTTCTTCCTATATGTAATTTTTCCTGTACGGTAGCAATCGGCGCTTCATAAAGATTAATCAATGATGTCATTCCTGCAAATAACACCGCTACAAAGAAAATCATTGCGATCAATGTACTTCCCGGCATTGATTTTATAAGATTCGGTAAATAAATAAAGAGCAGACCTGGACCTCCCTGATTAAGCTGCGCCCCCGTCGTTGCCATCGCAGGAATAATAACAAGTGCTGCAAGCATTGCTGCTACTGTATCAAAAAATGCAACTCTTCCCGCCGATGCCGGAATATCTTCTTCATCAGAAAGATAGGAACCATAGATCAACGTTCCATTTCCCGCAACAGACAGAGAGAAAAATGCCTGTCCAAGCGCAAATATCCATGTTTTTGGACTTAATAACGCCGCTTTATCTACACGAAAAATATAATGATATCCTGCAGCAGCTCCCGGCTGAAAAAACACATATATGCCAAGAATAACAAACAATATAAAAAATACCGGCATCAATATTTTATTTGCCTTTTCGATTCCCCTTCCTACACCGAACATCAAAATAGCCATGCATATGATCAACGCACCAATCTGCCACAGGTTATTACCAAATGCAGATGCCATACTTCCAAAACGGCCACCAAAATCTTCTATACTTTCCGGAGCAAGCGTTGCTCCTGTAAATGTACCAACAGCATACTTTAAAATCCAGCCCATAACTACTGTATAACCAATTGCCATTGCAAGAGATCCAAGCACCGGAATCATTCCAAGAGCCTCCCCGATTTTCCTTTTTCCCTTCTGTTCACAAATCATACCAAAGGCATCAATCGGTCCAGATCTTGCAGCTCGTCCAAGACTCATCTCTCCTATAACACCAGTTGATCCGATCAAGATAACAAAAATAAAATACGGAATTAAAAATGAACCTCCACCATAGAGAGAAACTCTAGTAGAAAACATCCATATATTTCCCATTCCTACTGCTGAACCGATACAGGCAAGAATAAATCCCCACCGACTGTTAAACGACTCCCTGCTGTCTTTCCCATTACTTTTTACTGACTTTTCCTTCATGCTTTTACAACTTTCTTCTACTTGCCCATTGCATCAACAGTATCTCTGTCTCCACCGGACACTCTAAAAGCCTTTCCTCCTGTTTTCTTGTTATGTACTCTTGTAATATTTTCTGTAAATATGAACACAGAAAAAATCTTAGAACACATTTCTTATCTTGGACATGCTCTTTTATCATTTCTTTTCAGAATCTGTAAAATATTATTTTATAGCATACCCACATAATATTATTGTGACATCCTCCCCACCTATAGAGGTGGGGGCTTCCCAACCTCGGCAAGTTTGGTTCTCGTTCGATAACACTACTGTGCTAAGCATAAGCGAGCTATCCCCGTGTGTCCCACGGTTGTGTTATTATTGTGTTAAGGTCATGCATTTACCAGCCGCATTCCCTCATTTCTAATATTTACCGCCGCATTTATATCTCTGTCATGATGGGTTCCGCACTGCGGACAATCCCACTCTCTTATCGCAAGATTTTTCGTTTTTGCATTTTTGTAACCACAAACAGAACAGGTCTGGCTGCTTGCAAAAAATCTATCCACTCTCACAAGCCTTTTCCCCTGTTCCTCCAGTTTGTATTTCAAAAATGTTGTGAACATTCCCCAGCCGTTATCCGAAACAGATTTCCCCAAATTTAGCGACCGCGACATTGCTTTCATATCTAAATCTTCTATACATACACAATCATAAGCATTGGTTATCTGTCTTGATTGTGTATGTAAAAAATCTTTTCGTTGATTGGAAACCTTTTCGTAAAGTTTTGCCACCTTAATTCTCTGCTTATTGCGATTGTTTGAACCTTTCTGCATTCTGGAAAGCTTACGTTGTTCTCTCGCTAATTTTTTCTCTACGTTCCTGTAATACCTCGGATAGGCAGGCTCCTTACCATTGCTGTCACGATACAATTCACGCATAGAAAAATCCAAACCTAAAAACTTTTGCATTTCCTTTTCCTGTACTTGATCTTCATACTCAAAAAGGATACTTGCATAGTATTTTCCGCTTGGTGTCTGAATTACTGTTACAGATTTTAGTCTGTATTCCTCTGGGATAATCCTGTGCTGTTTTAACCGGACTTGTCCAATCTTAGGTAATTTCAAATATCCATTAGACAGCGTTATGTTCCCATTGATGCAGACCGTAGAATAGCTGTTTTTATTCCGCTTTTTTGATTTAAACCTTGGGAAACCTGTTTTCGGCTGTTTGAAAAAGTTCTGAAATGCCGTATCAAGGTGTCTGAGCGATTGCTGTAATGCAATACTATCTACTTCCTTTAAAAATCCGTATTCTTCCGTTTTCTTCATTGCAGCCATTTCTTTGGCACAAATGGTATATGTTACATTGGTCTTGTTCTCCTCATACTGCCGGATCTTTCTATCAAGCCAATGATTGTATACCATTCTCACACAGCCAAAAGTCTTAGCAAACAAAATTTTCTGTTCATCATTGGGATATATTCTGAATTTATATGCTCTGTTTGCCATTCCAACACTTCCTTTTCCTCGAAAAACCGCCTGCGATACTTGACCACAAGCACACGATGCTAGTATAGTAAGAGTACTAAAGGTGCGTTATTATCTCAATTTATTGTATTTTAATTTTTATTATTTGACTAAAGATATTATACTATGATTAGAACGCTCTATCAAGTAGGTAACAGACGCAATTCACCTCCCACCTTAGAGGTCGGAGTCTTCTTGCTGTAAAAGGATAAATAAGTTTGATTTTGTTCCGTTGCGCTACGGAATTCTGACCATAGCCTTCTGGGCAATCCCCTTATTCCCATCTAAGATTTAAATACTAATTTTCATCTGGAGCCAAAGCACAGAAAAGCAGAAATTTAATAGAAAAGAAAATGTGATGTCGGAGCGAGTAAAAATGCCGAGCAGGCATTTTCTGCGAAGCGACTATCTTCACATTTTCTTTTCTATTAAATTTCTGCTTTTCGTTTCTTTACTCCCTCAAATTAGTATTTAAAAATATACTAATTCTTCTTCTGGCGGTTCTGCTGCTTCAATTCGTTTGGCGTATAGTACCGGCCCTTTATCTTTATATTCTTCGTTATATTCTACTTTTACTTCTGCGGTAAGTGTAATCCACATCTTATTCTTAAGAGATTTAATTGTAGAGGACTTCGCATGGTTTGTATGGCAAAGATATCCAATGAACTGAATATCATCCGCACAACAGGTCATCGCATGTCGTCCTGGAACGAAAGTTCCCTTTGGCATACGCATTGCTTTAAATACCCTTGTTTTCATTACCATAGTCTTTCCGTCATAGAGTTCAGGACGTTCCATGGCATCAATAAACCATACTCCATAATCATCATCTTCAAGATGAATCTCATCTCCGCTGATATCAAATGGTAACTCTTCCTCTTCTTCTCCCATGTCTTCACCTGGGACCATTGAATCAAAAACAACCTGAACACTACGGTTTACTGCTTTAATGCTTCTTCTGTAAGTTGCTCTTGGTGTTGTCTTCGTACAGCGGTTAATAATAACCAATTCTGCCATCTTAAACATTTCTACAGCAAGGGAACGCATATTGTTCATATATAAATCAAATGTTTCCGCATTAGCACTTACGATTGTCTGGAATATCATAAGCGGAGTTCCTTCCAACGCTTCTACCATATGATCAATGGTCCACATACCGTTATATTCTATAATAACGCGGTCCGGATAGTGCTCCAAAAGTTTACTGGTAAGAAATTCTGTATTAAAATCTTCCTGATCTTCTACATAAACAAGTGTTGTATTTGTTCTTTTTAACAGTTCTTCATCATATTCTTCCATTCCCTCTTCACAGGCGAATAAAAGTGTTCTCTCTCCATCGTTAAAATAATCTTCTTCCAGCGTTTCCTGAATAAAGGTTGTCTTTCCGGCTTCCAGAAATCCCATAAATAAGTATACCGGGATTTCCAGTTTCTTCTTTCTACTTAACATACATCTCCTCCTGTGGGCTTTTGTGTATTCTCAAAATCTTTTGTCCCTGTTTTTACCAAAAAAATTTCCAGAGTACATTTTTATAAACCAAAAAGCTCTGCCAGCTTGTCTTCATTAAGTTTTGAGCCAATAACGCAGATTCGTCCAGTATATTCTGCAGAACCGTAACGTACTTCATCTTCACCTGGTACAAGATCAAAATGAATCCATTTACCGTTTTCATCCGGTACAATACCCTTTGCTCTTAAGATAATTCCATACTCATTGGAGTCTTCTTTAGATAATGTATCAAGAATTGCTCGAATTCCTTCTTCTGTATACTTCTTAGGAGTTTCTTTTCCCCAGCTTGTAAATACTTCATCCGCATGATGGTGGTGATGATCATGACCACAGCAATCATGGTCATGGTCGTGGTGATGTTCGTGACATTCATGGTCATGGTCGTGATGATGCTCATGACATTCTTCACCATGGTCATGATGATGTCCACATTCAGGACAAACCTGTGCTGCCTCCATCAATTCTTTAGCAAAATCATTCTCACCTTCCATTACTTCAAGAAGCTGTGCCCCACTAAGCTCTTCCCAAGGAGTTGTCACAATAGGACATTTTCCATTAATATCACGAAGAAGCGCTACTGCCTTCTCTAACTTATCTTCTTTTACATTCTGTGAACGACTTAAGATCACTGCACTGGCAAACTCAACCTGATTACGATAAAATTCTCCAAAGTTTTTCAGATACATTTTCGCTCTCATTGCATCTGCAACAGTAATATGACTGTTTAATACGACATTCTCTTCTGCATCCACAACTTTTTGTACTGCTTTCATAACATCAGAAAGCTTGCCAACTCCTGAAGGTTCGATGATAATACGATCTGGTGTATACTGTTCTAACACATCTTTTAAAGCAGTATTAAAATCACCAACTAAAGAACAGCAAATACATCCGGAATTCATTTCATTAATCTGAATACCAGACTCTTTTAAAAATCCACCATCAATACCAATCTCACCAAATTCGTTCTCGATCAGAACAACCTTCTGACCCTTCAGTCCTTCTTCAATAAGTTTTTTAATTAAAGTTGTTTTTCCGGCTCCAAGAAAACCAGAAATAATATCTATCTTTGTCATTGTTCCATTCCTTTCTCTACAAAAAATAAAGCAATTTATATTCAATCTTATATTATACAGTTCAGATTACAAAAATGCAAGGCGTGTGCAATTTCTTTTTATTGGAGAACAAAGAATTTGCCTTGGCACATTCTCGCGCCTGCGGCGGTCGCTTGCGACATCTACCTTATCCGCCGCAGTGCGCATCCTCGCGGAGCGTTTTTTACTTTACAGGAAAACAATTTCCTGTAAAGTAAAAAAAGTCTTCCGAAAAAACAGATTCTCCGGAAGACTCTCTCACTGTTTTGGGGATTTCTAATATGTTATTTTGGGGAACTAACATATTCTGAAATAAAACAGTTATTTTTATATTATACCCCCCCCCGCATATTTCTGTCAATTTGTACACTTTCCAAACTTTTGAATCATTTTCTGATACTCTTATAACAATATCCATAAAATATTACATTTGCTAATACAGATTCCTTGTATTTTTATAACAGGTTATTTATTGAACTTGTATACAGTCTGAAATACATATCTTACGGACACATTTCACTCCTTGTCATATATATAAATTATAGTAACTGTTCAGATTAACTTTTCAAATTCAAGTCGAGCAGCCGCGTGATTTGGCGCGTGATTCTGGTCAGCGTAAGCTGACATATTCTTTACAGAATCACTGCGCATCCTCGCGGAGCGTTCATCCACAGATTTAAATACAGATTCCATAATAGTTTAGAATCTGTATTACTCTGAATAGTTATGAATCTTACAAAACAAGGAGATGCTTTTATGATGGATAATTCTTATCATTCTTCCTGTTCATGCACACAGGAAAAGGAAACTGTAAAACTTGATTCCCTGTCTCTTGCTATGGCTTATGTACCATGGCAGAAATGGCAGAATATATATAAACCTGAAAACGCATTATGTGCCGGCACAATCTTTCAGGAACTTGATCTGGCTTTTCTTGGAAGGAGGTGCCGAAAATGATGCAAAATATAAATTCTTCTGAAAACTGTAATTTTAACTGTAATTATAACCGCAACATGAATTCTAATTCCAATCATAACCGCAATTATAACAACGGCTGTAGCTGCTGCGCCGAGCAAAAAAAACTCAAACGTTATATTGATCTTGTAAGCTTTGCTGCACTAGACTGCGCCATGTTTCTTGATACACATCCCGAAAGCAAAGAAGCTTTAGAATATTTTGAATATTATAAAAATGCAAGAAAACAGGCCATCAAAGAATATAGCAGCCGCTTCTCACCTCTGAATCTTGATACAGTTCCAAAAGACACAGAATTCTGGGCATGGGCTAATAAACCATGGCCATGGGAAATGGAGGGATAGGTTTATGTGGAATTATGAAAAAAGATTAGAGTATCCAATTAATATAAAAAGAACTGATGCAGCCATGGCAAAAGCAATCATCTCGCAATTTGGCGGCCCTGATGGGGAGACCGGAGCTGCCATGCGTTATCTCTCCCAACGATTTGCCATGCCTTACCGTCCTGTTATGGGTATCCTCACAGATATAGGTACAGAAGCATCAAAATACGAATTTGTAGATTTGGCGTAGACGAAAAAAGAAATACTGGTATATCCCATCTGCTCTATAGTCGCTGTGTTTAAAATGCTCGTTCGCATCTTAAACACGCTCCGAAGCCGCATCTGGGATATACCAGTATTTCTTTTTTCTGACTATACTAAATCCACAGTTGGTGAGGATGGGGATTGTCCAGAAGTCTATGGTTTTCATTGGAATGAAAATCTCCAGATGGTGATATCTTCTTACGAAATTGTAAGGATATTAATAGTGAAAGAAATCGGGGCGATCGGAGGAATTTGGCTTTCACTGCTATTTTCTTATGGTGAAACAGTTCTCTGATTAAAAATCATAATCTTCTGGCGAATCCCCTTCTCTTTCCAACAGAAATAACTAATTTGCTATTTGTTATCAAAACCAGACAGCCGCCAAAATAAACTTTTATGCTGAATTGTAAGAAAACTATGGTAAAGAAAAAAGACTTACTACAATTCAGCTCAATATCCTCTACTAAAGCGGCGTCTGTGTCCCCAGCAAATTCGTATTTAATTCCTCATTCTCACCAACTGTGGGTTTAGTATAGTCAGAAAAAAGAAAAAATACCATATCCCAGATGCGGCTTCGGAGCGTGTTTAAGATGCGGATAAGCATCTTAAACACAGCGACTACAGAGCAAATGGGATATGGTATTTTTTCTTTTTTCGTCTATACGAAATCTACAAATTATTATTCAAATGCAATTACTGCACCGTCGTATTTTTCATCGATGAATTTCTTAATGTCATCAGATTTAAGAACTTTTACTAATGCTTTGATTGCATCGCTGTCCTGATTTCCGTCTTTTACTGCGATGATATTTACATAAGTTTTGGCTGCTTCTGAATCTGCTGCTTCATAAGCGAGGGCATCTTTTTTTACAGAGTAGCCAGCCTGAAGAGCATAGTTTCCGTTTAATACAACGAAAGCTGTCTCGCCTGTTACACGTGCTACCTGTGCAGCTTCTAACTCAACAATCTTAATATTGTGTGGATTTTCTGCGATGTCATTTACAGTTGCTGTGAGTCCTGCACCGTCTTTTAACTTGATAATACCATTGTCCTGAAGAAGAAGTAATGCTCTTGCCTCGTTTGTTGTATCGTTTGGTACAGCGATTTCGTCTCCATCTGCGATTTCATCAAGGCTTTTCTTTGTTCCTGGATAGATTCCGAATGGCTCGTAGTGAATATCGCCTGCATCTACTAATTTTGTTCCTTTTTCTTTATTGAACTGTTCCATATAAGGCGCATGCTGGAAGTAGTTTGCATCAAAATCTCCACTGTCTACAACTTCGTTTGGCTGTACATAATCATCAAATACAGTTACCTCTAAGTCATATCCTTCTTTTTCGAGAAGTGGTTTTGCTTCTTCTAAGATTTCTGCGTGTGGAGTTGCAGAAGCTGCAACCTTAATCACTTTGCTATCTGTACTTCCTGTAGAACCTTCTGCCTTCTTATCTGTACTTCCGCATCCGGTTAATGTTCCAATTGCGAGTACGCCTGCTAATAAAAATGCTCCAAATTTCTTCATGTCTGTTTCCTCTCTTTCTTTTTATGTGCTCTCGGAGTCTTTTGTACATCATTTTGTAAGAAGACTCCCGAGTGCATTTTTTATTTATTCTAAACTATTCAGAGAGTCTTTTATCTCAGTCGAGAAGACTCCCACCTCTTTCAGGTGGGGAGTGACAGCAAATTTGTCTCAGTGAGAGTCCAATCTCCGACTAAGATAAACGCTCCGCGAGGATGCGCAGTGATTCTGTAAAGAATATGTCAGCTTACGCTAACCAGAATCACGCGCCAAGTCTCGTGGCTACTCGACTTGAATTTGCTGACTCCAAATAGTTGATAACTATAATTGATCTGAGTTTTATTTTCTCTTATCAAGTTTGGCTGCAAGGAACATACCAATACTCTGGAAAATCTGTACAAGTACAACAAGCAGTACAACCGTAACGATCATAATACTTGTCTGATAACGATAGTATCCGTAACGGATGGCGATATCACCGAGTCCACCACCGCCGACACAACCTGCCATTGCAGAATAACCAAGAATTGTTCCGATTGCGATTGTTGCTCCAGTAAGTAAAGATGTTCTGGCTTCTACTAAGAGAACCTTCATAACAATCTGCATATTGCTTGCTCCCATAGAACGAGCTGCCTCAATAACACCCGGATCTACTTCTTTAATAGAAGATTCCACCATTCGGGCAATAAATGGAATTGCTGCGATCACAAGTGGTACAACGGTTGCTGTAGAACCATAACTTTGTCCAACGATCAGCTTTGTAAATGGAATAAGCAGAATAAGAAGGATCAGGAACGGGATACTTCGAACGATATTTGCGATGACATCTAATATTTTATATACGATTGCATTTGGTGTTAATCCTTCTTTGTCTGTGATTGCTAAAAGGACACCCATCGGAAGTCCAAAGATATATCCTAAGATTGTAGAAGCAAGTGTCATATAAAGTGTTGCCCATACACCACTGACGATCATATCTGTTATTTCTTTAGTCCACATTCTCATTCACCTCCTCTAAATCTAAACCTCTGTCTAAAAGATACTGTTTCATTTCTTTATTTTTTGTACAGTCCGGCGCAAATTCAAGAATCATTTCTCCTTTTGCCACACCGCGGACATTCTTTGTATCTGCCTTTAAAATATTTACTGGCTCGTTAAAGTTAAGAATCAGATTGGCAATGACTGGCTCAAATGCAGAATTCTCGGAAAAAACAATTCGAATCTTTTCTCCACTCTGAATCAGTTTCTTACCACTTGTTGTCTTTCTGTTCTTTTCTTCTCCGTCACCGACATCATTCTTAAGGAGTTCTCTTGCAACTGCTGTCTTAGGATGTGTAAAAATCTCTTCTACTGTTCCCTGTTCTGCTACTTCGCCGCCTTTTACAATCGCTACATGAGAACATATTTCACGAACAACAGACATCTGATGTGTAATAATTACAATCGTGATATTAAAACGTTCATTGATATCCTTTAATAATGCTAAAATGGAAGATGTTGTCTGTGGATCGAGTGCGCTGGTTGCCTCATCACAAAGAAGAATCTTTGGATCAGATGCCAATGCTCTCGCAATCGCAACTCTCTGCTTTTGTCCACCGGACAGCTGTGCCGGAAATGCTCCGGTTCTATCTCCAAGTCCAACGATATCTAAAAGCTCCTTTGCACGCTTTTTAGCATCTTTCTTGGATTTTCCCTGAATATACAACGGAAAACAAACATTTTCCAAAACATTTTTCTGCATCAGTAAGTTGAAATGCTGAAAAATCATTCCGATGTCTTCTCTCTGCTTTCTAAGTTCTCTTGAAGTATAATCTCCTAAAGACTTTCCATTAATAAGAACCCGTCCCTTTGTCGGAACTTCAAGAAAGTTAATACATCGTACTAATGTACTCTTTCCAGCGCCGGACATACCGATAATACCGTAAATATCTCCGGACTCGATGCTTAAATTAACATTTTTAAGAGCCTCTACTGTTCCATCTTTTGTATCAAAAGACTTATAGAGATTCTCTATTACAATCTCTGCCATTATTCTTCCTCCCTGGTTTTTATGAAAATTGTTTCAGCCTGTGGTCGGTATTTACCTGCCATTAAGTTTCTTTTTGGTGTGAAAGAAAAAAGCAGGTATCACTACCTGCTTGAAACTCATCCCTGGTGTCATGAAAATTATAATCTCTGCCGAAATAAAAGCTCTGGTAATCCATCCTTCTCAAGCTCTTTTCAAACAAATCTTCTGAAAATCTATAAACACGCATTCTGATCATTATGTGCAGGCAGGCCAGTCTCCCTCACAGAAGACATATCCATCTGTGAATCTTCACAGCTACAAGTTATGTAATTCATTGGCATGACACACATCATCATCATAATATTGCTCCTCAATTTCCATTTCCTTACTAGGGTTCATAATATATTACTATTTTTCTTTTGTCAAGGTTTTCTTTTGTTTTCCTTGTATACATGCTGACAAAAATGAGCAGATCGGTACCGTAAGGATGACTCCCATACTTGAAGCAACTCCCTGAATGATTTCGATTCCGATATCAAACATATTGATCATCTGCAAATATTCATAATTATAAGCATAGATAAATACCAGTGTATTAATCGAACCGCCTGTAAAGGCAAGAATTAATGTATTTGACATCGTTCCCATCATATCTTTTCCGACACGCATTCCAGAAAAAAATAAGCCTTTTATCCCCAGTTCAGGATTTTGATAAGATATTTCTTCTATCGTTGATGAGATTGACATTGCTACATCCATAACAGCACCTAAAGAAGCAATAAGAATACCTGCAAATAAAAGCTGTCCTACTTCTATTCCTGTCTGATCTCTTACATAGATCAAGCTTTCGATCGCTGATACATTATACCCGCTTATATCTGTCATTTTACAAAATATCAAAGCAAACATTGCAGAGATCAGCACCCCTAAAACAGTTCCGGCAATGGCTACTGCTGTCTTTCCTGAAGCCCCGCCTACAAGATACATCGTTACAATTGTCGTTAGGATAACAACAAGTACCGCTGCCAGAATCGGAGAATGTCCTTTATATATCATCGGTAAAAATAAAAATAAAATACATATCGCTGTAAATGCAAGTCCAATTACGGAAGCAAGTCCCTGCTTTCCTCCGATAATAATTAATGTCAGTAGAAAAATAGCAATAATCAGATATACCTGCATTTCTCTGTCCACACTGTAGACAGAAGCTGAAAAAGAACCATTTGCCTCACTGATCAGTGCAATTACCCTGCTTCCTTTTTTACAATGTGCCCCATACAGATAGGCAGAAGAACTGTCTGCTTCCATCGTTTTTCCCTTCCATTTTCCCGAAGTAACTTTTAATTTTACAAGCTGCCTGCCAATATAAATCCCGTCTTTCGTCTCATTATCCTGCAAAATATCCGTTACCTCTGCCTTAGCAAATGTTCTTCCTTCTGTATCATATAAAGATTCTTTTTTTATCTGATTATATCGACATAAAAAGAGCAGAAACAGGATGCCCGCTACCACCAGACATCCCCTTCCTGCAATCTTTTTTATGTCAGTTTTCTTTAATTCTTCTGACATAAGATCTCCTGTTATTTCTTTACTGTTACTTTTTCACTGTTGCTTTTTGATGTTACTTCTTTTCAGCTACTTCTTTACAATAACTTTTTTCACTGTACTATATTTTCCGTAAATCTTTTTATTACCCACCTTCTTGAAGGCACGTACTTTTACGAAATATTTTTTACCAGCTTTTAACTTTTTCACTGTAACAGCATTTTTCTTTGTTGTTACCTTCTTCGCTTTCTTAAAGTTCTTCTTCGTGGATAAAATCACCTCATATCCATTGATTTTTTCAGAAGTCTTTTTAACAATTATTTTTACTTTCTTTTTACCAGTTGCTTTTACTTTCTTAAGCACTGCTTTCTTTGGTGCAATTGCTGTTTCAATTGGTTTGGTTGTATCTTTCTTTTCTGTAGCCGGCTGTTTCTTATTATCAGTCTGATTTTTATTTTCAGACTCATTTACTTTTGCAATACTGAATGTCTCATCAATCTTTTCTTCTGTGTCTGTACGGTATGTATTAATCGTAAATGTTGTATCTGTAATATCAATAACCGAATAAGTAGGGACATCCTGCTGCCAACGGTTTGCAATGTAGCTCTGCTGTCTTGGAACAAGGTCATAGTATTTACTTCCTGAGGAAGAACCTGCTGTCATGTAAAGAATACCGGTTGGATTAAATACGGTTGTGCCCTTCTTTGTTACCTGCTGAATCGCATCTTTATCCATCACTTCATTTAAGTAATTAAGATATGCTTTTTCAGATGGATCTGTCGTGTCTGCTTTGATATTTTCTTTTGCTGTATATACCGTATCTGGATTCTCTCCTGCATCCTTATCTTTATCTAACATTGGATCAAAGTCATCATCTGTATATTCCGTTGTTTTATGTCCGCCTTTTAAAATCTGTGTGCGGGAATATGCATGGTCATGTCCTGTAAGAACAATATCTACTTTATTCTCTTCAAAAATCGGTGCAAGCTGATATCTTAAGTTTGTGATTTCCGGCTCATTAGAATGTTCCGCAGAACCATAAATATCCTGATGGAGTGTAACGATTCTCCACTTACAGTCTTTATTTGCTGCTACCGTCTGCTCAATAAACTGCTTATGCTCTTCTACATTGGTATCCTGTGTATTTAACATAATAAATAAAGCATTATTATGTTTAAACCAATAGTCACCGCCAACCTTTCCATTTGAACCAAGTTCACTGGCATTTGCTGTATTAAAATGATAGGTGTAGTTTGCATTGTCTGCATCATGATTACCTACAGTAGTTGCTACCGGAAGATTCTTTAATACATCCGGGCTTAAATATCCACTGTATTCGATTTCACTTCCCCACGCTGCCTTATTCGGAGACTTTTTCTTTGTACTCTGAATCTGGTCACCAGAAGACAGAACAAAGCTTGCTTTATTACCTGTCTTTTCCATTGCCTGATTCAATGTAGTATTCCAGTTAAATGCATCATTTGCCACTGCTGCCGACTGTGCATTATAAAACTCTTCTGTAGCTGCTCCTTTTAATTCATTTGAGGAACCAATCTGCGGGTCACCTACAAAGATAAAGCTGAACTTACTTCCATTATCTGTTGTATATTTTTCTGGTGCTGTCCACTGTCCATCTTTCTGATAACTGTAATAATAGGTTGTGTCTGCCTTTAAATCTGTAGCAGTTACTTTATTTGATACATATGCTGTATCATCCTTGTCTGTCACTGCCTCTGTCTGCTTTGCTTCATATACTTTCGCATTCGTAAGTCTCTTATTCTCTGCGATCTTTAACTTCTGAATTCCAGAAGCTTTCTTTGTATACCATGCAAAATTTACAGAACTGTTATCACTTCCCGGAGAAAGAGAAATCTGTTCTCTGTCTTTGCTAATTGTACTGTTCCACTTTGCCATCCAATTGCTGTAGGCACCGCCATACGCCTCCACTGTATCTTGTGCGTTCGTATGTCCATCTGGTGGTGCAGCCGCTTGAAGAACTGTTGCACTTGTTGCTAAAATCGTTGCAGTCATAGCTGCTGCAGCAGCTTTTTTCCACATGAATTTTCCCATAATAACCTCTTTTCTTTTTCTTTAGGTCTGTTCCTTGCTAAAATTTAAAATCTACGTTATATAAAATAGCAAGGTTTTGTGAGGTCTGCTATCAAGGAAAGGTGGAATTCTGGTAAAATTGTGGTAAATTCTAATTGAAACAAAACGGACGAAATCTCGAAATCCCCACAATCACTATCTAATTCAACTAAATCCAGCCACTGTCGCTCACGAATTTAAAATATATTTTGCATTTCTCGCTTTACCTTGTATAATTTTTCGCATTCCTGTTCCATATGCCTCAATTAATTTTAAACAGTAAAATACATTTGTCAGATTCTGATTTCTACATACAGAAAGTCCTACCATAATATCTTCCAGTTCCATTCCATGCACTAATCCTCCCACTGATACAAATTCTATTCTGTCCTCATAAATACTAATTAATGCACTGGTACTAAAAGAATAATCTCGATGAACTATTAAATTTAAAAGTGCCTCCCTCACTGCCACTTCTGGATAATCTCTGATATCTGTTCTCAGCAAACCATTAATCGTTGCATGTGTCTGATTTCGAAAATCAATAAACTCATAAACTTCATTCATCTGCTGTAGCAAAGAACCTGAAAATTCTCTTCTGTCTTTAAATACTTCCTGGTCTTTTCCCTGAAAAACGGCAACTTTAATTGTATGAACACATTGGTCTGATAAAAGTAATCCTAAATTGCTATAAATACCCTCCTTATCTATCATCTTTAATGTCTGCATTTGCTGTGAACCAAATTCTATATCTCTCAATTCAAATTCTTTTTGGGCAGCCTCGAATGTTAACTCCTGATTTAAGCTACGCATTTCTTCAAAATGGTCTCCATCTGTTTCTTTTATCATCTGACGAATTGCCGAATCTGTTGCCGGAACAGAAGAATACCCCTGACGAACATAAACCCCTTCCGGTCGTAAGCCTTTCTTTGCAATATAATACGGTCTTTCTGTTCCTCTTTGAATAGAAACAGCTACTACTTTTTTCCCATCTTCTTCTAATGTCTCATAGTGTAAAAACATAGTTAAATCCGGTTTAATCGCATCATGCATGTTTTTCAACGGATTTGTAGGATAGAGAAAACTAACTTCATCTAAATTAAAAAACCAGACATTTCCATACGCTAATATAATGGAAATATCTGGTTTTTCATATTAGAAAATGTATAAAAATTGAATAGGTAGCAACTACAATTTCTAACTTGGAGAAGGTAAGTATTTTATTATAATTATGAAATGTCTTAAAAAAATGCTTTACGCTAATAAGTTAATATTTAACTTTGTACAATCTGTACAATTTTATTCACGTTTTCCTGTCCCCGCTTTAAGGCTAGTCCAATGACTACACAGCCAATCACACAGGCAGTTACAAGAACGATACTGACACCACCTATAATATTGAACATCAATCCTTCCTGAATTTTTATTGCCCAGTATGCGATTCCCATACCACAGGAAGAAAGAATAATCAGATTACGAATCCATTTTTTCAGGTTATTCAACATACGGGTCTGGTATTCGATTTCTTTTAACTGCTGCTTTTTTGTCTGTGCTGCCATTTTTTATACTCCTTTTTTAATACTGTAATCCTGGATTAAAGAATCCAACTAATACACCAACAAATGCTACTGCAACTAAGATTAACATTGTAATAACAGGGGAAACTTTTTTCTTAGCCATAAGCCACCAGCAAAAGATAACTACTGCGGCTGTAAGACATCCTGGATATACAGAATCTAACTGTTTCTGAAGATTCAGGAATTCTTCACCTGCATCATTTACTAAATGGAAAGAGGTTGTTACTGATACCCATGTTGCTGCAACAGAACCAACTACCATTGTACCGAGTGTAACAACGGCTTCACGTATCGCCGTGGCTTGTTCACCGACCAGTACGTCTACTGCTTTTCCACCAAGTTCATATCCTTTGAAGTAAAGGAAGCGCATTCCTAAAGTTACGATTAAGTTCCATGCTACGATATAGAAAATAGGACCTACGATAGAACCACCAGAAGATAACCCTAATGCAATACCTAATAAAATTGGAATCAGAGTACCAACTAATAAGGAATCTCCGATACCCGCGATTGGTCCCATCAAACCTGCACGAAGACCATTGATTGTCTCGCTGTCTACGTCTTCATTTCCGTTTGCTCTTGCTTCTTCAAGACCTGCTGTGATACCTACGATTACGGAACCAACCTGTGGCTCTGTATTAAAGAAAGCAGTATATGTATCCATTGCTTTCTTCTGTTCTTCTTTTGTTTCATATAATTCTTCTACCAGTGGAAGCATTGCACATAAGTAACCAAATGTCTGCATATGCTCCTGAGAGAAACAGGTTAAATGTCCATAATACCAGTTCCGAAATGATTTATTTAAGGCTTTTTTAGAAAGCTTTTTCTCTGCCATAATTATATTTCCTCCTCGTCATCGTCATCATCAAAAGACCCGCCGCTGGCAAGAGCTGCTTCTTTTGCACGAATTCCAACCATCTTGATGTTGTAATGGATAATTGCGAACATTCCTGCTACAACTGTAACGGATACTAAGTTTAATCCAACACCGGCTGCTAAAGTAAATCCAACAAAGAATGGTACGAAGTCTGTCACTTTGTTTACTACCTGTTTTAAAAGAATGGCAATACCAACACAAGGTAACATACTACCAACTGTGAATAAAGTCTTCATTGCAAGTCCATCCATAGGTAATGTTGCTTTGATTGTTTCTACTACAGGAACACCTAATTTACACATTACAACTGTCGGGATGAAACTACAGATTAAATGAGAAATCCAAGGTAATACCATATCTACAAGATATAATTTCTTGAATTCTCCTTTTTCTACAGCTCTCCATCCGATATGCTGCCATACAAGGTTGATTGTTGCTGTTCCGTAAAATAATACTGTACCAAGAGTTCCTACCATTGCACCGAAAGAAGTTGCCATTGCAACACCTTTTGTAGATGCAGGGTCTAATCCATAAGAATTTAATGCGAGCATTGCTAAAGGAATACCGATATAAGATACGGCACGTACATCGGCGGATACAGTTCCACCTGGTGTTACTAACGCGATATATACAACCTGCATTGCTGCACCTACCATAATTCCGGCAGGAACATTTCCAAGAATAATACCGCAGACGAGACCGGCTACTAATGGACGGCCTAATGTATAGTTACCAATGGCACTACCACCCATACCAGGCATACTGGCAAGACAGGCGAAGATACCTAAAATCACTGCTTGTATCCAACTAATTGTCATGACTTTTCCTCTCTTTTCTTATCATGTACCCACTGAATCTTTCCGTAGCTGACTTTGTGGGTACATTATTTTAATTTTAATTGAAACCGAACTGTCCTCTGAATTTACTCCAGCTTCCGATAGAAGCTTCTTTTATCAGCGCAAACTCGATTTCATATCCAGCCTGATAAATTGCCTCAAGAGCTTCTGCTTCTTCCTGAGTGATAGACTGATTATTTCCAAGTTTTGTAGCTCCTGGACGGTCATTACATGGTCCAACGATTACTTTCTTCACATCACTTGGAACAAATCCATCATCAACCAAAATCTTTTTCATCTGAATTGGATCTTTTGTAATCAAGAAATACTGATCTTTACTATCAAGTACTTTCTGGTTTTTCTGTTTCCATGCTTCATAAGTCCACACGAAAGTTTTCTTTGTACTGGCACTCTTATATGCCATTTTTAATGCTTTTGTGTTGGCTGCTCTGTCATTAACGGCAATCAGTCCATCACATGGATATTCTAAAGACCAACGAGTTACTGTCTGACCGTGAATCATACGGTCGTCAATTCTTAAAAATGATACAGACATGTTTTTTCCTCCCTCTCATGTTTGTAATTTTATGCTTATTTCATATTTATAATATTGAATATAAGTCAAATATAGAAAATAAGTTAAATGCAATATGCACGAATACTAAATCTCATCTTCCTCATCATCAGCTCCACTCTCTAATACAAACTCTTTAATTGCATTTTTTGCTTCACTGATTAAACTGTCTTTTAATAACTCTGTGTCAACATCATCTTTCATAAGAGTTGCTGTTAACGCCATTGCAAGGTTCATTCCGCCAAATACTACTGTCTGTTCTTCCAGCCCTTTTTTAGAAATCTGTTCTAATGCATTTGTCATTGGAGAACCTCCAATGATATCCCCCAGAAGAATGATTTCGTCCTCAGCGTTGATTCCACTGATTGCTTCCTGGAATTTTTCTGCAAATGTATCTGCACTCATGCCATCTTCAAGTCCGACGCTGATAACGTCCTCTCTTTCTCCGCCCGCAAGCATTGCCAGAACACTTTTTAAACCAGGTGCAAAAGTTCCATGACTGACTAATACTACATACTTCATATTGCTCTCCTTTGTTTGTTTTTTGATGGTTTTATTGTAACAATTGCATAAAAAAATAACATCTGCAAATTGTCACTATTGACCTTTTGCAGATGTCACCACTTCAAATTACAATTGTATATTGTTTAATATTTATAAATGACAAATGTCATATTTCATTATTTATGGCTTACAGAATTTATAAATTTATTCTAAATTTTCTTTCAACATCCTATCAATTTTCTTTTTCAGGTGCAGGAGATTCATATCAAAGTCTCCCTCTTCTTGAAAAAGTCGTAGAATTTCTCCATCCATATAGTCAATTACGGTATCATATTGCTGAAATTTTTCTTTTCTTGCTGCACTTTCCATAATCTGATTCAGCATGGAAACCTGTACGGTCGTATCATCTCCTATACTATTTTTCAGAATTTCCTCTGTCTTTTCAGAATCAGTCACCTTCTTTAGTGGAGAAATTCCTTTAGAATACTGAAAAATCTTCTGCTGCACTTCTTCATCATAGGTTAGTTTTTTTAGAAAATTCCATGCCAGTCCACCATGTTCTGATCTCGCATTAATTCCCATTAACATTGTCTCTGTTTCTGACAGATTTTTACCATCCGGTCCTTCTGGAAGTGGAATACAATCCCATTCAAAATCAAAATATTTATTGATTCTCCACGGATATGGTTTATATGTACGAAATTCAGAAAAAGTAACTGGACGGAAAGCAATATTCCCTTTATCAAAATCTTCTGATGTCGGACTTTGTCTCCCTGATAACTGATAAATATTTCTGGCAAAAAGAATCGCATCTTCTACAGAAGGATTTGTAATGTTGCAGGAAGTTCCGCTTCCATTAAAAATTCCTCCTCCATTACTGTAAATAGCATCTATCCAGCTATAGTCATACACACCAAACTGGTCTGTTTTCCCATCACCATTTGTATCTTTTGTAATTTTTTTGCAAATATTATAAAAGTCGTTCCATGTCCATCTGTTATCTGGCAGAGAAATATTATTCTTCTCAAGTAATGTCTCATTCACAAGCATGAGGCTCGGAACACTTTCATATGGAAGAGCGTATTGATTCCCTTTATATGTCCCTGCATCATAACAGCCCTGATAAAATGCATCCTTTTTCAAAGATGCGTCTGCCTTTAACATCGTTTCCAGATTTTTCAGTATTCCTATCGAAGCAAATGTAGTGAAATCTTCAGGAAGAACCATAAATACATCCGGCAATGCACCATTTAAAGCCTGATTAGAAAGCCATTCTGAATAATCTTCCTTTAATATTCCGCTGGTATACTTCACTTTAACATTCGGATATTCTTTTTCAAATTCTTTTATTGTTTCGTCAATAATCTTATAGCAGTCATCATTAGGCACGTCAGATTGATTCCCGGAAAACATACCAAATGTCAAAATTATTTTCCCTTGTTTAGGTACTAGAAAAGAGACTCCCAAATACAGACTGATTAATAATCCTGCCAGACAAAGCATTCCCCATACTTTTGTCATTCTTTTCATTTATCTTATCCTCTACGCTTCTGTGCACCGGACTGCACTTCCCAGATAGCTAACTGTGTGCGGTCACGCAGTCCGATTTTTTTTAAAATAGTACTAATATAATTTCTCACAGTTCCTTCTGTCAGTCCAATATGGTCTGCTATTTCTTTATTGGACATTCCATGTCCTACATCCTTTATAATATCCCATTCCATATCGTTAATCTTCTCGACATTCTCTGCCTCAATCATAACATCATAATTTTGCTGTGCCATTTCCGAAAACAACTCTACTACCTTGCTGGCAATTTCCGGATTAATCATCGCTCCTCCGCCGTATACCACATGAATTGCTTTTTCTAATTCATCCACAGAAATACCTTTTAACAGATAACCACTTGCACCATACTTTAATGCACTGAATACATATTTATCATCATCAAAAGTTGTCAGCACGATAATTTTTATCTCTGGATATTTTTCCTTTACTATCTTGGTACACTCTACACCGTCCATAGTCGGCATACGAATATCCATCAAAATAATATCCGGCTTTTCTTTTGCTATAAATTCTAAAACTTCTGTTCCGTCACCTACACCTCCAACAACAGAAATCTCTTCTTTTAAGCCAAGAATAATACTCAGACTCTGCCTGATTAATTCCTGATCATCTGCAATAAGTACCTTTATCATCTTTCCTCATTCCTCCATCGAATTGGCAGCTTTGCTACAACCTGAAATCCATTATTACTGCTATATGTTACTGTTCCATGCAGCATATCCACTCTTTCCTTCATATGTGTAAGTCCAAAACCTTTGTGAATATCTTTACATCCTATTCCATTATCTCTGATTCTTATCACCAGCCAGATATCTACTTTTTTAAAATTAATAAAAATCCTGCTGGCATGGCCATGACGAATGGCATTTGTAATACCTTCCTGAACAATTCGATAAATGGTATCTTCTTCGTCATCTTCAAATACAAGCGATGGTAAAAATGATTGAAATTCTATAGAAACCTTGGAAGTACTCATCGTCTCTGTAATCAACTTCTCAATCGCACTCTCTAAAGACTCTCTCTCTAATGTATCGGGACGGAGTTTTTTCATAGAACGTCTTACATCTTTAAGCCCCTGCCTCGCCACGCCGGAAATAATATTTAACTGCTTTTTTGTCTCGTCTACCGAATAGTCAATTAATGCAATACAAGCATCAATTCCTGCAGAAAGCCCCGTCATCGTATGTCCTAATGTATCATGGATTTCTCTTGCAATACGGTTTCTTTCCTCAATCTCTCCCATCTGTTTTTGCATTGCTGCATAATCCTTTAACTGATTATTCATTTCAGAAAGCTGTGCATTTGCCTCCGCAAGCTGCTGATTTAAAATCGTAACCCGCTCCTTTTCTTTTATCTGGCTTCTCATATAAATAATCATATACGCTATAAATGCAATCGCATTCACTGATGAGAGAAAATTCAATATTCCCGTCATCAGCATATGCTGACGCACTGTATAGACATTTAACAGTTCCTGAAAAGAAACCATCTTTATCCCCAATGATATAATATCATAATCCGCAAAAATATAAATAAGTCCCATAATAACTAAAAATACCTTCTGACTTGTTTTATCACGAATTAAAACGACAATATCCGCTATAACTAAAAATATAATTCCTTTATATTCCATGTAGACACAGCAAATAATTATACCGCAAAGAATAACTTCTAAAATGTAAATCGTCTGATTCAAAATGCTATTTTCTGACTGCTGTCTTAAATTAATAATTGCCACTAAAGTAAATAATGCCACATACATCACTATGACTGTTTTTACCGGATTCATTGGTAAATATGTAATATGATTTAAAAAGCTTCGTGCAGTATAAGTTGCCCTCACCATACCTATTGTATATAAGATGATAACTGCCAAAAAAGTCAAAATTGCAAAATTTAAAATTCCCATCAGCATCTTTAAAAGAATTAAACTTTTTTGCTTACTCATACATCTCTCCTACTGCCACCGTTCAAGGTCATATTCACTCACATTGTCTTTTGTAATTAACTTTACCGGAATCGTCACTGTTTTATCTACATCTTTTCCTGCTAAAAGCTCATAAGCTGCATTTATGGCAGACGCTCCCATCTTACGAGGATACTGGACTGCCGTACCTGTCATTTTACTTTCTGAAATCAGTCTCTTCCCTTCTGGTGAACCATCAACCCCATATACAAGTACATCTTTTTTATAGTCTTTACTGTCTAATGCAGCTAACGCTCCCATCGCAGTCGGGTCATTTAACGACATAATTACATCAATATCTTCATGTTCTTCTACCATTTTTTCCACTTTAGGCAAGGAACGCTCAATCTGTCCCTGTGTATCTTCCATTGCAATAATCTTATATTCATTATGGCTTTGTATAGTATCAGTAAATCCCTGTATTCTGTCTCTTCCCGACTTAGTTTTATCATGCGTAAGCAATAGGATGTTGGCTTCTTTTTGTCTTTTCATCATATCCTTCGCACATAACACACCTGCCTGATAGTTATCTGTAACAATCGTAACATCTACCAAATCTGTATCATATACTTCCGTATCTACGACAATAACCGGTATATTTTTCTTTTTCGCTACCTCAAGACCTTTTTTCACGCCCTTCCAGTCAACAGGATTCAAAATAATTACATCGGCTCCCTGTTCAATCAGATACTCAATCTGTTCATTCTGTTTCTCCTGATCAAGTGCCGGATCAAGGGTAATCAAATGATCTCCCTTTTCCTCCACACGCTGCTGGATTTCACTGTTTAATACGTCATAAAACTGATTATTTAATGTCATATAGGTCGCACCAATAATCTTATACTTTCTTCCAAACTGACTTCCATATAGAATAAAACCTTTTAGATAAAAAGAAAAAAACATCCCTACTAAACATAATACACTGCCTGCCAGGAAAAATCTAACTACTTTTCCTCTATCTGTTTCATCCATTCACTCACCTGCTTTATATCTTACTTACCTTCTTTTTCCATTATACACTGGAAATTCTTACATGGGAAGTGGAAAATGCTATCGAATTTTTTAGGAACAATAGACGAAAGCTTGAAGTAAAATAATCCATATCTGTGACTTTAGTCGCTGCAGGTGAATGTTTGCAAAAATGCTCGCATCCAACCTTCACTCTGAGGTCACAGATATGGATTATTTTACTTCAAGTCTTCTGATTTTGATAAAAATTTTGATAAAAATTTTATAGTACTTTCTAAAAATAATTGATTATATTGAAAATTCAAGAATGTTGCTCGCCATCTACAGATGTGGGAGTCATCTCATATCTGATATACTGTAAAATCAAATTATCTACATAACAAAATGATAAACAAATGCTAATAAGAATATCATTAGGACTACTATTCCGAACAAAGCCTGTGATTTTCCGTAGCCTTGCCAGTCCTTCTGGAGTCCTTTGGTTCTGTTTTCATCAATAAATCGAAGTTTACGTGTTTTTTCTGTCATATTGATACACCTCATTTCTCTTGTTATGATGTATTACAGCGTTTCTTTATGGAAATATTATATCATAAAATTTGAATCTAACAACAGATAATCTCTAAGCATTTCTTCTATCGTCCCCGACAGACTTAAAAATTCCTGCATATTAATCTTAATCACATCATATTGATTTAGATTTTCCCTATATGAACTATCTTTACTAATCATAAGATTCTGAAATAATACTTCTGCTCAGTGTAAAGAACTTCGTTTATCTTTGCAATCAATTCACTTTTGTCTACATATATTTTAGAACGCAGACTCCCACGAAATGAAAAGCTTCCTGGATTCAGATAACTTCCCATATGTGTACCTCCCTCGACTATTTCTTATTATCAATAGTAGCATATTTTTCAGCGGATTTGTAGGATATGGTTTACCTCTTCTTTTGTTTTTCCTCAAAAATCTTTTCCGCTTTTTCAAACATTTCTCTCGAAATAATCGGCACGTGATGATTTTTAATAATAACAAACTCTTCCTCACCCCGGTTATATTTTTTCTCATGTGAAAGATAATCCGGTGTAAATGTCTTCTTCTGCACAAGATCCCCACAATACTTTTCGTTCTGCAAAATTCTTAAAATAACCGTATTTCTCCATTTTTCACTCCGCATCGGGTAAATTCCTTCCTCTAAAAGCTCCTTCGCAATCGTGTGTGTACTTTTTCTTTCTAAAACAAATTTATAAAATATTTTCCGAACAACTTCGGCCCCTTCCTCATTCACATACATTTTCCCATTTTTCACATCATAACCAAGCATACTTCTTCCAAAGACAACCCCCTCCTCCATCCGGCGTTTTTGTCCCCATTTGACTCTCTCCGATGTTTTCCGGCTTTCTTCCTGTGCAATTGATGCCATAATCGAAAGCCGCAGCTCTGCATCTCCCTCTAACGTATTGATTCCGTCATTCAAAAACAGCACCCCCACTCCCACCTTACGAAGTTCCCTTGTATAATAAATACTGTCAAGCGTATTTCTCGCAAAACGGGAAATCTCCTTTGTAAGAAGCAAATCAAACTTACCCTGCCTTGCCTCCGCGATCATCTGATTAAACTGCTCCCTCTTCTTCGTACTCGTCCCCGAAATCCCCTCATCCGCAAAAACCTTATAAAATTCCCACTCCTTCTTCTCCTCGATATAACATCGAAAAAAATCGCACTGACTCTCAAACGACTGCGCCTGTTCCTCTCTCTCCGTCGAAACACGACAATACGCCGCAACTCGTTTCTTCCCCGAAAAAGGTGATTCTCCACAATATTTCTTTTTCTGATTCAAACACTCATATTTATTCATATTCATAAAAATGAATACTCCTGCAAATGTAGCTCTACCCAATATATGAACACAGCCTTGTCTGTATTCCAGTTTCAGTTTCGTCTTCTCTTCTGATGCTTCTGTAGGTACTGAAGAACTAAACCATATTGAAATGGTCTGCACGATTGTTCACCAGCTCACCCGTAATCTCACGATAGAACAGATTAAAGAACAGGGATTTGCTGATTATTATGTTGACCATACAACTGGCATTTATCCGATCGCTGCAAGTGGCACTCCATGGAGTGCAGATACTATGCAGTCTACCGGTGACCCGATCACAGATCTGATGGAGGATATGGCTGCAGAACAGAAGGCCCGCACTACCTATGACAATATCCTCCGTCTTGTAAAAGATGACCCGGATGTTTATGCCGCAATCAAATTCCTGCGTGAAAGAGAAATCGTACACTTTCAAAGATTTGGTGAAAGTCTCCGAATCGTGCAAGACCACTTAGACAGCCGGAACTTCTATGCATTCAACCCAGCATTTGATACTAAAAAATTCTAGTTTGTAGATTTCGTATAGACGAAAAAAGAAAAAATACTCTATCCCATCTGCTCTGTAGTCGCTGTGTTTAAGATGCTCATCCGCATCTTAAACACGCTCCGAAGTCACATCTAGGATAGAGTATTTTTTCTTTTTTCATACTTCTGCTTATCTGGCTTTACACATTTTTCGCATATTCCGGATGTCTGCTTATCACACGAAAATTCATCTTATTTACATAAATTTCTTTTAATTCTTCCACTCTTTCTCTTTGGATTTACGCCGTTTAAAAAATTTTAATATTAGTTTTGTGATAACTCCCTGTCATTACCAATGAAAAACAGTGCGATCGTATCAGGACCGACATGACTTCCTGTACAAAAATCATAGGAAGTATTAATAAAATCTCGTACTTTGATTCTTTCCTGTATTTTATTCATAATATAAAGGGAATCTTCGTAAGCATCAGCATGAGCAATACCGATAATCTGTTGTTCCGAATCTACAATATTACTGCAAACCAGATTGACAAGAGTATTTAAAGCAGCTTTACGGCCACGAACATTTTTATAAGTGACAATATATCCATCTTTATCCCCTCTTAATATAGGTTTAATCTTAAGAACATTTCCAATCGTGGCAACACTCCCCTTAATCCGGCCTGTCCGGGAAAGATACTTAAGATCTCCAACAGTAAACACACCATTCATTTTTCCGACATAGCTTTCCATAACATCCGCAACTGCATCAACAGCCATACCTTTATCTCTCATCTCACTGGCATATATGGCAAGAATCCCCTGTGCAAGCGAAGCATTAAGCGAATCAATTAAGCGTATTTTGCGACCATTAATCTCCTTATCCATTACTTCTTCTGCCGCTAATCTTGCAGAATTATAATTTCCACTAATATTTTTACTCAAAGAAAAATATAAGACATCCTGATCTGCCTGCAATACCTTTTCAAACTCTTCTTCAAAAGTTGCTGTACTTATCAGCCCCGTTTTAATCTCGCAACCCTCACGCATGGCATTATAATACTCTGTACCCTTCTGGCGTTCTTCTTCAGGCGAAAGATCTGGATTATAACAGGTAACCTCCTTGCCTAAAATCAGATTAACAAAAGAAATGACATGAATGTTATATTTTTTTGCAATCACAGCTGGTAAATTGGCTGCGGAGTCAACAAAAATTTGAAACATATGATACTTTGCTCCTTTCTGAACGTTCTATCTGAAACTGATACCAATACCAACGGTATCCGAACTGATATGGACACTGATACTGACAGAAAACAAACTGTAACCCCTGCCCCAACCGCATCAATGTGTTAAAAAATATGCGTAAAAATAGAACAAAAAGTTTTGTAATTATTTTATGATTTTAACATTAAATTGATAATATTTCAATCTTTCTAATAGCGAAACATCACTGCTACCACAAAAAACAAAAAGGGATTGCTTTATATATATAATCTGATATCATAATGTTGAAGACAAATTAAAAAAAATAAAACAGCCAAAAAGCTCTTAAATAAAAGCTCTATGGCTGTTTTTATCCTTACAACTGTCAAAGAGGGCGTTATAGGTTTCTTTTTTATCTATTAGATTGGACTGAATTACTCATTCTCTATAATTTCCCGTACCTCCTCAACTTCCATATCTAATATATCACTTATCTGCTCTGCTTCATATCCTTTTCGGTACATCTTAACTATAGTCTCGGCAATTCCCTCTCGTTTTCCAATAGTGATTCCTTCCTGTTTTCCAATGGCGATTCCATTCTCAGTACCTTCCACATATGCCTGTTCTTTTATTCCCTGACTCAGATTACACATATCGTTTATACCTTTATCTGATTAGTATTTACCGCATTAGCAATATAATCATCAATATCCTGCACAATATAATTATCTCCCATTGTATGCAATGCTTCAAAATATTTTGTTATATATCCATAAATATCGTATTTTTCAAAAATTCTCGCCACATCTGCACCTGAGAGCTTCTTTAAATAACGGTATCGCTCCATGCAATAAATTAAAAAGTTCGCTTCTTTACTCATAACTTATGCCTCCTCTGGATAATCATAACTTCCTGTTAAAAGCTCATCCTGATACATAGTATACAATGTCAGCGGACTATAATGCCACAATTTTGACTCTTCATCCGCAAGTTCTTTATACAGCTCAGATTGATAAAATTTTGAAATAGCCTTATTTTCATCTACATTACTATTCTTTATAATCTGCTCAATAATCGGTGGTACAATAATCGCCAGCATCGCACTAAACTGATTATCATTCATACAAGCTCACTCCTCTCAAAATGCAGGTATTTTAAAGATTCTTCCGTTGCAAACACCATCTGATTAAATAATTTGCGAATTTTAAGTGCTTCTAATGTCTGTTTTTTGTCTAATACACCAGTCATATATAGAGTAATGGTTCTGTAAACATCATCATTAGCAACCGCTCCATAGATAAAATCTCTTTGCTTACCCTGATACGTTCCCTGGCGATTTGCCGCTACAAAATCCAGCCATGCTTCATCTGGACTTTCAAACTGAAGTAAACTACCTTCCTTAAATGCTACCATTTCATCTATTGAATAAATATTTAGCGTTGCTTTACCTTTTTTTCGACGATGGGTTACTTTTTGTGCAAAATTTACTGCCTGATTGCGATTCGTTGTAGTATAAAAACCGAATCCAAAATCTAAATAGCGATTTTGCTTAATAAGTTTTGGTTGTTCTACGGTTACATTACTCCCATGATACAAAATCATCACCGATACCTCCTCTTATTAAATGAAATTACTCATTCTCTATAATTTTCCGCACCTCCTCAACTTCCATATCTAATATATCGCTTATCTGCTCTGCTTCATATCCTTTTCGATACATCTTAACTATAGTCTCGGCAATTCCTTCATTAAGCTCGCTGTTTTCTGTATTTAATCCTATTACTTTTTCTCCGTTTTGTTCTTTTTCTACATTTGTGCTTCCTGCATCTACTGGAACTCTGCTAATATATGGTTCTCCTTCAATATACTGTACGGCATCCTTAGGATTCATTCCCTTAGGATTCATTCCCTTAAATTCATCAATCGTCTTTACAAGTATATGTGCAAGTATAATTTTATGCCCCAATAGATTCTTTGCTTTTTCATCATATTGTGCATCTTTATCGGTCGCTGATATTGATTTTTTAATATCTTTGTCCACAGATACGCTCCTTTCTACTACAATGAAAATATCTTATTTTGTCACTTTTATTATAGCTCACGCTATATCTTTATAGCAAATACTTTTCTTTTTTGTTATTTACCATAATTTTCCTTTTGTAGATATTCTCTTGGTATAGTTTTGTAAATGGAGAATGACCGCTTTTATTAATATCTGTTTTTTAATACTGCTTTTATATAGGATAATTTCGTTTGTATAACTACTCTTTGGTGAAAGTCTCCGAATCGTGCAAGACCACTTAGACAGCCGGAACTTCTATGCATTCAACCCAGCATTTGATACTAAAAAATACTAATTTGTAGATTTGATATAGACGAAAAAAGAAATAATACCATATCCCATCTGCTCTGTAGTCGCTGTGTTTAAAATGCTCGTTCGCATCTTAAACACGCTCCGAAGCCGCATCTGGGATATGGTATTATTTCTTTTTTCTGACTATACAAAACTCACAGCTGGTGAGAATTAGTATTTTTGTTTGAGGAAAACATGGGGTTTCTCCAAAAGTCTATGAATTTCGTTAGAATGAATATCTCCAGAAGAAGATACTTTCTTACTCGCAGCAAGAATGCCGGGGCATTCTTGAATTACCTCCTTCTACTTTCTGGAGAATTTTTTCTCTAGTTAACTCTCATAATCTTCTGGGCAATCCCCTTATTCCCCTCCAAGCTTTAAATACTAATTTCCATCTGGAGCCAAAGAACAGAAAAGCAAAAATTTAATAGAAAAGAAAATGTGATGTCGGAGTAAGTAAAAATGCCGAACAGGCATTTTCTACGAAGCGACTACCTTCACATTTTCTTTTCTATTAAATTTCTGCTTTTCGTTTCTTTAGTCCTTCAAATTAGTAGTTAAAGATATTCCATAGTGTTTTAAATCAACTTTTCCATTTTTTACTTCCACACCATCTTCTTCCAAACGTTTTGCCTGCTCTCCTTCCCCTCCAAATACAAAAGCCTCTGCAAGTTCTCCTTTGGAGTTTACCACTCGAAAACAGGGGATTGTTTCCGGATCAGGATTTTTATGAAGAGCATTTCCAACTGCACGTGACATCTTTGGATTGCCTGCCATAGCCGCTACCTGCCCATAAGTTGCTACATGACCTTTTGGAATACGTTTGACTGCTTCATAAATTCGTTTTGTTGGACTGTCTGTTATCAGGTCATAACTTTCTGTAATCATTCGTTTAATTTCTTTTACAGGTATTGTTCCATCAAGTATTATTGTATTCCAGTGCTTTTTATTTTGATGATATCCCGGAATGACCGATGGGTATACTTCTCTCCAGAAATCTCTCCATTCTGGTTCTACTTTTACATTTAACTGAACAAATCCATCTTTTTCATATATCCATAAAAACACTTTTTTGCTTTCTTTTACTCTGATGAGCTGCCAGTTTGGATCGCGAAACGGAGCATCTACATATGTATTGGGAAAGGATAGACCATATTCAATTGCTTCTTTTCTTGTAATCATATAAAATTCTCCAATATTTTTTATTTAGGAATACCTCGGTATTTTTAGAATCTTTTTGTTCCTGTTGTTATTATAACATATTCCTGATAAAAAAGACGGTGTGTTTTTAGATGACGGCAAGTGCTATGAAAAATTCCGGGACATTCTTGAATTTTTTATTAATCAAAACTTTTTTCTCCATTTTTTTACTTCTGTATGTTATAATCAAACAGCAGACTCTGCATTTTTTCGCTATGCAGTTTTGCAATGTATCATAAGCTTACATCTCAAAGGGAGATTATGAAAGCATATAAAAGTATATAAAATAATAAGTGAGGTAGAATAATGAACAAAATCAAGATTGGTATTGTAGGTTATGGTAATATTGGTCGTGGTGTGGAGCAGTCAATTAAGCGTAATGATGATATGGAATTGACAGCGGTATTTACAAGAAGAGATCCTGCTACTGTATCTATTCAGACAGAGAGTGCTGCTGTGAAGCATTTTGATGAGATGGTATCTATGAAAGATGAGATTGACGTAATGATTCTTTGTGGTGGTTCTGCAACAGATCTTCCTGTTATCGGACCGGAAGTTGCTGCTTCTTTTAATACGATTGACAGTTTTGATACCCACGCAAAGATTCCTGAATATTTTGCTGCTATGGATAATGCTTCAAAAAAAGGAAATAAAATCAGTATTATTTCTGTCGGCTGGGATCCTGGAATGTTTTCTTTAAATCGTTTGTATGCCGAGTCCATTCTTGTACAGGGAAGTACTTATACTTTCTGGGGCAAGGGTGTAAGTCAGGGACATTCTGATGCGATTCGCCGTATTGAAGGGGTTAAAAATGCAATCCAGTACACAGTTCCTATCGAAGATGCTGTGGAGCAGGTAAGAAGTGGAAGTGAACCAGAACTTACAACACGACAGAAGCATTTAAGAGAGTGCTATGTTGTTCCGGAAGAAGGTGCTGATAAAGCAGCTATTGAAACAGCAATTAAAACAATGCCTAATTACTTCTCTGACTACGATACAACTGTAACATTTATTACCGAGGAGGAATTAAAGGCACATCATAGTAAGATGCCACATGGTGGTTTCGTTATCCGTACTGGTGAAACAGGATGTGAAGGTAATAAACATGTTATCGAATACTCTTTAAAACTTGATTCTAATCCAGAGTTTACAGGAAGTGTACTTGTTGCTTATGCACGTGCTGCTCACAGACTTTCTGTGAAAGGTGAATCTGGTGCCAGAAGTGTATTTGATATCGCACCGGCAATGTTATCTCAGATGACTCCGGAAGAGTTAAGAGCTAAGATGTTATAATCTTATATATTGATGTCAGGGTCAAAAGGTCAAAACGTAATTCGTGACATCAAGTTAGGGGCAAAATACCTTTTGCCCCTAACATTATATATTAAAATTCAAGGAAGGACTTTAAAACCATCATGCCAGTATTTGATTTTAGTAATATGCAGGCAAAAAAAGAGCCTGTACGCTGTACATACACCATGGTCTATTCAGATAACGATCATGCTTCACCGGAAAATCCGATTCTTATAATTGACAATACAAAGAGAGAATGGAAACATCATTCTTTTGGTATTTTTGCAAATCCAAATAAACAAACTACATTTGAGTTTGAAGAAGAAGATGGTACGATCAGTGCAGATATCTTAAAAGCAGATGCTCGTTTTGTCAGTCTTTTAAAATGGCTTGGCGAACACCATATTCACATCCAGCTTTCCGGTAAAAATACTGCACAAGGATATGCAGTCTATAAAATTCAGGAAATTTCTTTTGGAGGAAGAACGAAATTATCTGCAGAAGATGGCTTTTTACAGTTTATGATCGAGCGTCTTTTTGCAAGCAGCGCTCCTGTGGAGGAAACTTCTGAGATAACTACAGAGGAAGAAGACAGTGATGAGATGAAGCTTACCAGTCTTCAGAGCATTACAGACTTTATGACTTGCGCCGGAAGGACGCTTCCTGACAATATCCGCCTGTGGGCCAGAAGAAACCTTGCTGTTGCCCGTTCACGCGAAGTTTCTCCAGAGGAACGACGCCATGCCCAGCGTGCTTTATCTATTATGATGAACATCCAATGGAAAAGTGATTATTTTAAATCTATCGATCCTGAGGAAGCACGACGGATTCTTGACGAAGAACTCTATGGAATGGAACGTGTAAAGCAGAGAATTATTGAGACAATTATCCAGATTAACCGTACACATACTCTTCCTGCTTATGGTCTTTTACTTGTAGGACCTGCCGGTACCGGAAAGTCTCAGATTGCTTACGCTGTTGCTCGTATTTTAAAGCTCCCATGGACAACTTTGGATATGAGTTCCATTAATGATCCCGAACAGTTAACCGGAAGTTCCCGTATTTATGCGAATGCAAAGCCTGGAATTATCATGGATGCTTTTTCAATGGCTGGAGAATCTAATCTCGTTTTCATTATTAACGAGCTTGATAAGGCAAACTCCGGTAAGGGAACTGGTAATCCTGCTGATGTTCTTCTTACTTTATTAGATAACCTTGGCTTTACTGACAACTACATGGAATGTATGATTCCTACTGTTGGAGTTTATCCGATCGCAACTGCCAATGATAAGAGTCAGATCAGCAGTCCTTTAATGTCCCGCTTTGCTGTCATTGATATTCCGGATTATACACCAGAAGAAAAGAAGGCAATCTTCTCTAAATTTGCTCTTCCTAAAGTTCTCAAACGAATCGGCTTACATGAAGGGGAATGTATCATGACGGATGAGGCATTAGATACCGTAATTGACATCTTTTCCGATACTACAGGTATTCGTGACTTAGAACAGGCTGCAGAGCATATCGTAGCGAATGCATTATATCAGATTGAAGTGGATCATTTAAAACAGGTCGTTTTTACCGGAGAAATGGTAAGAGAATTGCTTCTATAACTTTGATTCATAACTTTGATTCATTATGTAAAAAGTCCGATAGAGCAGATATAAGGAGCTCTGCTCATCAGACTTTTTATTTTTTATCTTATTTCATCTTAAATGCAGCTTTTCCATTCTGTTTTATATCGTAGAGGACAGCATCTGCATTTTTACATAACGATACAAAATCTTCTCCCTGTTCAGGGAAAATTACTCCTCCTGCGCTGGCAGACAATTCTACTACCTCACCTGTCGAAAGGGTAAAATGAGAAATCTTCTTCTGAAAGCTTTCCATACAGGCATAAACAGTTTCTGGTTTGACATTTTTCAGATATGCAACAAATTCATCTCCGCCATACCTGCCAAGTATACTGTCTTTCGGAAAACACTCCTGCATTGTCTGTGCAAAGTATTTCAAACAAAGGTCTCCATTACTATGACCATAGGTGTCATTATAAAATTTAAAATTATCTTTTCTCTCCCATATTAAAATTGCGAGCATATATAAAATTGTAAAGCCAACTAATATACTTCCATAAATCCCGCCCCAGGCTGAAATTTAATATCTACTTATCTTTCCCTATAACATCCTCTTATTTTCATACATCAGCTTATCTGCCTGATGGATTGCTTCCATGATTGGATGCACACCGCAGACACCACCAATACTGACGGTTACATGTAAATCCGGATATTCGGTAAACACAATATTCTCAACTGCTTTTTTAATTTTTTTGTTCTTTTCCAGCATATTTTTTTCAGACAGCTTGGGAAAAAGCAATAAAAATTCATCTCCACCATAACGAATCAGAATATCGGTGCTTCGGATGCATGACTGAATAGCAGCAGTAATATCCTTAAGCACTACATCGCCTGCCAGGTGTCCGTATGTGTCATTCACCTGTTTGAAATGATCCACATCTATAATTTCTACACACTCCATACCTTCCATATGAGTAAGATATGTCTCAAAATATCGTCTGGAGTATGCACCAGTCAATGCATCAGAAAAAAGTTCTCTATTCTCCCCACGACTTTTATCCAATAAAAATCTAGTTCCATTCGCATCGATCCAACGCCCTTCATTCATCTTAGAGAGCATCTCCAGCACACATGGTGTCCCGTTGATGCAAAGATATTTTGCAACGACATAATACATATCTCTTCTAGTAAATTCTAACTTATTCAGCATCGTCTTCTGTGACAGGGCACGCGCTGAAATACAGTTGGCACAATTTTCTCCGTTCTCCCAGAAACCGGCACAGTGCTGATCCGTCTGCCTCAATATTCCTTTATCATCTACTTCCATGACTACATTATGAGTCGGATCTACCAGTCGAACAATATCAAAAATCTGCTTAAGATGTTCAAATGCTGCTCTTATATCCTTTCCATCTGCGTTCTCTCCTTCTGAAAGGCCATCTAGAAGAGGAAGTTCCGATGTAACATGCTGTGGTTTAATTACCTGTCCCACCGCTCCGATATAATGATCTGGTGACGATTCTGACCAAAGTGAATGAATTCGAAGATCGCACCACTCATAGTCATTCCCCTGCGGTAACATGATACTCATAGAAAATTCCCGATTTTCCGGTGTTGTTGCATCTAAAGCATCTTTCAAGCGATGAAAATCTTTCTGACTCAAATATTTGAAACAATTCTGATTTGCAATATTCATGACAGAATAACGATATTGTGGCGGTTCATTCCAGTTTACTATATTTGCCAGTCTGGAAACATGATCATATTCAAACTGAATCCCTCCATTTAAAGAAGAAAAAAACTCCAGCCGTTCCTGCATAGATTCGAGCATACGCTGTGCTCGGTCGCTATATGGCATACTCTTTTTCTTCATCACATCTGCTGCCAGACGATCTGCCTCCTGCCGATATGTCTCTTCTCCCATATCTCCCTCCACTACCATACGAAGTTTGGGAGATATTTCATACAGGCATTTTAAGAGAAGCGGATTAAAAGCCCCACATTCACCAGACATAATCATATTCATCGCCGTTTCATGGTCATAAGCATTCTTATAACACCGCTTACTGGTCAGCGCATCGTATACATCTGCCAGAGCAACTACCTGCGCTGAAATCGGAATCTTTTCTCCGAGAAGCCCATCCGGATAACCATGTCCGTCCCACCGTTCATGATGCCAGCGGCAGATTTCCCATGCACTGCGAAGCAGCGGTTTTTCTGATTTCGTAAACATCTGCCTGATAATATCCGCACCAATTGTCGTATGTGTCTTCATGATTTCAAATTCTTCTTGTGTCAGCTTTCCCGGCTTATTTAAAATACTTTCCGGAATACTGATCTTTCCGATATCATGAAGGGCAGATGCCGTTGTAATGATAGCAATATCCGACTCAGACAAATGATATTGATCTGTTTTCTGAACCAGACAACGCAGTAAAAGTTCTGTTATCATGCGAATATGAATGATATGTTCTCCGCTTTCACTGTTTCTAAATTCCACTACATGGCTTAAAATACCAATCATCAGATTGTTATTCTCTTCTTTTTCGTAAATCTGATCAGAGACCATCTGCTTTAATCTTTTCTGATTCGCATATAAATTCAGTATATTCTGCACACGCCTGCGTACGATAAAAGCATCAAACGGTCTTCGTATATAATCTTCTGCTCCCAAAATATATGCCCGCTCAATAATATCTCTTTTTTCTTCCGAAGATATCATGATTACCGGAATCTCATCAATCCAGTGAAACTTATTCATTCGCTCTAACATCTGAAAACCATTCATTTCCGGCATATTAATATCTAAAAGTATCAAATCTATCGTAAGATCATGTTGCAGCATATGGACTGCCTGACAGCCATTTTCTGCCTGCACATATTCATATTTATCCCCAAGAATCGCCATCAGAATCTGACGATTTATTTCTGCATCATCAACGATCATGATCTTTTGTTTCATTCCCATGTATATTAGCTGTCTCCTTTCCCTATGTTTTTTACATCAGCGGTCTATCCGTCTCCCTACCAAGACAGATCCATAACAACGGCAAAGAAAAAAACACCTGACTATTCATACCTTCTTCCACTTTTCTCCCTTTTATTTGGGCAGAGTATATTTATACTCTGAGTATTTTCCCTCTTTAAGAAGCTTAGAATATGCTTCATAAGCTTTCTTTAACGTGTCATATTTTTCACCTTTTGTATATGTTTGAAAACCAAAATCATTATGAATATGATCTGCGATTGCAACATACTTCTCTTTATTTTTATTTCTATAAGCTGTTGTCGTTTCCGATATATAAAAACCACCATTTGCTTTGCTGACAATTACTGGTATTTTCGTTCCTGCCCCAACGCGATTCGTATCAACAGATGTCCAAAACAAATATCTGCCTGAAGGATTCGATGGACTCCCAAGATAAGCCCATGTACCATATTCCAGCAGACTGTTATCTTGTTTTTTAATCTCTTCCTTTACTTTATTAACCATGTCTGAATCAGGACATTTGGAATCTATCTCAAAGCGATTATTCAACTGACTTATTAAATTCTCTAATATTCCTGTTCTGTTAAGTATTCCATGCAGATCTTCGTTAAAGTCTATCGTTGTGTCAGATGAATCTTTGCCTGTGCCTTTCCAGTCAAAAAGAATCCCCGTTGCTTCATTGTAAGACACCTCACATTCCCCATTTGCAACAGGAATTCCCTTCCAGTTATCAGTATCTTTCTCGCTTTTGTAATGTGTTTTTCCTGCAATTACAACAGGATCAAATGCCTGCCAGTCATCTCTCTTTTGTTTTAATTTTACGACCTTAACTATATTCGATGCATCTTCATCCATCACTTCTGCCATAATTTCTGCATATGCTGAACGGACATTCGCAATATCAACCGTCTCGCGGCTCTTTTCCACATGTCTGGCATAAACAGGTGCTAATAACGCAATAAGAACACCCATAATTGCAACTACAATTATAAGTTCTACCAGAGTAAAACCTTCATTCTTATTATGCATTTCATTCATAATGCAGCACTCTCCTTCTCTTACTTCTTTATTACCTTTTTTATCATTACCTGTTTATCTAACTGAAAAAAAGCACTGTCTATCCAGACAATGCTCAAAAACGTTGCAACTGGCTGCCATTTTACAGGCCCTTTAGCTTTGCGTCTCAGACTTTCGGCTGATTTGCTACGGTTTTTATTCTTTATTAACATTATACCCTTTCCCTGTTAAAAAGTCCATGAAAATCTTATTATTGGGAATGATTTATTACTTAGAAATCATTTTACCTTTCCAGTCTTTATTTTACTCCATGAAGAATATATATTATAAGACTTTCCATTTCCTTTTAACTTTTTATACGTTCGAATTCTTATATAATACTTTTTCTTTGCTTTAAGTTTTGAAATCGTTTTACTCTTTCTTCCATTTTGCATAAAGCTGAATATCATATTTATTGATATCTGTATCATACATTCTTTCTTTGAACCAGTCCTCAATCCATTTAGAATTTTCAGTATCCTGAATTAAACTATTCGCATCGGCAGATGGAGAAGTACACCAGCCTTCAAATTTATAACCTTCACGTACTGGAATACATTCCCCAATATCGAAAAACAGATTGTCTTCATAATCAGTTGTATCAATCTCACGAACATCCGGATCTTCCGCCTTTAGCCGTCCACCATTTGAATTAAATGTAACGGTAAAACCATCTTCAAAATATGCATACAAAGTCTGGTCTCCTATATAAGTTTTGTGATGTCCTAAATTATGTTCCCAATCAAAAGCCATAAATCTACTTTTCCTGAATAATCAGGCTATCCATCGCTTCTTGCAACTCTGACAAAGTCACTGCATCTCCCGGGTAATACACCGCAGCCCAGCTTGCCCAGGCATCCCCCAGATCATCAACATAATGAGATACTTTTATCGTATTTTTTCCATCTTCCGTCGAATAAGAATACTCAATGCCATATGCCGTCCGTCCTGTCAATTGAGCAGATACTTTAACCGGAGGAGAGGCAATTCTATTTTTATATTTGTCCATCACCACTTCACTTAAACGGTCAAGATGCTCATCTATCGTATCGCCACTCTCTTTTTTCAAAGTAACTACATTGAAATATGGAACCTGCTCCTTGCTGTTTGTATAAACGGTTGTTACTTCGCCATTTTTACTTATAATGTTATAATCTGCTGTTTTAAAAGAATATCCGCCTTCCTCATTGATAATTTCTTTATCCGTAATCCCTGTTGAATTGCCACTAATCGAATTGTTTTTCTCTGTAGAAGTATCACTGCTCGAATTATTTTTCTCTGTGGAAGTGCTGCTAATTGAAGTATCTGCTTCCGATGTTGAGGTATATCCATCTGGGATGTCAAACTGTGATTCTTTCACATCCCCATCAAAAGCAGTAATCTTGATATCTGTTTCTGTCGTTCCATCCATTCTTATGACATATACAAGTTTACCTTCATCATTGTATACAAATTTTATAGTACTATCACCATTTACCACTTCCTCTGTATCGTATTCCATACCATCAAGCTTTACGGTTCCCTTTTCATACTTAATGTCCATCTGGCCGATCTCTAATATGTTATCCATACCCGATGTCACCGTTTTTAACTGTTTTTCAACATCATCTGTGATTTCTCTCTGCTCATATATCTTATTTACCGGGTCAAGAACCGTTAATATATCATCTTTCACAATATATAAAAAACGATCCTCACCACTTGTAGCATCAAGATACATTTTTTCTCCTAGCTGATATATGTCTACCGAAATATCTGTACCGTTATTCTTCATGGAGATTCCCATGTGTATCCCTTTATCTTTACTGTACTTGGAAAATAATTCCTGTGTTTTAAATGTACTTACAGATTTTTTTCCGGCTGTACTTCCACAGGCGGCAATACAGAACGACAGAAACAATACCATTACACCTGATAAATATTTTTTTACAAACTTTTTCATAAAAACCTCCTTAATTTAATCCATGTACTCTCGGAATCTTTTTATACTTGATTTCGTGATATCTGATCCGCAACCGCAGTGATACATTTTTCTCATAATAATTCTTAATCAGTTGCTGCAACATTGTATAACCCTTTGTCTCATAACATACACCATTCTTCAGCAGATTACCTGACTCAAAAGACAACACAAAGACACTTCCATCCTTAAATTCAAAAAGAAATGTTTCTCCTGCATCCATTGTGCGAACTTCTATTTCTTTACCTATCTGAAGTGTCTGTAAAGCGTTCATGCACGAGTCAACTGTTTGTTTATCTGTGATTTCACACTCATTATGCGTTTCTCCATCCTGTATATATCGAAGCTTTACGGGAGAACCAATATAATTGGCTATATCAGTCAGTTCCCCACTCCCGCAAGAAAAACCGGATTGTGTATTTTCCGTCTGTTTTGTTTGGATAGAAGACTTTGCATTATTGCATGAAATGCATCCCACACCAGACAATATGCAGCATAAAAAAAGAGAGCCAGCTTTTTTCATCCATATTTTATAGTTTTGCATTCACAACTCCCTCCTTTTCCTATTGATATAGAAAATATATTTTGTATAAACCTTAGTAAAATTATAGGAAATGGAATATAAAAAGTATATAAGGGAACCCCGTCAAATCACTAAAATTTAGATGGCGGAGTTCCGCCATTACAAAATTTGTAAAAAAAATACCCTTCAGATGTTAGATTTTCTTATCTAACGCCTGAAGGGCTATACAAAACAGCTTAACAAATATTCAGATCAAAATTATTTATTATAAAGATTCAGAAGCCCAATGCGAGACTTCACTCCTGTCTTTTCATAAATCGCAGATATATGTCGTTCTAACGTCCTTCTGGAAACAAACAGGCTTTCTGCTATCTCCTGATTATTATCTTCCGTATTGACGAGGCGGTCAAACACCTCACTCTCTCTTTCTGTAAAAGAAAATAACTCTGAAAAATTCCTCAACTTCTCCTCATCATTAATTTCCTCAGTCACCGTTGCGATGAGTTCTTCTAAAAAGATTTTCTTTTGGAAAGTATACATAACTGCCACAATACTGACTGCCACAAACAAAACAAGAATCAGAACAATCGTGACAAGGTCACAATCTGATGACAACAGTAGCAAAACAGGATTAGCAATGACGGCGGCAGTCATGTTGTTGACTGCCCTTCCCATTCCTGCCCATAACTTTGGAACCTTCATATATCGGGAAATTTCCATAAAACCGCAGGTAAAAAACACAGAGAAAAATCCTGTTGACAAATAGAAAACAATAAGTCCTACCAAAAACGATCCGGAAAATCTCAGTACAGCAATACATATCGTGGACAATACCATCACACAATACATAATGATTCCCATATATTTTCGGTTTTTAAAGTCAAATACAAAACCCGCCACCAATCCGCTGAATGCCAGCAGAATTCTCGGCCATTGACCAATATCCATTTCTCCACTGGAATGTACAAGTGTTACTGCATTATCAAGAGTGCTGAAAATACAGGTCATCAACAACACAAGCAGAATCAAAAGGATACCGACAATCTTTCCATTGACATCGTTACCCTCTTCATCACTTAAAGAGAGATTGGTCTGAACTTTGTCCTCTTTGCAGTAATCCCATTTAAGCAGCAAGGCAATAAGAATCAGCAGAAACACAAATAAAACAATCATCTCTGCAAGCTCTGAACGAATCAGGTTGTTGTTCACAAACTGAAGCAGAATGCCAAGCGCATAAGAAATTCCCACTGTTCTCGCTAAGTACTGCTCTGTTTTCATTCTACACATAGAAGTATAAAAAGCAGCACTGCCAGTTAGCCCAAGAAGTAAAAACAGAACAAGTCCAGCAAAAAAAACAGCCGTATAAGTCGTTCCCATATAAATGAAAGCCATACATAAAACAGACAATAGAGCAATAAAAATAAAACAGACTTCTTTCAACCGGTCTTTGCAAAAGTGTTCAAACAATGCGTAGAGTACAAACCCAGCTGCACTGACACCTAGCGCATAATTTTGTGCCAGTACTGTTTGATCTTCCGATACGATATGCGAAAGTACATTCACAAAAAAATACTCCACCCCTAAAAACAAGAACGTAAACAATCCCATCAGGGTAACTGCATATATGTAAGAATCCCTTTTATTAGAATCTATGCTATGTGTGATTTTAGTTAAAATCATATCCACTTCAAAAATCTCCTTTATCTGCGATTGTTATAAGCTCACATCAAAACTGCACCAGGTCTCCTTCGTATCATCAGCACCAGTGACATATCCCACACTTAAATCATAGATTTTGAAGTGGGGGCTTCTTGCTCAATGGCTCTACGATAATTTATGTTTTCGACTGACTCTATTATACCATGAATCACGTTGTCGAATAAGTGTTTTCTTTTGTTTTTAAGCAATTTATCTGCCACATCCACGCTCCGAACTCTGTTCTGCGCCATATCTATTCCTTCTTTTCCAATAAATGCAGTCTTTTTCCCAAGGTTTTGTAACATTGACAGCACATTACAAGGGGCTCCACCGGGATTTGCCTGCAATACTGGATTCCCCCGTACACTGATTCCATTTTCCGTAAAATCCACTAATAACTCTCCTAGTGCCACAACATCAAACGTTTTCATACTGTCACCTCCCTAATCAACTACAATTTCGTATTTCTGAATATTAACAACTGCCTTACCATCACAAATAAAACTGATTCCGTCAGCCTCTATTGGTTGGTACACTGCTCTTACACCCGGTCATACTTAATACTAGTAATCCCACTGTTAGAACAGCCATTATTCGTCTTCTCATTCCTATTCCCCTTTTCGACAAATTATATAATACTGTTTTTCAAGTTGCGTAACCGGTAAAGTAACCGGTTATTATAAAATTGAATTTCTTCTTATTTTCTGTTATCCTTAGTGTAGCATTATAAGAATTACTGTAATTACACATTAGGAAGGTATTTGTTATGGAAGGTAAAAAAAAGAAAGTAACCTTTGATGATATTGCAAAATATACAAATTTTTCAAAAATAACTGCGATGTCCTGATTCATGTTAATTCAGATGTCCCATCTTCGGTACCTTCCTATGGGCGAATTAAAGGATTTTCTGACATATGTGAACAGCACATATCAAACACGAACTCATTCTTACAGGTCTTGGAAACAGCTATAAAGAAACACAACAACGCATTAGCGATATTTTTTCAATTATCAAAGAAAAATATCCCAATATGAAAAAAGGAATCTTTATGGCAAATGATACTCATGCCAACATTCTCCTAAACCTCCTCATACGCGAATACGGTTGTCTCCCCGATGAATATCGTATTGTAGGATTTGATGATTCACCAATTGCCTCGGAAGCAATCGTACCAATCACAACGATTGAACAGCAGATAGACAAAATAGCATATGAGGCAATGAACCTGCTCGTTTCGCAAATGAATGAAAGAAAAAAAGAAAACCTGCGCCTCAAACAGAAATCATTCATAATTGAATAAAGAGGGAGTGAGATACATGGAACAATTATTGATTATTGAAGATGATATAGGGTTGAATCAGGGTTTAAGTAAAGCACTGAAAGCAAATGACCGTCAGATTATATCCTGCCATGATCTAAAAGCGGCAAGAGAGCAATTGCTTTGCGGTAGTGTATCCCTGATCCTGCTGGATATCAATCTGCCAGATGGCAGTGGGCTTGAGCTGCTTCGGGAGGTCAAGGAAAACACACCCTATATTCCTGTTATTCTGCTGACTGCCAATG
>OBWW01000082.1_pt1 | contig 108865 bp, 105 predicted proteins | sample 1538091 | NCBI WGS metagenome assembly OBWW01 (sample SAMEA2580125, study PRJEB22360) | human gut metagenome | biome: human gut; feature: human-associated habitat; material: faeces | place: Denmark | collected 2008/2010 | reverse complement strand
TTTCTATCATGAGGAAATCCGTGGGACAGAGAATACCGGAAAAAGAAATCGCTAAATTCCAGTTTGTCAATTACAGGTGACATTGAAAGAGCCAGCCCATTCAAGGTGCTGGCTGTTTCAAAAATTCCATTCTAATAAATCGCATGACAACTTAGCGAAAAATAAGCTCTCCATTAGCAAAAAATGAATAGAAAATGTATAAAAGTGGCAAAAACGAATAATTATAAGGGCTTATGCATTAGACACACATTTGTAAAAAAGGAGTAATTATAAATAGTGGGCAACGATATCAAAATGAGATTTGTTGCCCACTTAATTTTTTATAAAATCGGCTCAATAACAGAACGAAAATAGTAATCTAATTCTTCTGGTGTATGTTTTTTTTTATCTTTCAACCACCATAAAACCATTTCTACAAAGCTTCCTGAAATATGATTAACAAGAAATTCTTGGGGTAAGTCTTGATTTCGCTTGCGGTTGTGATTTATAAATTGTGTTTGTACCAATTCATTTAAGCTATCCTTAAAGTAACGAAGAAAAATTTCGCTACTTTCACAAGATAGTAATCCTAAAATATTGTTATCATTTTCTTGCAAATGCTGTAAAAGATGGCAAAAAACAGATTGTGGCATTTCTTCATTTGAGTAAAGCCCGTGTATATGAGTTTTATCCATAGCACTGTCGATGATATGTCCGAACAGTTCCTTACAGACTGCATTTAATAATTCGTCTTTCGTTTCAAAATGGGCATAAAAGGTACTTCTGCCGATGTTTGCGGTATCAAGTATTTCTTGTACTGTGATATGATTGTAGCTTTTCTTTTCAAGCAATGTGCTGAATGCATGAAAAATTGCTTCTCGTGTCTTTTGCTGTCGTCTATCCATTATCTTCCTCCGTACAAATTTGAAGAAATGTTCAATAACGTACATTTCTTTTGATTTAATTATGTTCGCCCAAATATGCTAATGATATAATCGAACAAGATGTTAGATAACATACAAATTATATCGTAGTACTTTGGAGGTGTCAAGAAAATGGAAACTGAACAGAAAATCAAGAAAGGGATAGCATTTGCGATACTTGCAGCAGCACTGTATGCCATAAATGCTCCTTTTTCAAAGATATTGCTTGAATTTATGCCGCCTACTTTAATGGCTGGTTTTCTTTATGTTGGTGCAGGAATAGGAATGATATTTATTGCTCTTATGCGGAAAATAAAGAAATATGAAGCAAAAGAATTGAAATTAACAAAATCAGAATTACCATACACCATTGCAATGATAGTTTTAGATATTGCTGCTCCTATTTGTTTGCTGTTTGGTCTAAACTCTACAACTGCCGCAAATGCGTCGTTACTTAATAACTTTGAAATTGTAGCAACAGCGATAATTGCCCTTATGGTATTCAAAGAAAAAATCAGCACAAGATTGTGGTTTGGGATATTTTTTGTAACGTTATCCTGTGGAATACTGTCTTTTGAAGATATATCAAGTCTGCGTTTCTCATATGGTTCTTTATTTGTTTTACTTGCCACCATTTGTTGGGGATTTGAGAATAATTGCACTCGAAAAATATCGTCAAAAGATCCATCGCAGATTGTTCTGCTAAAAGGAATATTTTCGGGTATCGGTTCCCTCATTATCGGCTTGTTTATTGGAGAACGGATAGAGGCACTTTGGAGTATCGTTGCTGTTCTTTGTGTAGGATTTGTAGCATACGGATTGAGTATTTACTTTTATGTATATGCACAAAGATTACTTGGTGCAGCACGAACAAGTGCTTATTATGCCGTTGCTCCATTTATAGCGGCAATTCTTTCGTTGATTATCTTTAGAGAAATACCTGATGTTACTTACTTTGTCGCACTTGTGTTAATGATTGTAGGTGCTTGGCTTTCTTCGCAAGATAAGCCGCTAATCAGAAAAGTTAAAAATGAGTAAAGGAAATGCTAAACGGCATTACTGTTAAACATGGGTGGATCTTGCTCTTAGTTGTATCCCTCTATATAACGAAACGCTCAGAGGCTGTTTTACAGTGGGGGAAAAGAAAAAATATCAAAAAAATGATGATTAATGGTGAGCTTGTGATAGAATGGAAAAAAGAGAAAAGCATAAAGGATGTAGTTGTGGAGAATATTTGTTATGATTAGAAAGTTGCTGAACGGAGATATCGATAGAGTCGCTGACATATGGTTAAAGACAAATCTGAAAGCACATTATTTTATTTCCAATCAATACTGGAAAAGTAATTATGAATTAGTGAAAGAAATGATGTCACAATCCGAAGTCTATGTGTTTGAAGTGGATAAAATGATACAAGGATTTGTAGGACTAAATGATGAATATATCGAAGGTATTTTTGTCTCCGATGAAATGCAGTCATGTGGCATAGGTAAGCTTTTATTAGATTATATTAAGGATAAAAAAGTTAGCTTACGATTAAATGTATACCAGAAGAATGCCAGAGCAATTTCTTTTTACCAAAGAGAAGGGTTCATTATTCAATGTGAAGGTTTGGATGAAGCTACTGGTGAAAAAGAGTACACTATGCTATGGAAACAAAAATAGAAATCGGAATTTGGAGGATACACGCATGAAAATTGTAATCATTAATGGAAGTGCCAGAGAAGGAAACACGCTGACAGCAATCAATGCATTTATAAAAGGAGCATTAGAAAAGAATGAAATTGAAATCATTGAACCTGACAAACTCAACATTGCACCATGCAAGGGATGTGGTGTCTGTCAATGCTCTAAGGGATGCGTCGATAAGGATGATACAAATCCTACAATTGATAAAATTGCTGCCGCAGATATGATTCTTTTTGCTACACCAGTTTATTGGTGGGGAATGTCAGCACAATTGAAACTTATCATTGATAAGTGCTACTGCCGTGGATTGCAGTTAAAAAATAAAAAAGTTGGCACGATTGTTGTAGGCGGTTCTCCCGTAGACAGTATCCAGTATGAGCTGATTGATAAGCAGTTTGACTGTATGGCAAAATATCTTTCATGGGATATGCTTTTCAAAAAATCATATTACGCAACAGCCAGAGATGAACTTGAAAAAAACAAGGATTCCATGAACGAACTTGAGGAGATCGGAAAAAACTTATAAAGCACGTTCCAAATTCAAGTTTGTTGAATTAAGAAAATCGTTGTTTATCAAGCTTTTTAATTTTGAAAATTTCTTTGAAAAACTATTGACTCCTACGTAACGTAATAGTTTAGAGTATGCTTATCGAGAGGAGGAAATGACAATGATGACGGTGAATGAAGTAAGTAAATTAACGGGAGTGAGTATACGCACTCTGCAGTATTACGACACCATTGGACTCTTAAAACCTATATCGTGAATTTCGATACCTTCATAGCTATATAGGGGGATGTTTGGTTGCTCTCGTGATTGTTTTCATATAGTCACCCACTTTCAAAAATTGAAGTTTTTTCATTTTTCGAAACCGCTTTGTTGTACTTAGAATACTGTCTGCTAATAGTATATGCAAGATGTCGCTTTCAAAAACACAAATTTTTTTATTTCTTGAAAGTGGAAATTATGTAAAGACAACCCGATTCTTTTCTTAATTTCAGGATAAATGCAGAAATCTAATGTTACGAGTTGCATTAAAAAAACTCGCAAGAAAACTCGTAAGAAAAAAAGTAAAAAAATTTGCTTTTGACCACTGTAAAACATGCTCTGAGTGTTTCGTTATATGAAGGGATAATTTTTCTTTCATATTTCAAAGAAAAGAGGATAAAGAAATGTCAGAGAAAAGATGTTATACAGTTCAAGAGTTACAGGAGATCTTAGGAGTCAGCAGACCTACTATTTATAACCTTTATGCACAAGCGATTCCGTCACTCTCACAGCCTCAACGGATAAAGCAGCTGAGTAAAGAAAAACAGTTATCGCTGGAAAAGATGGAAAAAATCATGTGTAAAGTTATATCCGTAGTAAACCAGAAAGGCGGCGTTGGAAAGACCACAACAACCGTAAATGTAGGCATTGGACTGGCAAGAGAAGGTAAGAAAGTGTTGCTGATCGACGCGGATCCACAGGGAAGTTTAACAGCAAGTTCATTTATTGAAGCTTTGGGAAGGTAGGAAATGGAAATGAAAGAAGAATGTATTATATGTAAAGCACCACTTATATATCTTGAAAAAGATGAAATGATGGAGTGCGTGTTATGCCATAAAAAGGAATTAAGCAAGACTAGATGCGAGCAGGGCCATTATGTATGTAATGAATGCCATACAAAAGGAATGGATGTAATTATAGACATATGTCTTAGTGAAACATCTAAGAATCCGATAGAAATTATAAGAAAAATGATGGAACAGCCATTCTGTCATATGCATGGACCAGAGCATCATGTTATGGTTGGTTCAGCACTTCTTGCTGCATATAAAAATGCAGGTGGTGAGATTGATTTGCCGGAAGCACTACTTGAAATGATGAATAGAGGAAAAACTGTTCCGGGTGGCGTATGTGGATTCTGGGGTGCTTGTGGTGCTGGAATTAGTACAGGAATGTTTATATCAATAATCTCAGGAGCGACTCCACTTAAAAATGAACCTTGGGGTCTGGCTAATAAAATGACTTCCAAGGCACTTGACGCAATCGGAAGCATTGGTGGACCAAGATGTTGTAAAAGAGATTCTTATATGGCCATAATCTCAGCGATTGACTATGTGGCAGAGAATTTCAATATACAAATGGAAAAGCCTGTTATAAAGTGTATTCATTCTGATAAGAACAACCAATGTATTAAGGAGAGGTGCCCATTTCATGAATAAGAAAAAAGTCGCATTTATCTGTGTTCATAATTCATGCCGTAGTCAGATAGCAGAGGCATTGGGAAAACATCTGGCATCAGATATATTTGAAAGCTATTCGGCCGGAACAGAGACAAAGCCTCAGATTAATCAGGATGCCGTTCGTATCATGAAAGAGACTTATGGAATAGACATGGAAGCAAATAGTCAGCATAGTAAGCTGATTACTGATATCCCAGATGTTGATATTGCAATATCCATGGGATGCAATGTGGGATGTCCTTTTATTGGAAGGCATTTGATGATAACTGGGGACTTGATGATCCAATGGGGAAATCAGATGATGATTTCAAGGCTGTGATACAGCGGATTGAGGAGAATATCATGGAGCTAAAGAAAAGGTTGAGTGAAAGTGGAGTTTTGCGTGAGTAAACATTAGAAAATACAGATGGTTAAGGTGGTCGCTCTTCGCAAGCTGGATACAAAAGCCAAGCTTCCCGCAACCGTTTTTACCTACACATTCGGTATTGTCACTGCGATGGTGGCTGGTGTTGGGGATGGATAAAAGCTATGATAGGATGTTCCGTCATGTGTTTACGCCGATTCCATTACGTATGTTACAGGTGTGATTCAGCAGTGTGTAAAAATGCCACAAAGCGAAACAACGAACGCTGTTTGACAACTTAGAATTTGTGATATTTTAAGAAGGAGCCTTCGCTTATGCGAAAGCTCCTTTTCTGCATACCTTACTTTTTCAGCTTTAAGCCATCTCGAAATGCTTCGCCCACACGCTCGGTGACTTTATAATAACCGTGGGTGTAGGGGTCAAATGCGATGGCGTTGACCTTAGACATATCAATTTTTCCATCCACCATAACGCTCTCATCGGCAGTGACATTGATCACCTTGCCGATGACGCCGCATCCGTATTCATTGTTCTGATACTCGATGAACCTGCACTCCAGGCAGATCGGGAACTCGTTGATGACAGGGGCATCTACTGTTTCTGCTTTGTTGGCTGTCAGACCGCTGCGAGCAAATTTATCGGCAACTTTATTGCCGGACTCTACACCGAAATAGTCTGCTTCCACTATGTGGGCAGCATCGGCAATGCTGACGGTGAATGCTCCACGTGCCTTGATGTTCTGTACGGTCTTGTGTGTCTCGGTGAGGTTCAGAACAACGGAGTCCCGCTCCTGCATGGTGCCCCATGCGGCGTTCATGACATTGACGCTGCCGTCCTCGTTGTAAGTTGCAACCATCAGAACCGGCATTGGGAAAATGCCTTCGGTAATATTCAGCTTTGTTCTCATGATAACTCCTCCTTGTAATCATATTGACAGGACTGTTCATCCTGCTTATAATTATATCCATGCAAATTATAAATTCAAGTACTGGCAATTATGACAGGTACTATCTTAGGAGAAAGTTAAATGATAAAGAACTATATTGAGAACGCCAATTTCGAGGACACTGGCTTTGCCTACACATTGTCGCTGATCTCCGGCAAGCACAAGATGGTCATTCTTTACTGCCTGATGGAGTTTGAGACGGTGCGATTCAATGAGTTGAAACGGTATCTGAAAACCATTTCCGACAAGACCCTCAGCATGAATCTCAAGGAACTGGAAGCAGATAGACTGATCGTCCGTACCGAGTATCCGCAGATTCCACCGAAGGTGGAGTACTCATTGTCTGAGCGTGGAAAGTCGCTGATGAAGGTGCTGGATCAGCTCTGTGTCTGGGGCGAGGAGAATCGACTGACAGAGTGACAACTTCCAGATTGTATAATTTTGAAATTTAAAAAAGGAGGAATCGTGTACGATTCTTTAGGTATTTATCTATGAGAAGAAAAGATTGAGAAGTAACAAATATTATTGAAATTCTGCAGATTATTGAAAAAGCGAAAGTCCTACATCTTGCTTTATTTGATGCTGATTATATGAATTGTACTGATCGGTGCAGGTACGCTGATAATGGTACTATGAGATAAATCGGGAAGTTGGAAGAATAAAAAGGATAAAGAAATGACGGTTCAACAATTAAAATATATTTTGAAGGTAGCAGAAGTTGGCTCTATTACCGAAGCGGCAAAACTGCTTTTTATATCACAGCCTAGTCTGTCCAATTCCATCAAAGAAACGGAAAAAGAGGCTGGTATCACTATTTTTCTCCGCAGTAGAACCGGAATTACTCTGACAAAAGATGGTGCTGAATTTCTCGGTTATGCTCGTCAGGTGATACAGCAGATGGAACTGCTGGAGGATCGGTATGTTACAAATATTCCGGGAAAAGTGACATTTGGAGTATCTTCTCAGCACTATACTTTTACGGAAAACGCTTTTGTGGAGTTAGTTAAGCGTTTTGGACAAGAACGATACGCTTTTTATTATAATGAAACCGGAACACATCAGATATTGGATGATGTGAAAAATCGTGTCTGTGATTTAGGCATCCTTTATTTATCGCATGAAAACGAAATCGTCATGCGGAAAGTGATAGAGGAAAACCATCTGATGTTTACCGAGCTATTTTCAGCAAAGCCTCATGTTTTTTTGCAAAAAGCTCACCCGTTGGCATCGAAAAAAGTAGTTTCCGTCCATGACCTTGCACCTTATCCGCGGCTAAACTTTGTACAGGGAGAGTATGAATCTGTCTATTTTTCAGAGGAACTATTCAGCTCCATCCCGGTGGATAAGGAAATTCGGGTCAATGACAGAGGGGCTATTGTCAACTTCATGCTCGGACTGAATGCCTATACTATTTCAAGTGGCATTTTCCCGAAATATTTGAACGGAGAAAATATCATCTCCGTTCCGCTTGCAGAAAATGAAACAATGCATATTGGATATGTGTTGAATGAAAATCAGGAATTAAGTGAACTTGGAAAAAGCTATCTGGAAGAATTACGGAAATATGCTCCAGCCAATCCATAGTCATAGGCTATGGATAATCATATAAAATAGGTGTTATGTATGTACCGCTGTTTGCTGATATAATAACAGCAGAAAGGTGGTTGATGATTATGCCTATGGCGGTACTGAGCAATTTTCTGATTTATTGCGTTATAAATGCCTTTACTCCGGGACCGGGAAATATTCTGGCATTAAATACCGTAACAAACTATGGATATAAAAAAGGAAAGCCGCTGTTCTTTGGAATTTTTGCAGGCTACTATGTAGTACAAATCTTATGCGCAATTTTCGTATATGGGGTTAATTCTTTGATTCCAAATGTAATGGAAGTGATGAAGTACATCGGAGCAGCCTATATCCTGTGGCTTGCGATTCATATTGCTTTCAGTAAGCCGTCAACAGAAAACGCAGAGCAATCGGCATCGTTTCTGAAAGGCTTCATGCTGCAATTTGTCAATGTGAAAATCTATATGTTCGGAGTTACCGCACTAACGGGTTATGTTGTAGGATATATGTCCTCTTTTCCGGCTTTGCTGTTTTTTGAGCTGGTTATTGCAACAATCGGAACAATCGCAACCTGTACTTGGACTGGCTTGGGCGTACTGATTCAGAAGTTTTATCTGCGGCATTTCCGTGTTATTAATATTATCCTTGCACTAACATTACTGGAGTGCATTTGGGGAATGTTAAGATAATTATTGCTTCCACAGGAGCTTAGGAGTGTAGCCAGCCTCATATTTGTATTAGTGCATTACTAAAAAATGTGCAGATGCACAAAAACTGGGAGTGTAACGATGCAGATTAAAAGAGACGCTTACCTACAGCAGTTTTATGATCAGTTTATCAATATAACAGGTGCAGGTATCACAATCGGACTTGTAATGTATATGTTCTTCTTTGCAAAATCAAAACAGTTGAAGACACTTGGTAAAGTGGGAATTATTCCGGCATTATTTGGAATCAATGAGCCAGTCCTGTTTGGTGTTACGATCGTTATGAATCCAATGCTTGCAGTTCCGTTTATTGGAATGCCTGTGATCGCATGTTTAATCCAGTATTTTGCTTTTCCTTTGTATCTTGTAAAAATAGAACGACAATAATTCAGATAATACGTAATCATTTCTCTACTTACCCATGCATTACATTTCTTTGTCAGACCAAACGGCACTTCGTAATGAGAAATTGTAATCATCGGTTTTTTTAGTCTTAATCTAACTCCATACATTGCCGGCTCTGTAACACCTGCCAGAAGTGCAGAAATACCTGCCGGAATCGCCATTTCTCTTAATTCTTTATCTTTTGTCTTCGCTGCTACACCAAAAGTTGCTCCTGCCTGTGCAATATTACTTCCGAGCAATGTGATCACATCCGGATAAATTAAAACAGACGAAACCATTACTGCCAAAAATGAATTGCCGTAAACAGAGGTGTCATACAATGTGTCACCGACACGATGTTTTCTTTGCCACCTACAGCGGTAAGTACTTCTTCAGCAATTTTTCTGTTCTTGTCAGCCATAATTACTCTCTCCTTTTTTTCATTTGTAAATTAACTTATAACAACACTTTTACGTATTGTCTACTACTATTATTTCACAAATAGAAGTGTTGTTTTTTGTATAGTTTTAATAATTAAATGCCTGATGCATCAAAAAGAAGTTTTGAAGATGCGGTGCTACGCAGTTCTTTGAGGAAGACAACGAAGTAAATCTTCAAAAAAAGATTGAAGTCGTTTATAATCGTTTATAAAGGAGAAAATAATATGAGAGTTTTTGTTGATGCAGATGCCTGCCCGGTAGTAGGTATTATTGAAAAAGTTGCAAGAGAGCACAATGTTCCGGTGACGTTGTTGTGTGATACAAATCATGTGTTATCTTCTGACTACAGTGAGGTGATTGTAGTTGGAGCCGGAGCAGATGCAGTGGATTATAAATTGATCGGCATTTGCCATAAAGGTGATATTGTTGTATCGCAGGATTATGGAGTGGCAGCAATGGCACTTGGAAAAGGTGCATATGCGATTCATCAATCTGGGAAATGGTATACCAATGAGAATATTGACCAGATGCTTATGGAACGGCATTTGAATAAGAAAGCACGAAGGGCATCTAGAAAGAATCATTTAAAAGGACCAAGAAAGCGAACATCAGAGGACAATGAGCGTTTTAGAGAATCTTTTGAGAAAATGATACAGATTCTTCAGAACGGTTAGTTACGTGTAGAATGACATTGACTAGATTTATCTCAGTCGAGAAGACTCCCGCCTCTTTCAGGTGGTGAGTGACTGCTCGACTTGAATTTGTTATTCTGAAAACTTATCGCTGTAATGAATATGCATGTCCTCCCAGTCCATAAATAATACATAAAACACTCGTCCGTATTGCTGACTCTCAACGATTCTTCCATGGTCAAGTACGGAAAGGTAAGTTCCGTCCGCTTTTCGTAGATGAAAGTGAATATAGTCATTTTCATTGCCGTTATCAATCTGTTCCCATATGCTTGATTCAATTTGTTTTTGCTCATCTTCTCGAATCAGGTTACGGAAGCGCTTCTTTGTAAGCCTAAAGAGTTCATCTATATTTTTATATCCGGTCATATGAAGAAACTCGTGGTTTGCATAAAAAAGTTCATCATCTTCTTTGTCTGCTCTGTATATGATAAATGCACCCGGAAGATGTTCGGAGATATCTTTAAGTGCAAATCCCAGCTGTTTGCGGATGCCTGATGGAAGTCCTGCTCTGTAAGCCATACATTCGTTTTTTCCATGAAGCTTTATTTCGTAAAGGGCGGCATCTGCACAGCGCATGAGCTGTGAACAGTTGGAAGCAAATGTCGGATATTCTGCATATCCAAGAGAAATATGAAAAGGATATTCTTTCCCCATATATGAGAATGTCTTTGGAAGTCTGGTGAATTGCTGTAATAGTTCTTCTGCTTCTTCACAGGTATAATTTGGAAGAAGAATACAGAACTCGTCACCACCGTTTCTTCCCAGCAATGTATCCGGTGGGAAAAAAGCTTTCATATTATCTGCCAGACTCTTTAATGCATTATCTCCATAAGCATGTCCATAGATATCATTAATAAACTTAAAGTCATCAATATCAAGGAGTGCAGCTACAAAATGCGATTTTGGATTTTTATCAATCATCTTTACTGCCAATTCATCAAATCCATATCGGTTATAAATATCTGTAAGAGAATCGGTGTGTGCCAGTATTTTAAATTTATTTTTATGCTCTTTCGATACTAACCAGACCCGGGTAATAACTGACAGGAGTATGACAATAGCAGTAAAAACCACACCGACTTCTGCTATTAATGTATTGTTTTCCCATCCGCTTTTTGGAGTTACTTCAAATCTCCAGTTCTCTTCCCCTATTGTAAATTTATAAGAAACTGGATGTGTTAATTGACGATCTGATTGGTAAACAACTTTGTAAGTATCACTCCAGGGAGCGTCTGTTTTTGAAAGTCTGTATTCATATCCAAAATTCGAAAGAGCATTGAGTGTATCTGAAAAAATGTCAGGCACATGCAGGATAACAATAGTAAATCCCCAGAAATACTCCTGTCCATTTTCATCTTTCAGGTAAACCGGATTGCGGACAGCAACTCCATAGCCACTCTGTTTCAATTCGAAAGGTCCCTGTGTAATGATCGTATGGTTGTCTCTTGCGTAACGAGAAATTTTACCACGATTTTTGTCATGGATCAGATCAATCTTACCCGCTTCATTTCCACTGATAGGATAAATATCTGTCACAACACCATCTGGGGCAAGCTGCACACTTTCAATAGAGTCGGACATAAGATTTTTTGCAATGGTATCAAACTGATTAAACTTTCCATTTTCACTGATCAAAACTTGTTTCAAAGTATCTGTAATCTCGATTCCATGTGTAATCTCATTCTTTATGCGCTCACCATAGGTGGATGCATTTAATTGTGCTGTTGTGTGTCTCTGCTCTTTTTCGTGGATGTCTGTTTTGTATACAATGAAACCAACAAAGCATATGCCCAGTAAAAAAACGATAAGAGGCACAAGTACTTTTTTTTTCACCTAATTCACCTCGTTCTTATACATCAGATATTTTTATAATAAAGAATTATAACACAGAAGCAGCAGGATAGAATATATTTTCTGAAAAAATACAATAGAGTAATTTTTTATAATAAATTTACATTGAAGTGACAATGTTTTTCTTGCACAGGGTGGATAGTTGCATTAAAATAATATTAGATGCTACTAACTATCTTGCAGCAGGATGATAGAAAACAGACTCACACTGTGCAATAATCAGGGTATTAGAAAAAATAAGATTTTTAACATGACATGAAAGGAAGAGAGATTATGATTAAGACAACAATAAAGATTACTGGTATGGCCTGCACCATGTGCGAAGCACATATTAACGAAGCAGTTCGGAATGCATTTTCGGTGAAAAAAGTGAAATCAAGCCATTCCAAAGGAGAAGCGGTCATTCTATCTGAAGAACCATTAGATGAAGCAGTACTCCGAAAAACTATTGAAGCTACCGGCTATACTACCGGAGAAATGACTTCTGTCCCATACAAGAAAAACGGTCTTTTTTCCTTTTGGAAAAAATAGAAAAAATTTTGAATAACTGGGGTAGCCGTCATGCTGGCACCCTGCTTTTGACAGGCATTTTTTATGGTGTAAATCGTTGTTTGTGTTTATGAAATTATATATGGTATAATAGCAAAAAGAATCACAAATGGAGAGAGTTTTATGAACAGGTTCAGGAGAAGGCTAATATTGACATATACGCAAGAATGGCATATATAGATACAATGACTGGTCTTGGAAATAGAACGGCATTTCTGGAGGAAAATAAAAGTAATGCTATTTTCCCTGGAATGATTTCCTATATAATGATGGATGCCAATAATCTAAAAACAATAAATGATACATTAGGACATAATAAAAGCGATGAACTTATTATTACGATTGCAAAGTGCATGAGAAAAGCTGTTGGACATAATGGTCAGTGTTATAGAATCGGTGGCGATGAGTTTGTAATAATTCTGAAAAATAAGACGGCTGCAGAAACGGAGAAAATCATAAACAAGGTAAGATGTGAGATTGAATTTGCTGATAAGCAAAGTGATATTACTATTTCTGTCGCCATAGGATATGTCTGGACTGATACAGAACAAAAGAATTTAGAAGATCTTATGCAGCATGCTGACGATGAAATGTATCAGGATAAAAAGAAGACAAAAGAAAATAAAAGCAAAGAAAATACGCACTCCATTTAAACAACAATGTAGAAAAGTACATTAGGGTATGAAAGGTGACATTATGATATATACAGTAAAAAGAATAGAAGAAGACGTAGATTACGGTTGTGAAGAACGTCCGGAAGATGTACCAGTCATGGCGGTAGTTACGCTTACGAATTCTTTGGGAGAAGAATTGGTAATAAAAGCAGAGGATGCTATGCTTTATGAATGTAATATCAATGAAGGAGACAAGGTAAGCATTGATGCGAATAATAAGTTAGAAAAAAGCTACTAGGAGGGACAGAATGAGAAACCTTATGATTTTATTTCCGGGAATAGGGTATCATTGTGATAAACCTATATTATATTATGGAAAAAAGATTGCCGTAATGAATGGGTATACAGATTGTATTAGCTTGTCATATTCTTATGATGGAAAGAATCTTCGAGGCAATACTGCTGAGATGGAAAAAGCTTTTAATAGTTTGTATGAACAGGCAGAAAAACAGCTCAATGGAGTGGAATTTAATCAGTATGATGAAATTCTGTTTGTCTCTAAAAGTATAGGGACCGTCATTGCAGCAGCATATGCCAGGAAGTACAGTATAGAATGCAGAATGATTTTTTACACACCACTGGCACAGACATACTCTTATGATGTGGAAGAAGGGATTGCCTTTATCGGAATGAAAGATCCATGGAGTGATGTGGATGAGGTAATTCACGCAAGCCGGAAGCAGAGAATACCGATCTATGTATATGAGGATGCCAACCATTCTCTGGAGACAGGACAGGTAATACAAGATTTGGATATATTGAAAGACGTAATGATAAAAACAAATAACTATCTTTCAGTGGAAAAACATTGATAAATTTTTCGGGATTTCGACAGAAAGAATATAGTGCAGATTTGAAATTGTGCAGATAGTCTTGCATAATTAGAAAAGAGTAAATTATAAAACTATGAAGTGAGGTAGTGGATATGGAAAAAGACCCGTTTAAGGAATATCTAAGGGAGTCTGAACCAGATAAAGCTCATAAAGGTTATGCTTGGAGTACAGCAATCGGACTTCAGGCAGTGGACGGACTCAAACCATCTAAATATTTGATTGATACTGCCATTCAGAATATTGAAGGTAAAATTACAATGCAAGAAGCACAGAACCTTATTGACAGCTACTATAAAGAAAGACCAGTGCATTTGTCTGATGATGAACGTACTGAAGAAGCAGATAAGGTTTCGTCCCGTATTGCGGAAATTCTTTCTGAAACAGCGTTTTCATTTTCTCCAAATGAGTATATATCTATCCACCGCAAACTCTTTCAGGGTATTTATAAACATGCTGGAAAGATTAGAGATTACAACATTACAAAGAAAGAATGGGTACTTGATGGGGCAACTGTAATGTATGGTAGTGCCTCCAATCTGAGAGCCACACTTGAATATGATTTTTCGCAGGAGAAAAATTTTAGTTATAAAGGGCTTTCAATGGATGAGATTATCCATCATCTTGCGGTATTCATTTCAAGGCTATGGCAAATCCATATCTTTGGGGAAGGCAATACAAGAACAACGGCGGTGTTCTTCATTAAATATTTAAGGACACTGGGGTTCTCTGCAACCAATGATATTTTTGCAGAAAATGCGTGGTATTTCAGAAATGCACTTGTTCGTGCAAACTATACGAACCTGCAAAAAGGTATTCACGAAACAACAGAATATTTGGAAGTGTTTCTCAGAAATCTGCTTTTGAACGAGAAAAATGAGCTTCACAATCGAAATCTTCACATAAGTGGACTTTTGAATGATACAAAAGTGGACATTGGAGCTGGAAAAGTGGACATTCAAGACAAAAAAGTGGATATTGAAAGTGTACTTTCTGAAAAGGGCAGGAATTTCTCTGTAAAAACAAAAGTTCACATCCTTAGACTTTTTGAGGAGTTTGGTTTTGATGAAGTTTTTGGAAGAAGTACAGTTATGGAACTTCTTGAACTGAAAGGTTCAGGTGCTTCAAAACTTCTTTCCAAGCTGGTACAGGCAGATATTATTGAACCAGTATCCGGTCATGGAAAAGGGAAATATAAATTCAAGAAGTAATCTAGGTGTTGTAAAAGTTTTAGGGCAGATTTGATTCATGTGAGTCAAATCTGCCCTTGGTTGGAACTATCTATTTCCTGACAGCCCCTTTGCTACTATCCATAGTTACGAAATGAAACATTCTTTAACCTGTGTTTGATAAGCGATTTTTTCTACTCAAACATTTACTCAAACACTTCTTCGATTCTACCTGTTTTTTCGTTGTAAACATAAACACTGTTGTGTTCTGTTACAAAAGGAGTAAGTGAGCCAAGCTTAATGTTTCGGATGTATACTACATTCGTTGGTAAAACTCGCACTAAGCTTTCATTTTCATTAATATCAGCGATCCAACGAAACAATTTGTTCTCTTCTTGTCCCGTATAAATGAGATCCATACCGTTTTCTGTATTCTCTAGTTTGAAATATACCTTATGTTTTAAAGCCATTTTCGGATAGACACCTTTTACAACATAAATACCATAATGTTCATGTAAAAGCTCCTTATAGGTATCGGATGTAAGATCAATATCCTTATATTTCACTTTTTGTCCAACATCAATTCTTTCGCGAATAATGGTCAAGGTATGGATGGCCCAATTGAGTGTTCCAATACTGTTGTACTTGATGCATTCTTCAATATTTGAGAAGAACGTCTCATCAAAATTTACTTCCTGTGTTGCTATCTTTGTTAGTTCGTTTAATGATAAATTCATAGTAATCCCCCTTCGTTAAGCAAGATATTGTATACGATTTAAAACCATATGTGTATCATAGATACTTTTCGGTTTTGTAAACAAGGTATTTTACAAGACAGTATATGTTTCAATTTATAACAAAAAAGGGCTGAATATATATCGTTTATTGGTAATTATATGATACTATTGTTTCATTTTAAAAACAAGGTATTTGAGGGGAAATACAGACATATCAGAGTTATTATCTAATCAATAATGAAGAGAATCAGAAGAGATTTTGTAATGATTGATGCTACAGGAAGGAAGAGGAAGTATACTCTTTTTTATTGACAAAAAACAACTACAATATTATTATATAAAGTAATTACATAGAGTAATTATGTAAAATAATAGAAAGGAGAAACTCATGACAAAAGATAAGATAAAAGAAGTTATGGATGCCTGTTATCAGGCAAAGAGGATAAGAGATATGCTTCCAGCATTGCCTGGGGGAGTGACACCATCCCATATTCACTATCTGGATACTCTCAGAAAGTTAGAAAAAATGGAAGAGAAGGTAAAAGTCAGTGATATGAGTGAGAACCTTGGACTTCCGAGACCAAGCGTAACGAAAACCGTAAAAGATATGGAAAAGCTTGGATTTGTCGAGAAAGAAACAACAGAAACGGACGGAAGGTTTGTTTATATTAAGACGACCAGGACAGGAAGAGACCTGGTTGATAAATATGTTGATGAGTATTTTGGTAATCTTTCGGAAAATCTTGGAGGGATTACGGATGAAGATGCAGATAAGATGATTGAAGTAGTAGAAAAGCTCTATATAGTCATGAGTAACAGGAAGTAATATATGAATGCAAAAGAAAGATCAGATTTTACACAGGGAAGTATATTAAAGAAGATGATTCCATTCATGATGCCGATACTTGGAGCGCTTATACTCCAGGCAGCGTATGGTGCGGTGGACCTTCTGGTTGTGGGCAGATTTGGAACAACAGCCGGGTTATCAGCAGTTTCAACGGGCAGTCAGATTCTTAATCTTGTAACATTTGTGATAACGCAGTTAGCAATGGGAATTACTGTTCTTATTGCAAGGTATATCGGTGAGAAACATACAAGTCAAATAGGGGAACTGCTTGGTGGAGCAACGACAGTGTTTACTATGATAGCTGTTGTACTTTTTGTGGTGATGGTGTTTTTTGCAAAGCCGTTGGCTGTTCTTATGCAGGCTCCTAAAGAAGCGCTTATGCTTACGTCAGTGTATGTAAGGATTTGCGGGGGAGGTATTTTCTTTATTGTTGCTTATAACGTTCTTTCTGCCATATTCAGAGGGCTGGGAGACAGCAGGTCTCCGCTTATATTTGTTGCGGTTGCCTGCGTGGTAAATGTCGTAGGTGATCTTGTACTTGTTGCAGGATTCCATCTTGATGCCGCAGGAGCCGCAATTGCTACAGTGCTTGCCCAGGCGGTCAGTGTGGTGCTGGCTCTTTTGATGCTTAAAAGAAGACAGTTGCCATTTAAAATAACAAAAAAAGATTTCAGGTTTAATAGTCAATGTAAAAGATTCCTGACAGTTGGGATTCCTCTTGCGCTTCAGGAATTTCTTACCCAGATGTCATTTCTTGCACTGTGTGCATTTATAAATAAGTTAGGGCTGGAAGCTTCTTCAGGATATGGGGTTGCCTGTAAGATAGTAAACTTTGCCATGCTGATACCAAGTGCACTTATGCAGTCGATGGCTTCTTTTGTATCACAGAATGTTGGTGCCGGTAAGGAGGATAGAGCAAAGAAAGCGATGTTTACCGGAATAGGAATCGGATTAATTGTTGGAATCGTTGTTTTCATAAGTGTATGGTTCTTTGGTGATGTGCTTACATCGATATTCACAACGGATGAAGCGGTTGTACAAAAAGGATTTGAATACCTTAAGGGGTTTGCTCCGGAAACGATTCTTACGGCAATTCTTTTTTCTATGATAGGTTACTTTAATGGACATGAAAAGACGTTGTGGGTTATGATTCAGGGACTTATCCAGACACTTCTTGTAAGACTGCCCCTTGCATATTTTATGAGTATACAGCCGGATGCCAGCCTTACCAATATAGGGCTTGCAGCGCCTGTTGCCACATGCTTCGGAATTATATTAAATATAATCTTTTTCCTTCACATGACAAGAAAAATGAAAAAGGTATGAGGGAATGAATGATTTATCTCTTGAAATTTTGTTTACAAGTAGATATAATGCTTTTTACATTTTATAATTTAGGAGAAGGTATTTATGAATAGTAAGTCTAATACACAGGCGATGGAAACAGAAAAAGTACCATGTCTTTTAGCGCAGCTCGCAATTCCGGCTGTTGTTGCACAGGTTATCAATCTTTTATATAACATTGTAGACCGTATTTACATTGGACATATTTCCGGTGTTGGTGCGGCAGCATTAACCGGTGTCGGATTATTTACCCCTATTCTTATGCTGATTAATGCATTTGCCATGCTCGCTGGCTCTGGAGGAGCTCCGCGTGCGGCTATTTTTATGGGGAAGAAAGATAATAAGACAGCGGAGAAGATTCTTGGAAACTGCTTTGCTCTTCTCATTGTTATGGCTGTGGCACTTACAGCGATTTTCTTTATTTTTGCCCCACAGCTGCTAACGTTGTTTGGTGCCAGTGATAAGACACTTCCTTATGGAGTGGCATACGCAAGAATTTATATTCTCGGAAGCATTTTTGTTTTGATCGTAATGGGAATGAATCCATTTATTACGACACAGGGATTTGCAAAGATCAGTATGATGACGACCGTAATTGGTGCTGTAATTAACATCATTCTCGACCCGATTTTTATCTTTGGATTTAATCTGGGAGTAAGAGGTGCCGCGATTGCTACGGTTTTAAGTCAGGCGGTCGGTGCGATATGGATTCTTCGTTTCTTATCCGGAAAGAAGACCATTCTTCATCTTAGAAAAGAAAACTTTAAATTGCAGAAAGACATTATCTTACCATGTCTTGCACTTGGTATTTCTACCTTTGTCATGTTATCTACAGAAAGTATCCTGTCTGTCAGCTTCACGTTCAGCCTTTCAAGGTATGGCGGGGATCTTGCTGTTGGAGCTATGACAATTATTACAAGTGTCAGCCAGCTTGCCACATTACCATTACAGGGAATCTGTCAGGGTGGACAGCCAATCATGAGTTATAACTTCGGCGCAGGGAATAAAGAGCGTGTAAAAAAAGCATTTTTTACACAATTTACAGTCTGTATAGTCTTTACTAGCTGCTTCTGGCTGATTATGCTTTTGTTTCCAAAACTGTTTGCAGGAATCTTTTCTAATAATACAGATTTGATCACTTACACTACATGGGCGTTGAGAATTTATATGGCTGGTATTTTCTCTCTCGGATTTCAGGTTGCCTGCCAGCAGAGTTTTATGGCATTGGGACAGGCGAAGGTTAGTCTGCTGCTTGCCTGCCTTAGAAAGCTGATCCTGTTGATTCCGTTAATCTTTATTCTGCCATGTTTTATCCAGAATAAAGTATTTGCCGTTTTTCTAGCTGAACCAATCAGTGATATACTGGCTGCGATAATTACAACGTTAACTTTCTTTAGCCGGTTTAATAAAATTTTGGATAGACAGTAGGAGGTATATTCTATGCCATTGAAAATTGTTAGAAATGATATTACAAAAATGAATGTTGATGCAATTGTCAATGCAGCTAATACATCTCTATTAGGAGGTGGTGGGGTAGATGGATGTATTCATCGTGCTGCCGGACCAGACCTGCTTGCGGAATGTAGGATGCTCCATGGATGTGAGACAGGGAATGCTAAAATTACAAATGGATATCGTCTTCCTTGTAAATATGTCATTCACACAGTTGGACCAATCTGGCTAGATGGAAAACATCAAGAACAAAAACTTTTAGAATCCTGCTATAATACATCACTGAATCTGGCGAAGGAATATGGCTGTGAATCGGTTGCTTTTCCTTTGATTTCTTCTGGAATTTATGGTTATCCAAAAGATCAGGCATTAAAAGTTGCTATAGATATCATTGGGAAGTTTCTACTGGAAAATGAGATGACAGTCTTCATTGTAATTTTTGACCGGAAGGCATATCAGATTAGCGGAAAGTTGTTTGCGGATATTACGGCTTATATAGATGACCGATATGTGAAGGAACATTCGGACAGTCGGGAGGAACTAAGACGGCGATCGGAGCCGCTTCTTGGAGAAAGCTGTTTCGGATCAGCAGTGGAGAGGATGGAAGAGAAGCCAAGCTATAAGGCGATAAGCAGCAGGACTCTGGAGGATGCGTTGAATCAGATAGATGAAAGTTTTTCGGAAATGCTGCTTCGTAAAATTGACGAATCCGACATGACAGACACGCAGTGTTACAAGAAAGCAAATATTGACCGGAAACTTTTTTCTAAAATTCGCTCAAATAAGTTTTATAAGCCGTCTAAAACGACAGTGCTGGCATTTGCGCTGGCATTGGAACTGCCAATTGCAGAGATGCAAGATATGCTTGGTAAGGCGGGATTTACTTTGTCTCGTTCAAGCAAGTTTGATATTATTGTAGAATATTTTGTTGAACAGGGAAATTATAATGTATATGAAATCAATGAAGCACTGTTTGCTTTTGATCAGAGCCTGATTGGATCATAAAACAATGAATGTTGTTTAATGTCGCTTTCTATGCGACCACTTTCTAAAAGAAAATCGTTATACTATGGCTGCAAGGTACGAAACCGAGCAGCCATTTTTTTGACCAGGTAAATACCGGGATAGTAAACCTAATAGCGAGATTTTCAGGAGGTAAGGTATAATGAGAAAGAATTTAACAGAAATCGTTTTTATCCTTGATCGTAGTGGATCTATGAGTGGACTGGAGCAAGATACAATCGGAGGATTTAATTCCATGATTAAGCAACAGAAAAATGCAGAGGGAGAAGCATTGATTTCTACGATATTGTTTGACAATGTAAGTGAAGTTCTGCATGACCGTATAAATGTAAAGGACATCCAGCCTCTGTCCGATCACGATTACATGGTTCGGGGATGTACGGCATTGTTAGATGCTATTGGCGGAGCGATACATCATATTGGAAATATTCATAAGTATGCAAGGCGGGAAGACGTTCCGGAACATATAATGTTTGTTATCACAACGGATGGAATGGAGAATGCCAGCCGCTATTATAGCAGCAATAAAGTGAAACAGATGATTGAGCGGCAGAAAATAAAATATGGCTGGGAGTTTCTATTCCTTGGAGCCAATATTGATGCTGTGGAGACTGCCAGTTTGTTTGGCATTGATGAGGACAGAGCAGTTAACTATCAATGTGACAGCGAGGGAACTGCCCTAAATTATGAAGTGATTAGTGATGCAATCAGTGCTGTTCGATGTAGTGTACCGTTGGGTTCAAACTGGAAAAAGCGTATTGACGAGGATTTTAAAAACCGTGGCAATCGCAAGTAAGTAATTTTCTATTGTTCTTTTACCTATCTTGTACCCATAAATAGAAAACAAAACTATGTATTGATAATATATTTTGTGGTAGAATGAAGAAAATCAATATAATTTGTAAACTAGATGTACTCAGAGAATCTTTTATTTGATTCTATGAGTACATCTTGAAGTCGTGGAGGTAGAAATAAATATGAAGCTTGTATTTTTAGATACAAAAACCATTGGAGAAGATATTGATTTATCGGCATATGATGCTCTGGGAGAAGTGGTAAAATATGGATTTTCTACTTTGGAAGAGATTCCGGAGCGTGTAAAAGATGCGGATGTTTTAATTGTGAATAAAATTGCGATTAATGAGCAGACAATTGGGAATGCAAAAAATTTGAAGTTAGTATGTGTAACAGCTACAGGAACCAATAATCTGGATAAAGAATATTTGAAAAAGCGTGGAATCGCATGGAGAAATGTAGCCGGATATTCTACAGAATCCGTTACACAGCATACATTTGCTTTATTATTCTATCTTTTAGAGAAGATACGTTATTATGATGACTATGTAAAAGATGAAAAATATATAAATGATACGGTGTTTACTCATTTTGCAGAGCATTTTAATGAAGTTAACGGAAAAACATGGGGGATTATTGGACTTGGAACAATCGGAAGACGAGTTGCTGATATTGCAAAGGCGTTTGGGGCACGTGTGATTTATTACTCTGCTTCGGGAAGTCCGGCACAGGAAGGATATGAACAGGTTGATTTTGAAACGTTACTTACTACATCAGATATTGTGTCCGTACATGCTCCGTTAAATGAATATACAAAAGATTTGATGGATAGGGAAGCATTTGCAAAAATGAAAAAGACAGCTATTTTCTTAAATCTTGGAAGAGGACCGATTGTAGTAGAACAGGATTTATATGAAGCATTGGAAACAGGTGAAATTGCAGCAGCAGGTCTTGATGTATTATGTGAGGAGCCAATGAGTGAAACAAACCCATTGGCAAAAATAAAAGACAGTAAAAAGCTTATTATTACTCCGCACATTGCATGGGCGAGTGTGGAAGCAAGAAACCGATTGATGCAGATTATTGTAGAACAGATCAGGGAATTTTTATAAATCTTTTGCAGACTTTCTGAGTGCCACATAGGAAATCAGAAAGTTTGCCAGCCAGCCGGCTGGTACAGCTAACCAGACAAATGCAATACCAAAACGTGGCGCAAAAATCAGTGCAACTGACAGACGGATAGCAAGGTTTACCATGTTTGCAATGAGAAATGGACGCATGATTCCGAGTCCACGAAGGACGCCATCTGTCGCCATCTTGATTCCCATGAAGATGAAGAAATAACCGAGCCATCTCATGTAATCACTGGATACCTGATAGGCTAAGGCTGTTCCATCTTTTCCTAGAAATAGTGAGGAAATTTGCGTGTGCAATGTTTCAATAACCAGGAAGGCGAGGAATGCAAAACATACATCTAACAATAATGCAGCGCGGTAGCCCTTTTTAATACGCCATGGTTTCTTTGCACCAAGATTCTGAGAAACATATGGTGAAACGGCATTGCCGATGGATACAAATATCAGTGAAAAAACATTTTCCACTCTCATTGTTGCCGCATAACCGGCAAGTGCCTGTGTACCGAATGGATTTACAACAGCCTGTACTATCATCATACCAATGGACACAGTGGACTGCTGGAGAACTGACGGTACGGCAATTTGAAGCATTGCATAGAGTTCCTGTCTGTCAAACCAGTTAAAGAAGCTCTTATATTTCCGAATTCGATGAAGGAAGATTAAAAGCGAAAATACTGCAGAGATACCCTGTGAGATTAGTGTGGCAAGGGCTGCACCGAATACACCCAGACCAAGACCTGCCACCATCCAAAGATCCATAAAGATATTTAAAATAGAAGAAAATATTAGAAGGCCTAAAGGAATCTTTGATTCACCGATGGAAGTGAACATGGTGGAGAGAATATTGTACATAAACAGAAAAGGGAATCCTACAAAATAGACACGCAGATACAGCACTGCTTCATTCAGTATATCATCAGGTGTCTGCAAAAGACTCATCATCAAATGAGAAAAACAAAAGCCTAAGCCACCAAGGATTATGCTTAGAATCAAAAAGCTGATCAGTGATGTGGATATGATTGTTTTCATTTTACTATAATTTCTGGCACCGAAATAGCGGCTTACGAGCACACCGGCACCTACACCGGCTCCGAGTGCTATGCAAATGAAAACATTCGTAAGTGCTGCACAGGCACCAACAGCCGCAAGTGCAGAGGAACCGACAAACTGACCGACGATTATGGAATCGGCCATATTATAAACTTGTTGAAAAAAACTGCCGAGAATCATCGGCATTGCAAAAATAGTCAACGCCTTAAGGGGCGCATCTGTAATTAAATATTCATCTTTTGACATTATCATACTACCTCTGAGATTTAGTTAAGAATAAGTGGATGTTACGAATTACTCCGCAGCTAAACGCTACTCTCGTAATTCAAGCATCATAACATTATTATAACACAGTTTAAGCTCCCAAAATGATAAATTTTTGGAGCTGTTGCAATGACAGCAAATGCATTTGCAGAAGACAGGATAAAATCTAAAGAAGCGGGAATGAATGAGCATATCGCGAAACCAATCGATATGAAGCTTCTGGTGAACATTATTGCACAGTTAGTACATTAGGCTTAGAAAGGGAGAGTGCGCTTATGAGTAACTATATCACTACATACACGAGAAGGCATTTTGATCCTGTGAATCCGGAGCCAGCGGATATGGATATCAAAGACATAGCACATGCCCTTTCAATGATATGCAGAGGAAATGGACATGTCAGTTCTTTCTGGTCTGTAGGGGAACATTGTATTTTATGTGCAAAGGAGGCGGCTGCAAAAGGATATGCAGATCGTTTAGTACTCGCTGCGCTTTTACATGATGCAAGCGAGTGTTATATGTCAGATGTGCCAAGGCCGTTAAAACAGAACATGAAGCAATATAAAGAGCAGGAGAATCATTTATTAGATGTACTTTATACAAAGTTTTTAGGAACACCTCTGAGTGAAGAAGAGGAAAAGCTTATAAAAGAAATTGATAATGCATTATTGTGGTATGATCTGAAGTATTTATTAGATGAGGAATTAGAAGAAAGGCAGCCGAAGCTTCATGTAGAGCCTGATTATACGGTAAGAGCATTTTCTGAGGTGGAAAAGGAATATTTAGAAATATTTAAGCGATATAAAATATAAGATAAAATATTAATGAGTTAAACGACAAATATTATAAAGATATACGCTCGGAATTTTTGATACCGGTTTTCGGTTGATATTCCGAGCGTAAGTAGTTTTAGCGTTGAATGGAAAAAGGTGTACTGTACCATATATTAGCATAATCGCTGGTATTATGGTTTAAAATATCTTTAAGCAATTTACATATGTGTGTGATCTGGCTGTTTATGTCATTATCAACTGTACCATATATCTCTCCGGATTTTATTTTCTGGTGCATTTCGGGATTATTATTAATTCCGATAATCAGGGGAAGGCTCATGTTATGCTGCTTGTAATAGTCATAGACACCAAGTGCCATATCATCATTATTACATATAACTGCTTCTGCAGAATGAATGAGTGTTTTATCTAAGTTTGCAAACTTTTCAGTCGCAAGTTGGCGCTGCCAGTCAGCAGAGAGATTGGCGAGCTGATGGAGAGGCAGATTTTGGCTGTTTTCAAGGAAACCATTTGTTCTTCTTATAGAATCAAAATGTGTTTGTTCTCCTTCAATAAGAATATAATCGAGCGTATTGTTTTTATTATGATCTAATTTTTTCTGATTTTCTTTCCATGCATTTTGAAGCATATCAGCCTGAATTGCACCAGCCTTTTTTGCCTGCGTTCCCACATACCATGTCTGTTTGGAAATAGATAAATCTTTTTTGTCTGTTTCTCTGTTAAATAAAATGACAGGAAGTTTATGGTTCGCTGTCTCATTTAGGACGCTGGCAGCAGAAGAAGGTGTTACAAGATTGATCAATAAGGCATCAAAGTTCTGCTCATACATGTATTGAAGCTGATGTTCTTGGCGATTGGCATTACCTTCGGCATCAAAGATTTCATAAAGAATTTTTTTGCCGTTAAAAGTACAAGTTTCAAGTTCGTTCTGAAGTTTGTCAATATAGTCGCTCATAAAGGTGTCATCCATGTCATAGACAGCGATGCCTATATGAGTGTACTCATTTTGGGGTTGCGGTAGCTTCCATATTGTTATAGTGCTTATTAAAATAATAATTAGTGTAAACAAAATGGAATTATAATTAAAAAGATTTGTTTTCATAACTAAAATCCTCATTTTTGTTAATTTGTCAGTAGAGAGTTTAGTTTTCCACTTTCGATAGTCTGTTTATCTAACTTTTGGCATGAAATAATGATATTTTGCATATGTTTACTGCGAGAGTAGGAGTCAATCATTTGGATACTCTTATATCCAAGTTTATAAGTGTTCTTAATGTAGATATGAGAATGCTTGCTTTCTGCAATTTTTTTTATTATTTGAGAAGTAATTGGAAGGCAGTAGGCTTTTTCTGTAGTTCTCTCAAAGGTAGCGTAATGAATAAAGGATGACGCCATCGTTTCTGTAATTGCTAATAGGTTACTGTAGTCATAATGTTTGTTAGGTTCTGTCATATATTCTTCCGGATAAATCAAAAGAATGCCAATTACACGATGGTCCGTCTCTTTTTTTACTAAAGAATCCAGATCCTTGGCAGAGAGCTGCTCTTTATACCAGAAGTCGAGAGTAATAGAGTTGTTACAGGCATAATCGCGCAGGGCATCTAAAATTCTGGAAGTTTTTTTATTATAGGAAGAGGACAGCAGGACTACCACCGTATTTTTGCTTTTGAGGTTTGTAGGGTTCATCATACATTGGGAAGAAAAAAATGCAATCAAAAGCATTAATATAATTAACAGTACATATTTTTTCTTATTATTTTTCATCAATATCCAATATCCTCAACTTTCTTTATTTTCGGAATGATGATAGAGGCAGTTGTTCCTTCATCAAGTTCACTGGTAATAACAACACCGTATGCATTGCCGAAAATCAATTTAATTCTCTCATCGACATTTCGTACACCGATACCAGAACCACGTTTGCTGGAGACTACTTTATTGTGCATGATATATTCAATCGTTTCTGGAGGCATACCAAGCCCGTTATCAATTACATCAATATGAATGAGCGAGTTTTTTTCATAGATAGAAATCTGGATTTCACCATCATCATAAATTCCTTCCATTCCATGGTAAATAGCATTTTCAAGTAATGGCTGAATGGACAGCTTAGGGCAGAGATATTGTAAAAGATTTTCATCTGCCTGTACAGAAAAATCGAATTTATCTTTAAAACGTATGTTTTGAATAGAAAGATAGCTGGTTGCATGCTCTAGTTCTTTTTTTAGTGAGATAATATCCTGTCCCTGACTTAAGGAAATACGGAAGAATTTTGCAAGAAGAGAAACCATCTGCTCTGCACCTTTATATTCACCACTCTGTATCATCCAGATGATGGAATCAAGGGTATTATATAAAAAGTGAGGGTTAATCTGAGATTGTAAAAGTTTCTTTTCCATTTTTCGTTGTTCACGTTCATTGTTACGGATTTCGTCCATTTGTTTTTGTAACTTTTCTGCCATGATATTAAAATGAGCGCTTAGTGTTTTTAATTCTCCGATGCCATTTTCTTCTGCTTTTGCCTGGTAATTTCCTTTTCCAAATTCTCGCATTGTGTTAAGTAACCGGTACACAGGATTAGTGAACTCATGAAAGAGTAAAATATCCATAAAAACAAGAAATATACCGACCATAAGTAAGATAATCCATACAACATAATAAACACTTATATTTTCTGTATGTATATTGAACAAAGAACTGACGAGGACAATATTCCAGCCGGTATATCCAATCTGCTGTCGTTCGATCAGCCATTTAGTACCCTGAAATTTATGTATTTTATAATTTGTACAGTTTAAGGCTATATTGATAGTTCTTTCTTTATACAGATCGGAGGAAATGCGTTGCATAAAAGGATGGTAAAGAAAAGCCGAATTATCATCTAATAAATAGCAGTAAGATGTCTGCGTATTTTTATAATGTTGTAAAATTGCATCGACAGAATCTGTATAATATTGCATTAAAAGAATACCAGGCTTCATTTTGCCATGGTCAATATATTCAACATATCGGCTGATCTGGAATACATGTTTTACTTTATCAGGATAGACGAGCTTCTTTGGACCATAATAAATTGTTTCGATATTATTTTTTGCTTGTGTAAACCAGCTTTCCTGAGTAGCAGGTGTGGCTGATAAATGCGAAGAATGCCATAAAGAAGTTCCGTTGATATCATATAGGGCAAGCCCGTTAATATACTCTGAAGAACTGTTTTCTATATTCGATAATATCGAAGAAAACGCTTCATCCTGAAGATCATATTTTTTAATTGTATCATAATAAATCGTGTTAATTGTATCATTGATGGATTCAATTTCGTTTTCAATATTTTGTGCAAGTACATTTTTTTGTCTGTTAGTGTCCTCTACAGTTTTTTGAATAAAATAAGCAGAGAGGTAATGCGAAAATAAAATCATGCAGCTTATGATACAAAAAGCGATTGATACAGACATGATGAGCGGAAATAAAATTCGAATGCTCATTTTTTTATTTTTCATTGACACTTCCTCCAAGTTTTCGATATTTTACTGGAGAAATACCACAGTGCTTTTTAAAGACATAGCTAAAATAATTTGGTTCAGGATAACCTACCATCGTTCCGATAACATGGCTTTTGTAGTCAGTGACATCAAGTAACATTTTTGCGGCTTCCATTCGTCTGCTAATTAGATAATTTAAAAAAGTAGAGCCGGTTTCCTGTTTGAAAATTTTGGAAAAATAGGAGGAGCTTACATGTAGTTCCTGACAGATGGATTCTACGGATAAATCAGGTTCCTGGAATCTTTCTTCTACTAATTTTTTTGCATTTTCAGCTAAGATTACGTTGTTATCTACTTGTTTTTTCTCTATTAATGTACGTATTAACTGAAAATAATTAATAAGCCAGTTATCAAGTTCTTCCCCCGTATTTAAAGAAAGAATTTTCACAGCCATTTTTTTGGAACCGGCAAACTCTTTATCGGAAGTAAGCTGATATTTTTTATAAAGACGAGAAAGAGAAAAAGATATTTCCAGTACAACAATTTGATATTCACTTAAGTTATAATGTGAAGAATGAAGATGTTCAAGCATAGTTATAACAGCTTGTTTTAATTCTTCTTCAGAACAACGTGTAATAATCTTTTCGATAGAATCTACTTCAGAATTCCAGTCTTCCTCTTTTTTTTGAAGAGGCAGAATGTCATTATAGTAAGTATAACTTTCTTCTTGAATAACAACGTTGTAATCAAGCGCTTCAAGAGCCTGCTGATACAGCAGAGGGAGTTCTTTAATGGTAGTTGTAGAGGAACTGATTCCACAGGATATTCTGGTATGAAAAATACGTTCAATTAAAACAGAAGCCTCTTGTATTGTTCGAGTGATTCGTTCAATATCATGTTTTTTATTTCCACATAGTAAAAAGACTTCTTTATCAATAATTCCAAATTCATAGAGAGAACTTATCTTCTCCAAAGCTTCTTTTATCATCTCTTTAATAGAAAGCTCAGAGAGAACATCAATTAAATCAGTTGTTCTTATTTTTACAGTGATAATATGGAAGACAGTATAATTGAGATTTAATTTAAGGTTTTTAATCTGAGAGTCGTAGTATTCATCTGTTACAGGTTCGGTCAAAAGCTGTGTAAAAAACTGTTGTCTAAGAAGAGGAATACTTTCTGCATAAATATTTTCCAGACGGGTTCGGTTCAGTTTTTCTGCATATTCTTTTTCAAGTTCTTCATGTATATTAGTTAGAAGTTTTTGCATTTCATCGTAGTCGATTGGTTTCATAAGATATTGGGATACCCCATAGCTGATCGCCGTTCTGGCATATTCAAAATCATCCCAGCCAGAAAAAAGAATAATTTTTGTATTTATGTAATTATCATGAAGAATTTTGGATAGTTCCAGACCATCCATAAAAGGCATTTTAATATCGCTGATTAAAAGATCTGGATGATATTCTTCTATTAATTCCAGAGCTTCTTTGCCATTTTGAGCGGTTCCGACAACCGAAAATCCAAGACTTTCCCAATCAATACCGTTTTTCATGCCAAATAATATTTGTTGTTCATCATCTGCTAAAATAATGCTGAAATTTATCAAAATCTTTTCCTCGTTTTGTGTAATATTTGAATGTTAATATTCAGGTTATAATATTTAAATTGTAACATAAATAAGGACAAGCTGATTATTTTTTTAGGAAAATCAACTTGCCTTACTTATAATATTTTTGTACAGTATCCTGTTATTCCTGTTCGGAGGAGGTGGAAGAGCCTGTAATTTTAGAAATTACTTTTTTCATAAATTCATCATTAAGTTTATATTTTGTTTTAAATACAACGTAAGCAAGAATAATTCCAAGAGCAGGTACGATACACATCAGTATACGTATGGAATTTTGTGTTGCTAAAGTTTGTACAGTATTAGGAACATATCCGGTTAACTCTAATACGAAACCGATTGCTAATGCTGTGAAAGCAGCAGTAAATTTTACGATTAATGTCTGAAGGGAGAATATAACACCTTCATTTCGAACTCCTAAGACATACTCGCCGTAATCAACAACATCTGCAAGGAAAACAGTAGCACATCCAAGCTCCAGACCAGTACCGGTTTTTACGATAATTCCGGCAATAGCAGTTAAAGGGATATTAGAAGGACAGACAAATCCAACAACAAGCAGTAAAATAAGTCCAACTGGTGGAAGTGTACATGCAAGTAAAAATGCTTTCTTTCTAGATAATAATTTTGTGACTTTAGGGAAGATTAATAATCCTACTACTTCTGCAACGGATGCACTGATCATAAAGGCAGATAACATTCCGGCATTATTGCATACATAGCTAAAATAATAGGTAGCAACACCCATAATAGCTTGAATTCCAACATTGTATAATAAAATTAAAAGAACAGCCCATCTTAACTGATCATTCTTTTTAATTACAGTAAAAATATCGCGGAATTTCATTTTTTCTGTTGTTCCGGTATTTTGTTGTTTCTTTGGCAGGTTAATAACACAGACAGCCATTGTGAATATAAATGTAGCAGCGATAATTAATGCGAATCTGTGATATCCGATATAATTTCCACCAAGTCCTTTAATAATCTGTACACCGAAACCAGCAATGATAAGGGACTGACCGATACTGGCAAAAATTCTTGGTAAAACAGATACCTTTTCACGTTCTTCTGGATCGGAAGTCAGATTAGGAATGATAGACCAGTATGGAATATCCATAATTGTGTAGGTCATTCCCCATAAGACATAAACAACAGATGCGAATACACAAAGACTCACACCAGATAGATGAAAATCAGTAAATACAGTAACAAATACAAATGAATTGATTAATGTTCCAATAACAAGCCATGGTACGAATTTTCCCCACCGGCTTCTCGTATTATCAACAATCATACCCATAAATAAATCATTAAAAGCATCCCATAACTTAGCAACAAAGAACATGGTTCCTATGAAAGCAGGAGCAACTTTAATGATATCTGTAAAATAAATCATAGAAAAGGTTGCGATCATTCCATAGATCAAATCTTTTCCTAATGCACCGAAAGCAAAGCAATATTTTACTCGGCCTGGTATTTTTCCCTGGTATACTACACCACTGTTACTTTTGTTTTCCATTTTGACCTCTCCTCTTTTTTTATTGGTGTTTTTTGACTTGGTTGAAGTTTAACATTTTGCCGAAAAGAATGACATTTGATATTCTATTCAAAAAATATGAATTTCTATTTTCAGGAATTGGATTGAAAATCAGCTTATGATACAGTACACTAATGGGAAAGTATGCACAAAAAGATTCCGAGAGTGCATAAGTAAAAAGTAGGGAATATCAATCAGATATATCGGACATATTAGACATATTATATAGAAAGGCTGGAAGCGGAAAAATATGAAAGAGAAAGAAGATATAAGAGAGAATAAATGGGACAAATTACTGAAAATACATACAATGGGACGTGATGATTCTAACGCAGATCAATATCATTATCCATATGAACCTACACCATATTCTGTATTAGAAAGATTAGCTAATACAGGAATCATACGAAAAAATAATACACTGCTTGATTATGGCTGTGGAAAAGGGCGTGTAGACTTTTTCCTTTCATATCAGACCAGGTGCAAATCTGTTGGTGTGGAATATGATGAAAGAATCTATAATAAGGCAGTAGAAAATAAAGAAAGTGCTATTTCTACAGGAAGAGTATCTTTCAAAGCGGAAAATGCAGAATATTTTGCTGTACCAAAAGAAGTGGACAGAATCTATTTCTTTAATCCATTTTCCCTGGAAATATTACAAAAGGTAATGCATAAAATATTAGAATCTTACTACGAAAATCCTCGGGAAATGAAATTACTTTTTTATTATCCGTCAGATGAATACATCTCCTATTTAATGACAGTAAATGAATTAATGTTTGCAGATGAAATTGACTGCAGAGATCTATTTCAGAAAAATGATTCCAGAGAAAAAATTGTGATATTTGAACTTTAAAAATGATCTTGATTTCTAAGAATACTCTTTTTTGATACTGACATTATTTCTGAAACAAATTAAGACTGCGAGGTAAAATAAAAATGGAAAATAAACATATTCAAAATTATCAAAATGAAAATACAAACAACAAAAATAGAAAAATAAATTCAGGAGAAATACATATTCATAAAAACGAATATATAAAAAACGAAGATAAAACACAAAATAAATATCATATTCATGAAGCAGCTTATATGGACGAACATATGCAGGAATATGTAGGACAGCATATATATGAACATACACATGTAGATGAGCATGGGAAAGCTCATACACATACTCACAATCCAGAAACCGTAAAAAATGAATTGAATCGTATTGCCCGTATTATCGGCCATATGAAGTCGATTAAGACGATGATTGAATCGGGGAGAGACTGCAGTGAAGTTCTTATCCAGTTAGCAGCAGTTGATGCCGCAATAAAGAGCCTGAGCAGAGTTATTTTAAAAGAGCATATGTCAACCTGTATCGTCGATGCGATAAAAACAGAAGATACCGAAGCAATTGAAGCATTGAATGAAGCAATAGACAAATTTATAAAATAAAATACTAATTTGAGGGACTAAAGAAACGAAAACCAGAAATTTGATAGAAAAGAAAATGTGAAGATAGTCGCTTCGTAGAAAATGCCTGACTGGCATTTTTACTGGCTCCGACATCATATTTTCTTTTCTATCAAATTTCTGGTTTTCTGTCCTTTGGCTCCAGATGGAAATTAGTATTTAAATCTTGGATGGGAATAAGGGGATTGTCCAGAAGGCTATGGTTTTTAATCAGAGAACTGTTTCCCCATAAGAAATTCGCCATAAAAAATAGCAGTGAAGGTCAAAGCCTTCCGATTAATAAGATTTCTTTCTCTATAATTCCGTTAACAATTCCTTTTCCTTTAGAAGACCGGCTACAAATCCAGTGGGAAAATATTCTCCTCTGGAGATTTTTATTCTAGTGAAAACCATAGACTTCTGGACAATCCCCTCTTTTTCCCTCAGACTAAAATACTAATTCCTCATCAAGAACAGACAGCCGCTGAAACAAACTTTTATGCTGAATTGTAAGAAGACTATGATTAAAGAAAAAAGAATAGTTATAAGTATTGCATTTTGTGACTTTGCGCTGTGGAATTTTGACTCTGAAAACTTCGGACTCGTTTTTCCGAAGTTTTCGTTTTTTGAGGCAAAATGAAGCGTTTAGCGCAACGGAACAAAATCTAACTTATAACTATTCTTTTTTCTATAGAAGACTAACTACAATTCAGCTTGGTATCTTCTACATAAAGCGGTGTCTGTCTCCCCAGTAAATTAGTAGTTTGTTATTGACATTTTCTTGGAAAAGGATTATGATATGCAAACAAGTTCATTAGTGAACAGATTCCTAACGAACTAAATAAAGGAGATATGAAAAAGATTATGTATTCTCATAAAAGCAAGCAAGGAAAGTTTTGGAGAGTGCATGATAACAAACGGAGGATAAAATATGCGAGATTCTATGATCAATACCTGTGGAATGAAGATGCGTAAGCTTTTGGAGAAAAAATCTGAAGTGCTGGTGCAGAAATATGGAGTGAGAAATGTGGAGTTGGAGATTCTTTTGTTTTTATATCATTCATCATGTGGAGATACGGCGAAGGATATCGTAGAGCAGAAGAATTTATCTAAGGCGCATATTTCAAAGTCTGTGGATAATTTGCGGGCAAAGGGATTCGTTGTTTTGATAGAGGATGACAATGATCGTAGAAAGAGACATATTGAGTTGACACAAAAAGCGGAGGAGGCAGCGAAGGAGATGTTAGAAGTTCATAATGATTGTAAGCGTATTATTATGCGGTATGTGACAGAGGAAGAAAAGGCAGTTATGGATCGTGTGATGCAGAAGATGCTTCGCAGTTTGGATGAGGAACTTCAAAAGTAACAGAGTTAGTCTGATTAGAAGAAAGGAATGTAGTATATGAAGTCAATGGCAATAGAAAGGGAATTTGGCAGCGGAGGACGGGATATCGGAATTCGCATTGCGAAAGAGGCACAGATTCCTTACTATGATGGACAGCTGCTGATTGAGGCCGCGAAAAGATATGGCATAGAGATTGCAGATCTTAAGGAGTTTGACGAGAATAAAGTAGGAAGTCTTCTCTATAATATCGCGATGATGGCAGGCTATAATCAGTATGAAAATATGGTGAAAATTAATGAGATTTTCTATGGAATGAAAGAGACGATTAAGAATCTTTATGCAGAAGGTCCGGCGGTTTTTATCGGAAGATGTTCTACAGAAATTTTGAAATCCTGTGAAGATGTTGTGACAGTTTTTGTCCGCTGTAGTGATAAGGAGAAGAGGGTACAGCGCATTTTTGATAAGGAAAATGTAGATACGATGCAGAAGGCACGTCGTTTAATGGACAGAAAGGATTGGGGCAGGGAAAGGTATTTTAAGTTCTGGACGAAAAAGGACTGGAAGGACGAGAAGAACTATGATCTGATTCTTGATACAGCGAAGTTTTCTTTGGAGGAGTGCTCAGAGATTTTATTGAAGAGGATGAACGAGTAGGCATTGGAAAGCATAATAATAAACGATGCGAATTTTTGATGAACATAGTAGTCAGAGTAAAATTGTTTTGACAAAAAGTAATTGGAGGACATAAAGAATGACAAAAATATTTAAAAATATGGCCCCATACTGGTATATGATCGTTGCGATTGTGCTGTTGCTTATTGTGCAGGCGTTTGGCGATTTGTCGCTGCCGCAGTATACGTCAGATATCATTGATGTGGGAATTCAGAATAAAGGTGTGGAGCATATTCTTCCTGTGAAAATGATGGAGGATGAGTATGAGATTTCGCAGTTGTATATGACTTCAAAAGAGAAGAAAGTATGGAAAGATACTTATGAGAAAAAGGGTGAGTATTACATTTGCAAAGTAGAAGATGAGGAGAAGCTGGATCAGTTAGATGATACATTTCTTACAGCGATTTTCTTAAATCATAACATGTCAAATGTAAAAGAATCGCAGTTTAAGAAGATGATTAAGAATTCGATTGCTTCGAATCCTGCGATGGCTCCGATGAAGGATAAAATAGATGATATGAGTGTCGATGAGATTGGAAAGATGCTCAACATGGAGTTTAAGAGTTTTCAGGAGGAAGATGATAACGGGAAAAAGGTTACTTACGTTGATGTGCGCCCGATGCTGTATCAGATGAAGCAGACAGGCATGATGAGTGCCAAAGATATCCAGAAGTCCAGAGAAGAAATCGAAAAGAAAATGAACGATATTGGAGAGAGTACTTTATTTTCTACAGGTGTTGCCTATGCGACAAAATGTGATAAAGCTGCAGGAGTAGATATTGATAAGATACAGACAGATTATCTCTGGAAAGAAGGCGGCCGTATGCTTGGAATTGCATTTATGATTCTGGTAGCGGCGATTGGAGTCGGTTTTCTTGCTTCTAAGGTAGGTGCGAGTATTGGCAGGGATTTGCGTGGAAAAATCTATAAAAAGGTTATGGGATTTTCAAATGCGGAAATGAACCGTTTTTCTACAGCATCTCTTATTACAAGAAGTACAAACGATATTCAGCAGATTCAGATGGTTACAGCAGTTATGCTGAGACTTCTTTTGTATGCACCGATTATCGGAATTGGTGGAATTATTAAAGTGTATCAGACCGGAGCAGGAATGGAATGGATTATTGCTCTTGCGGTTGTTGTGATTCTCGGATTTGTTATGCTGCTTGTTTCGATGGCGATGCCGAAGTTCAAAATTATGCAGACATTAGTAGATGGTCTTAACCTTGTTTCCAGAGAGATTTTAACAGGACTTTCTGTTATTCGTGCATTTGGCAGAGAGAAAACAGAGGAAGAGCGTTTTGATGAAGCGAATAAAAAGTTGACAGGTACGCAGCTTTTTACAAACCGTATTATGACGTTTATGATGCCGGGAATGATGTTTATCATGTACAGTGTTACCATTCTGATCACATGGGTTTCCGCGCAGAAAATTGATGCGGGTACGTTACAGGTTGGTGCGATGACAGCGTTTATTACTTATGCAATGCAGATCGTTATGGCATTTCTTATGATGACAGCGATGTCTATTATGGTACCAAGAGCGGGTGTTGCAGCAGATCGTATTGATGAAGTTCTTAAGACAGAAGCTTCTGTTCAGGATGTGAAGAAGCCAGAAACGCTTAAGGAGCATAAAGGTGTTCTGGAATTCTCACATGTAGATTTCAAGTATCCGGGAGCAGAACATAACGTGCTTTCTGATATTGATTTTAAAGTGGAGCCAGGCAAGATAACGGCAATTATCGGAAGTACCGGCTGTGGAAAGTCTACGCTGGTTAATCTGATTCCGAGGTTTTATGATGTGACAGGTGGACAGATTACATTAGATGGCAAAGATATTCGTCGGATTTCTATGGAAGAACTTCGAGAAGAAATAGGATTTGTACCACAAAAAGGTGTTCTTTTCTCCGGAACAATTGCTTCTAACCTGCGATTTGGAAAAGCAGATGCGACAGATGAGGATATAAAAGAAGCAGCAGAAATCGCCCAGGCGACAGAATTTATTGAGACGAAAAAAGAAAAATACAACAGTCCAATTGCCCAGGGTGGAAGTAATGTATCTGGTGGACAGAAACAGCGTCTTGCGATTGCAAGAGCGATTGCGAAAAAGGCAAAAGTACTTGTATTTGACGATAGTTTTTCTGCACTTGATATGAAGACAGATGCAGCACTTCGTAAGGAATTAAATGAAAAGGTGCAGGATGCATCTATCGTAATTGTAGCGCAGAGAGTCAGTACGATTTTACATGCAGACCAGATTCTTGTTTTGGATGATGGAAAGATTGTTGGAAAAGGAACGCATGAAGAACTGTTGAAAAACTGTGAGGTATATCTTCAGATTGCAAAGTCACAGCTTTCTGAAAAGGAGCTTGGACTTGAGAAATTAGGTTTGGCAAAAGAAAAAGCAGAGAAGGAAATAAATAAGAAAGAAATCCTTTCTACAAAAATTGATGAGAAAGAAAATAACAAATTAAAGAAAAAGTCTGATGACAGGAAGTTAAAACATAAGAAAGGAGGTAAGTAAAATGGCTGAAAATAAAGCAGGAACATCAAACAGAGGCCCAATGGGCGGTCGTGGTCCGATGGGCGGCGGAAGAAGAATGATGCATGGCGGCGAGAAGGCTAAGAACTTTAAGGGCTCTTTTAAAAAGCTTTTACGTTATATTGGAAATTATAAATTTGCGATTCTTGCGGTAATGATTTTTGCGGCAATATCTACAGTATTTTCAGTAGCTGGACCAAAGGTTATGGGAAAGGCAACTACTGCGCTGGCCGAAGGCCTGATGAAAAAGATTGCCGGAACAGGCGGGATTGATTTTACCCGTATCGGAAAGATCCTTTTGCTTACTTTAGGATTGTATCTGACAAGTACAGTGTTTAACTTTTTACAGGGATGGATTATGACAGGCGTAACACAGAAAATATGTTACCGCCTTCGAAAAGAAATCTCGGAGAAAATTAACCGTATGCCGATGAAGTACTTTGAAAGTCGTACTTATGGTGAAGTTCTTTCAAGAATCACCAACGATGTAGATACATTAGGTCAGGGATTAAACCAGAGTGTAACGCAGGTTATTACTTCAACAGCAACGCTTATTGGTGTCGTTGTAATGATGCTCACCATTTCACCGTTAATGACATTAATTGCATTTATCATTTTACCGGTATCGGCAATCTTAATGTCTACAGTCGTAAAGTTTTCTCAGAAATATTTCCGCACACAGCAGGAATATCTTGGACATATTAATGGACAGGTAGAAGAAAGTTATGGTGGTCATCTGGTCATTAAAGCATTTAACAAAGAAAAAGATATGGTAAAAACATTTGATGAAACCAATGGAGTCTTATATGAATCCGCATGGAAATCTCAGTTTTTGTCAGGTTTAATGCAGCCAATCATGGCATTTGTCGGAAACCTTGGGTATGCCGGAGTTGCCATTTCCGGTGGACTGTTAGCAATTAGAGGAACGATTGGTGTCGGTGATATTCAGGCATTTATTCAGTATGTAAAGAATTTCACACAGCCAATCCAGCAGATTGCGCAGGTTATCAATCAGGTACAGTCCATGACAGCAGCCTCCGAGAGAGTATTTGAATTCTTAGAAGAAGAGGAAGAAGATCAGGAACACGAGGGAGCGGTATCTGTAGAAAACGTAACAGGAGAAGTGAAATTCTCTCATGTGAATTTTGGCTACAATCCAAATCAGACAATTATCAACGATTTTTCCGTAGATGTAAAGCCGGGTCAGAAAATCGCAATTGTCGGGCCTACCGGTGCAGGAAAAACAACAATGGTAAAACTGCTTATGCGTTTCTATGATGTAAATAGTGGTCAGATTCTTTTAGATAATCATGATGTTCGTGATTATAACAGACGTGATCTTCGTAAAGCATTTGGAATGGTGTTACAGGATACATGGCTCTATAAAGGAACTATTATGGAAAATATCCGTTATGGACGTTTGGATGCAACAGATGAAGAAGTTATCGAGGCAGCAAAAGCAGCTCATGCAGACAGCTTTATCCGAACACTTCCGGGCGGTTACAACATGGAACTTAATGAAGATGCAAGTAATGTGTCTCAGGGACAGAAACAGCTCCTTACTATCGCAAGAGCTATTTTGGCAGACAGCAAGGTAATGATTCTTGATGAGGCAACATCTTCTGTAGATACTCGTACAGAGGCTCTTATCCAAAAGGCGATGGATAACCTGATGGAAGGAAGAACGAGCTTTGTTATTGCGCATAGATTGTCTACAATTAAAAATGCAGATGTGATTCTTGTGATGAAAGATGGAGATATTATCGAACAGGGAAATCATGAAGAATTGTTGGAGAAAAATGGTTTTTATGCACAGTTGTATAATTCGCAGTTTGAAGAAGCAGCATAATAGAGTTTGAATTCTGGTTTGCCGCAGGCAAGGGAGACGCTCTTAGTAAATAAAATAACCTATATTTGTGACTTTAGTCGCTGCGGTTTGAATACTCGCTTACACACTCTTGTATCCAAACCTTGCTCCGAGGCCACAAATAGAGGTTATTTTATTTACTGAGAGTTGTCTTTGGAAGTTGAAGAATAGTCAGAATTTATGTTTTTGTGCGACTTGATAAGAAAAGTATGAAAAATATATATTCAAATATTTGAATGTGTATTTTGGGACGAAAATGATAAGTGAAATACACTGGTTTTAAATAGCGTATAAGAGAATCTGGAAAAAAGAATGTGACAGCCTATCTTAAGTAAAACTTAAAAATACTTAAGATAGGCTCTTTTTTTCTTTTTTCATGCCGAAATAAGGTATAATAAAATAATAAAAAATGTTTAAAAAAAGGTTCTTATCAGTATTTTTTTGTATAGAGGTTTTTATAAATCAAATATGAAATACAGTAATAAATACTGAGTTTGGAAGAAGTTTAAGAAATTATTTTAGAGAGGCGGATAAATTTGGAAGAGAATAATTCAAGTATTTTGGTGGTGGATGATAATCCGGAAATTCAGGAAATTATACAGGTATTACTTGGAGGAGAAGGGTATCTGGTAGAGACAGCAGGTAATGGTGTGAAAGCTTTGGAAATGCTTAGTCAAAGAGAGTATGATTTAATTATTCTTGATATTATGATGCCGGGACTTGATGGGTATCAGACATGCCGCAAGATGAGAGAAGAAAGTAACGCACCTATTTTATTTTTAAGTGCAAGAACGAAAGACAGTGATAAAACATTAGGATTTTCGAGCGGAGGAGATGATTATTTGGCGAAACCGTTTTCCTATAATGAGTTGATCAGTCGGGCAAAGGCGTTAATACGGCGATATCAGGTTTATAGAGGAAAAGCAGAACAGACAGTGAAATTGAATCGTTTTTCCTGTAGGAATCTGATTGTGGATGAAGAGACTAAGAATGTATACTCTGATGGAGAGCTACTGGAACTTACGGATACGGAATATGCGATTTTGCTATTGCTTTTGAAGAATCGTCACCAGGTATTTTCGGCAGAGCGTCTTTATGAAGCTGTATGGAAGGAGAATTTTTACTATGGTGCAGAGAATACAGTAATGGTGCATATTCGAAATCTCAGAAGAAAGGTAGAACGGGATTCTAAAAACCCGTCCATTATAAAGACTTCATGGGGGAAGGGATATTATTGTGATTAAAAAAGTACGGGAAAAAACAAAGGGCTGGCAGATTCATAAACAGTTGATCGTTCTTATTCTTTTAACGGGAATGGTGAGTGTTCTTTTATTTGAAGTACTATGGTTAAACAAGTGGAATATTTATGAGTATGTTCGACAGATTCCGGGATTGCATGATGTATCATTGGATGAAGATTTTTGGGAAGATTTACGAGCAGAAGCAACAAAGTATGATATACCTTCTTCGGAAGACGATAAGGCAGGGATTAAGAAGATTCAGCCGTTTCTTGAACAAGGAGATAAATATACCGGAATTTATATTTATGCGTTAAAAGAAGGGAATTATATAACCGGAAGGTTTCCAAAAGTGTTGGAGAATGCAGCATTTAGTACATTTTTTGATATGGGATATCAGCTTACCGGAGGCGAAGGGGAGGAAACATATGAGTTTCCTATGAAGTTCAAGAATGGATATGCGACAGTAATGGTATGGTTTTATCACAGAGTGCGCTTTATTTATCCATATTGTATTTTTTCATTAACTGTCAGTATTGGTTTATTTTTTACCGTCATTTTATTTTTCATAAAAAAGAAAATGAATCTGGTTGCGGAACTAAAAGATGAGATCCTCAGAATGGCAGCAGGTAATCTCAGGGACAGTGTACCGAATATGGGGCAGGATGAGATTGGAATTATTGCGGAAGAACTGGATAATTTGAGAGCAGCACTGCAGGATACATTAGTACGCGAGAAAGAAAGCCGCAGAGCAAATCAGGATCTGATTACGGCGATGTCACATGACTTAAGGACACCGTTGACCATTTTAAATGGATATTTAGAAGTACTTCGCCTGAATAGAAATCCGGAAATGCATGAGGAATATTTAAAGAGATGCCTGAAAAAGACCAGTGATATTCGAGAAATGACAGATAGAATGTTTGAATATGCACTGGTATTTGAAGAGGGAGAAGAGCCAAAAGTAAAGGAAATTCCAATAAAGTTTTTCAGGGACTGTATCAATGAACATAGTGATTTTATACGTCTGGCAGGATTTCAGACAGAGATGGAATATACTTATGTCGAAAGATGGATTACGGGGGATAAAGGGATGATAAAGCGGATTCTCAGTAATCTTTTTTCCAATATTTTAAAGTATGGAGATAAGTCTTCCCCGGTATTTATAAAGGGAAGTTTTACAAAGCAATCATACATTCTTGAAATATCTAACACTGTAAAACAACAAAATACCGGGGTGGAAAGCAATCATATTGGATTAATGAGTGTAGAAAAAATGATGCACCAACTCGGAGGAGAAAGTACGTTCTCTGAAAAAAATGGCTCATTCTCTGTAGAATTAAAATTTAGTTTAGTTCATTAAGAAAATGGATGGAGCGAAAAGATAATCGATTCCTTTCGGAGCCAACAAGCAGAAAATAAAAATTTCAGACCATAGTATAATGTAATGTGAGAGCAAGTAAAAATGCCGGGAAGGCATTTTCTACGCAGTGATATCTTTACATTTGCTATGGTCTGAAATTTTTATTTTCGTTGGTTTCTTCAATAAATCAAATAATTATCCAATCTGTTGAAGGCCTCTTTTATTCTGCTAAGTGGCAGGGCAAGATTAAATGTTTTGCTTGAAGTAAATTGAAGCCTTAAAAGTGATATAATCTTTTCCATTATAAGAATGTTATAAAATATTTTCAATGTAATTTTATGAAGTTAAAAATGTACTAAATAAAGTTGATAATTTTCTTGAAAATACAGTACTACAGACATTGCAAACAGAAGGGGGAGTGTGATAAAATGGGTGTGAATTTTTACAAGGAGGAAGACTTATGGAAGGATTAAGAAAAAGTGAAAAGTTTATGCCAGAATATAAGCTAAGTATTTTTCTGACATTAGCGATGCTGGCAATGTTGTTTTTTACAGCAGGAATGAAAACGGATGCCGCGGAAGTTCCAAATGGCCTTGTTGTAAATAATGGGGTAATTTCTTATTATGAAAATGGGACAGCTGTTAAAAACACATGGAAAACAGTAGATGATAAGAAGTATTATTTCCAGAGTAATGGAAAGGCTGCTGTTGGTAGTGTAAAAGTAAAGAAAGCGTATTATGTCTTTAATGAAGCTGGTATTTTACAGACAGGTAAGAAGCGTCTTGTGACTGTGAAGAAGAAACAGTATTACGCAGCAAAGAATGGAAAGGCTCTTTCTGGAATTTACTATATAAAGAATAAGTTCTATGCATTTAATAAGAATGGAGCCTGTAACCAGAAAAAAACAAAGAAGCTTAAAGCGGCTGCAAAGTATAATAAGAACTTTAAAAAGCTTAAAAAGCTTTTAGGCAAGCCAAAGAAGACGAAGTATGAGTCATATTCCTGTTATGGACCGGGAAATGACGGATACATTAAGTATGCTAATTTTACTGTATATGTATACAAGTACAAAGGTAAAGTATTGTATATGGGTGCAGAGTAAAGAATAAATCATTATATCTAACAAAGGAGAGAATTGAAATGAAAAGTATCAAGAAATATGTTGGGATTTTTCTGCTGGCATTATGTCTGATTGGAACAATGCAGGCAGTACCATGTAAGGCTGCAAGTCTGAATTCAAATGTGAATGGGATCGTTAAAAGTCAGGTTCTTCCTGAAGACACGAAGGAAGTAAAGTTACAGAAGTTATTCCAGTATACAGAGAAGACTTATGGTTACAAACGACAGATTGGTTTCAAGAATAAAAAAGGCTGGACAAAAACATATGCACAGAAGATGATCAAGAGCAAAAAAGGAAGCTGCTATCATTTTGCTGCTGTTTATGGTTATCTCGCTAAAAAAGCAACAGGATATAAAGTTCGTGTTGCTGTAGGTCAGACAAAAGGATTTAGCGGTTCATGGCAGCCACATGCATGGACAGAGGTTAAGGTTAAGGGCAAATGGTATATCTTTGATACGAATATGGATAAGTTCAAAGCAAAATCTAAAATGAAATACTATAACATGTTAAAGACAAGTAAAGCTGCAAAGAAAGTCTATAAAAACAAAGGAGTAAAGTATGTTAACATCAAGTAATTTTACATCTGGAAAGGATTTTATGAAGAAGAATTTTCGTGTTGTAAAGATGTTCCTTTTTGCTGCTGTTTTAGTATTTGCATTTTCTGTAAATGGACATGCAGAAGAAGCTGGTTCTCAGAATCCTGCGGAAGGAACAACAATACAAGAAGAGACAACAACAGAGCAGGAAGTAAAACCTGTAATAAAGAATGGTCTGGTAGAAGAAAACGGTAAATACTATTTTTATAAAGATGGAAAGAAACTGAAAAAGGTCTGGAAGACTGTAAATGGAAAGAAATACTATTTTAAAAAGAATGGACAGGCTGCAACAGGTTCTTATAAAGTGAAAAAGAAATACTATATTTTTAATGAAAAGGGCGTATTTAAGAAGTATAAGTCTGAACAGCCAGTAAGTGTAGGAAAAAGAGTATATTTTGTTTCTAAAAAAGGTATGGCAGCACCGGGATGGCATATATATAAGGATAAGCTGTATTATGCAAATAAGTCCGGTGTATGTGCAAAGTCTCAGACAGTAGATGGCATTACATTTACTAAGAAGTCTTATGCAGCGAATAATACAAATACTAAGTCAAAGATCAAGGCAAGAAAGATTGTTGAAAGTATTACAACAAGTAAAATGAGCAGAGCGCAGAAGAGACGTGCATGCTGGAATTACATGGTAAGACGCGGACGTTTTCATTATGCGTTAAAGTATCCTAATTTATCTAAAAAGGGATGGCAGAGAGCGACTGCTTTAAATATGCTATCTACAAAGAGTGGAAACTGCTATAGTTTCGCCTGTGGATTTGCGGCATTAACAAAAGAAATTGGTGACAGACCAGTTGTAATCTGCGGAAGAGTAAGCGGAAGAAGAGATCATGCCAGTGACGGTATGACAAGACACAGCTGGGTACAGATTGGCGGAAGAAATTATGATCCAGAAGGACAGTTTGCCGGATGGGCAAGAGGAATCTATGGTTCTGCAGGATATCGTGTTCGTCATAGCATTCAGAGGAAAGTGGTGTTCTAGGGAAAATGGTATTTAGTTCTTTTGAATTTTTATGTATATTTCTCCCTGTACTCTGCATAGTATATGCAATACTGCCATCTATACGATGGAAAAATGGGCTGCTTATTATAGGCAGCCTCCTCTTCTATGCATACGGAGAACCGGTATACGTATTATTAATGATAGGAAGTTCCCTGGTACATTATCTGCTTGCTATGGGAATCAGTAAATCTGCTTCTGCAAAGAAGCCTCTGCTGGCGCTGGATGTTATTTTGAGTCTTGTTGTTCTTGGACTCTTTAAATATACAGGAATGATCGTTACAACGATTAATCAGATTGCACATTCTAACATACCAGTACCAGCTATTGTTATGCCTATCGGCATATCTTTTTTTACGTTCCAGTCTATGTCTTATGTAATTGATGTATATCGTGAACGTGTTGAAGTGCAGACTAACTTTTTTAAAGTACTGTTGTACATATCTTTCTTCCCACAGTTAATTGCGGGACCGATTGTAAAATATAGAGATATCAGCAAAGAGATTGATGAAAGACATGCGGACGCACAACAGGTAATGCAGGGACTTCAGAGATTTATTATAGGTCTTTCAAAAAAAGTTCTTATTTCTAATACAGTTGGACAGGTAGCCGATCATATTTTTGCAGCGCAGGCATCATCCATTAATGGTGTTACAGCATGGCTTGCGGCAATCAGCTACCTTTTACAGATTTATTATGATTTCAGTGGTTACAGTGATATGGCCATTGGTCTTGGACAGGTATTCGGTTTTCATTTTCGTGAGAACTTCGACCATCCATACGATGCAACATGTATTCGTGATTTCTGGAGAAAGTGGCATATTTCTTTATCTTCCTGGTTCAAGGATTATGTATATATTCCATTAGGAGGTAATCGAAAAGGAAAGGTTCGTACAGCAATAAATAAATTGATCGTATTCTTTCTTACTGGTTTATGGCATGGTGCAAACTGGACATTTGTTGTATGGGGATTATTCCATGGCTGCTTTTTGATGCTTGAAGAGTTTGTTCCAAAGCTTCAGAAACTTCCTCGTGTAGTGGCACATATTTATAGCTTAGTCGTAGTTACGGTTGGTTTTGTTATTTTCCGAGCAGATACCTTATCGCAGGGATGGATGTTTATTCGGAAAATGTTCTCCGACTTTTCTATGTCTGCGGCAGGAAACAGCCTTGCAATGCAGCAGATGACACCATGGTTTATCTTTATTCTTGTCATTGCTGTTCTTTGCGCTGCACCGGTAAATTCACTTGTAAAAGGAATCAGAAGCAAGATGACGGAAGGAAGTAAAGGATTGGCTGTTTGCGGAACAATAAAAAGTGTATTTACACTGGTATTACTTTTATGGTGCATGATCCGACTTTCCGGAAATGCATATAATCCATTTATTTATTTTAGATTTTAGAGGAAGGAATGTGATGAAAATGAAATATAAATTATATATCGTTATATTTATGGTAATGTGCATTCTTCCTTTTGCCGGAATGGCAGTTGCAAAAACAGAGACAACAACAGAGAATAGAACAATGGCTGCTTTCCCTTCTTTTATGGAAGAAGGAAAGTGGAATGTAAATTACCTGCAGGACTTAGGAGCATACTTTGAAGATCATTATGCGTTTAGAAATCTTCTGGTTTCCGTAGATTCGCAGATACAGGCAAAGTTATTTAAGACATCAAATATGGATACTGTCATTGTGGGAAAGAATGACTGGCTGTATTACACAGCCTCTCTTGACAACTATCTTGGACAGAACCTGATGTCTGATCAGGAAGTTTATAATGCAGCATATAATCTGTCTATTGTGCAGGAATATGTCCAGAGCAGAGGCGCAAAGTTTTTAGTAACAGTCCCTCCAAATAAGAATTCGTTATATGGGAAAAATATGCCATATTATGACCAGCCTAAGGTAAGTAGTGAGAGAAATTATACGAATATCATAAAGGCTCTTAAATCGAATAAAGTAGCATATACAGATTTGTATCAGCTTTTTTCCAATAAGAAAGAAACTTTGTATTTGAAGAGAGATTCTCACTGGAATGAAAAAGGTTCTTTGCTTGCATATAATGCGCTGCTTACAGATTTAAATAAAGAGCATGAATTGTATGAGACGGTGCCGGTACTTCGAACAAAGACAGAAATCGGAGATCTGAATAAGATGATTTATCCGATGTGGAGCCAGCCGGAATGGAATTATGATTATCAATATAAGAAGAATTATACATACACATCTGATACGAAAAGCGTGGAAGATGCATATATCACGACAACAAACAAAAAGGCCCAGGGTTCTCTTTTAATGTTTCGTGATTCCTTTGGAAATACATTACTTCCATGGATGGCACAGTCCTATGAGAAAGCTGTATTTTCAAAAGAGATGCCATATCCGTTAGAAAAATATATGCAGGAATCCAAGGCAGACACTGTTATTATAGAAAAGGTAGAAAGAAATTTAAAAGACTTTATAACAGATCCACCAATGCTTACTCCATCAGAGACAAAGTTATCCGGTGAAGCAAAACAGGTAGAGACGAAGACTACAGTCCATGTGGGTGTCAGTGAAGCGGATACTGCTTATACAGAAGTTTACGGAAAGCTCGATTCTAAATATGTCACACCAGGAATGAAAGTATATATAGCAGTTGGAGAAGATTCTGATCAGCATATTTATCAGGCGTATCTGGTGAATGCTGCTTCTTCTGATGATTCTTTAGATACTACAACTACACAGTATCGTCTGTATCTTCCACAGGAGACGGTAGATACAAAGACGAAAGTTCAGGTTTATGTAGAGTCAGAGCAGGGTCTTTATCTTGTGGGACAGAGCTTGAAGGGAGAATAGTATGAGAGTAAATAAATATATAATTGCAATTGCAGCAGGTATATTTTCCCTGAGTATGTTGTCCGGATGTCAGTCAAATAAAAAGGCAGATATGAATGTAAGTATCCAGGATGGTCAGGTACAGACAAAACTTGCTGTAGCGAAAGGTTCCTCTGTATCTGATATTCTTAAAGAAGCGGAGATTACTCTGAATAAGAAGGATCAAATTACCCCATCCCTTACTACGAAACTAGATAGCGGAGAAGAAAAAATAGAGATAGCTCGTTATGAAAAGTTAAAAGTATCGGATGATAATAAAGAACAGGAAGTAGAAATCCTCGGCGGCAAGGTAAAAGATGTCCTTGAACAAGCAGGGATTACTCTTGGAAAACATGATATCGTAAATCATGATTTGGAGGCAAGCTGTACGGATGACATGGATATCCAGGTAATTCGCCGGGTAGAAGTTTCTCTGCGGGCAGATGGCAAGACAAAAAAGACAGTCACTCAGGCAAAAACAGTCAAAGAACTTCTTAACGAAAATAATATTGCTCTTTCCAAAAAGGATCGTATACGCCCTGCATTAAATAAACCTTTAAAAGAAGGAACAAAAGTTGTAGTAGAACGAGTTGAAACAAGAAAAGAAAAGAAGACAGAAGAGATTGCATTTAGTGTGGAAACACAGAAATCCTCTTCTATGTATGTAGGTTCAAGTAAAGTAACAAGAGAGGGCGTGAATGGCTCTAAAGAAGTTACATATCAGATTACTTATGTAGATGGCAAAGAAGAGAGCCGTAAAAAAGTAAAAGAAAAGGTAATCAAAGAGCCTGTTTCTAAGATTGTTACAGAAGGCACAAAAGAAAAACCACAGCAATCTTCACAGAAATCTTCTGGTTCTGGAAAACATATCGTTTCAAAACGAAAAGTACCGGACTGTGATGGTTCCGGTCATGGCTACTGGGAAATCAAGTATTCAGACGGAACAGTAGTAACAAAGAATTATTAAACACAAATAAAACGAATAAAAAAGTCATTATGTAAAACAGATTTACAGCACTATGTGAGGATGCCTGCCAGCAGCCTTCATGTTTACGGAAGTTGAAGTTTTATATAATGGCTTTTTTATTGTTCACAAAATGTTCACAAAATTTTAGCACTCAACACTTGACATGGCTAATAATAGGTGTTATATTACAGCTAGAACAAAGGAGAGGACATAAAGAGATAAGAAGATAAAAAAGAAGTTCCGAACCGAAGTTCATAAAATTCATTTCAACATAGTCGAAAGAAAGAAGCTTCCGATTTGCTGAAGACAGTTTAAAGATTTCGAAAGGAGAAATGACTTATGATGATGCCTAGTATTTTTGGAGAGAATTTATTTGATGATTTTGATAGCTGGTTTGACGCACCGGTTGAGAAGAGATTTTTTGGTAAGAAGAATCCGTTATATGGAAAACATGCAAAGAACCTTATGAAAACAGATGTAAGAGAAAAGAAAGATAGCTATGAAGTAGATATTGACCTTCCAGGATTTAAGAAAGATGAGATTAAGCTGGAACTTGAGAATGGATATCTTACGATTTCTGCTGCAAAAGGTTTAGATAAAGATGAAACAGATAAAAAGACAGGTAAATATATCCGTCGTGAACGTTATGCCGGTAACTTATCAAGAAGCTTTTATATCGGAGAAGGTGTAAAACAGGAAGATATTAAAGCCGCATTCAAGAATGGCATTTTGAGCATTACCGTTCCAAAAGAAGATAAAACAGCCAAGGAAGAGAAGAAATACATTACAATTGGTGAATAATTGATAAGATAATCTTAGAAAAAGATAAATCAGAATATTAATACATGGAAAAATAACAGATACCCATGAGGTATTTGATAAGATATAGGTAATATGGATTATAAGAAAGGCGAAATATAGTAGCCTGAATATAGAGATTAAAATTTAGTTTTGAAGGGAGAAATGACTTATGATGATGCCTAGTATTTTTGGAAATAATTTTGTAGATGATGTATTTGATGATATGTTCCCATTCACAGGTAATTATACAACTGCTAACTATGATCTTATGAAGACAGATGTAAAAGATGCCGGAGATCACTATGAACTCGAAATGGAAATGCCTGGAGTTGAAAAAGAAAACATCAAAGCAGAACTGAAAGATGGTTATCTGACAGTTACTGCACAGCAGAATACCAATAAAGATGAAAAAGATAAAGAAGGTAACTATATCCGTAAAGAAAGATACAGTGGAAGCTGCCAGAGAAGCTTCTATGTTGGTGAAGGCGTAAAACAGGAAGATTTGAAAGCTGCTTTTAATAACGGAATCCTTACGGTAGCAGTACCGAAAGAAGTTCAGAAACCGGTAGAAGAAAAACAATATATTACAATTGAATAATAATTTATTCAGAAACGAATAGATAGAATCTGAATAAATAGAATGAAAAAGGTCTGGTGATCGCAGATGCGATTACCAGACCTTTTTCTCTTTTATTTTAAAACTTTGGAAAGTATAGTTTTAGCTGGATGTTTTAGTTTTTCTTTTAAATCGGATATAGCCTTACTTTGTGTCTGAGAAGCCTGTTCAAGATGAATAATTCGCTGGCGAAGTTCCTCATTTTCTTTTCTGAGAGTAATTGTAGTATGACCAAGAAGGCGAATAATATCTTCACTCATATGTTGAGAATTCCATTCCCATTTTTTAATATTTTCAAAGTTGATTTTGAATAGATCTTCAGATTTATGAAAATATTTTTTCATGATTTTACGGTTTCCGGCACGATATTTTTCCATAAAAGCCCGAGCTTCTTCCGGTTGAAACATGCGTAATTTTTCTTTGTCCGGGTCTTCGGAGGTAACTTTAGAAAGCATATGGTAAAAGAAAGTACAATCTTTCTGGCTGGCAGACGGAACACTATTGAGGATTCGTTGTATTTCATTCGTATTCCCGCTAAGACGAGCATTTCTTTCAAAAGTGCTAATGGTATATTCGTCTGTTAGAGCAAGTCCAAAGATGTCCAGAAAATCATCATAAATAGAATGATTTTTAAAATATCTTTTCCCGTAACGTCGGACGATAATATTTTCATGATATCCTCTTTTCCTAAAGTTTTTTTGTAAACGAAAAAGAGAATATCTTAAAAACATTAAAATTAAATTAAAAAGCTTCCTGTGACCGCATATTAGAAATAGCTGCTTCTTTGGGGAGAGAAAGGGTAAAAACAGAGCCCTCATTCACTTTACTTTTTACAGATATTGATCCTTTATGCAATTCTGTGATTTTCTGTACCAGAGAAAGTCCCAATCCAAAGCCCGGTGTATTCCTGGATTTATCTGCACGATAAAAACGGTCGTAAATGTGCTTCTGTGTTTCTTCGTCCATACCACACCCATGATCTTCTATTTCAAAAATAGCAAGATTGTCTTTTTCCCATAATCTAAGTTTGACAAAAGACTGGTTTTCGCTATATTTCATCGCATTATTTATAAGATTTTTGATAGCGATAGCCATAAGGCTTATGTTCATGTAAATAGATATGTTTTTGAGATCATATTGAACAGATATTTGTTTTTGCATACGAAGTGGTTCTGCCTCACAAATAGATTCAATAAGATCTTTTAAACAGGAGTATTCAAAGTCTTCTTTTATTCTCCCCTGTTCTAAGCGGGAAAGTTGAAGAAGCTGAGTAATAATTTCATTTGTTTTTGCATTTTGACGTGCGATTACAGTCAGGGAATCCATATAATCGTTTATTGTTTCTCCATATTTTTTTAAATACTGACATTCTGCTGATATAATAGATGCAGGGGTTCGAAGTTCATGAGCAACATCAGAGGTAAATTGCTGTTGTTGATGAAACAGATCTTCTAATCGGTCCATCATACGATTATTTGCCTGAATCATAGCATCCATTTCTTTAAATGCAGTAGCAGATTCAATACGCTTTGCAAGATTACCTTCGATACCGATAGTATCAGCAGTATCTTTTATTTCTTTCATAGGAATTGTAAGTCGGGAAGAGACAGCGCCGATCAGTAAAAGACCAATAATACTGATTACAAAAGTAAAAGTATAGGATATGTATTTCATAGCCTGGTATTGGCTGTTAAAATCCGTTTCTTTTCCAATGTTTCTTATAATAACAAGAATTTGCTTATTAGTAATGATGTCTTTTTTTAAAAAGGGCCGGTCAAAAATATAATAATATCCAGAGGAACATTTCACTCGCCTAAAATCCCACTGATTTAGAGGATAATTGTTTAATTCTTTGTCTGGATAATGACCGCGGATTGTTCGGCCCTTACTATCTAAAACAAGTTTTTGTACATGATTTTCCCGGAAAATAAAATTTTTGTCTACTAAAATTTTCCCATTTCGGACTTCAACGTTAAGAAAATCATAACGGCTTTCCCGGCGGATCTGCCTTCTGATATCAAAGTAAATTGTTTTATTGGAAAAATATGAAATAAACAGTATCATTATAGCTGCCATAATCAATATAATTGCGGCAAAGCGAATAGAAATATAGTGAGTAATTGATTGTTTTTCTTTATGGTTCATAGCATTCACTTATCTTTATTATTGTTCAGGAGATTTTAGCATATATCCGATTCCTCGAATGGTTTGAATAAGTTTTACATCAAAATCATCATCCACTTTTTTTCTAAGATATCGTATATATACATCAATAATATTGGATTCTCCATCAAAGTCAATCCCCCAGGCATTAGATTCTATCTGTGAGCGGGAAAGCGCGATATTTTTGTTTCGCATCATATATTCTAAAATAGAATATTCCTTTGGAGAAAGCTCGATGAGGATACCATCTCGCGAAACAGATTTTTGATCAGTATCTATTATCAGATCTCCACAGGAATAAGAAGTACTGTGTTTTTGAGGACAGCGCTTTATAATAACGCGAAGCCGGGCAAGAACTTCATCAAAAGAAAACGGTTTGACAACATAGTCGTCTGCACCATAATCAAGCCCTGTTACAATATCGTTGGTCTGATCACGCGCAGTAAGGAACATAACAGGGGTCTCTATTTTTTTATTCCGTATATCTTTTAGAACCTCAAAGCCATCTTTTCCGGGAAGCATGGCATCAAGTAAAATGGCATCATAACTTTCTTCTGTAATATAATATACCGCATCATTTCCATTAAAACAGGAATCTACGATATATCCTTCTGCTTTAAGGTGTTTTGTAATAATGTGATTTAAATCCGGTTCATCTTCAACTACAAGAATTTTCATAAGAATCTCCCTTCATATATTTATATGTTCCGCGGGTCCTAAAGACAAATCCCTTAACGTGCAGGCACGAACGGAGTTTTGACCTTTTTCTTTTGATATCATAGCATAAAAATATTAAAGCAGGATTAAAAATATTATAAGAGATATGTTTTTGGTGCAGAATTCCTCTATATTTCGTATTAAACTAAGTGATTTATAAATGAAATATATGTAAAAATCTTGTAATGAATGTAACGCTATGATAGAATAAATGAACTGGAATTTAAAAGAAAAGTACCGAGAGTATATAAAAATTTATTAGGGAGGTATAGGAAAGTGATGAAAGGCTTGTTTATCATTAATCCATCTTCTGGAAGGCAGAATTTTATTGATAAGATTAAGGAGATTGCGGGAATGCTGGTCATTGACCAGATATGTAATACCATAGATGTTTTCTATACAGAGAAACAGGATGATGCCTTGAATAAAGCAGCCGCACTGGAAAAAGGCCAGTATGACTTTGTCGTTGCTGTTGGAGGCGACGGAACACTTAATGAGGTAATTAATGGAGTAGTAATGAGTAAAAGCGAGACTCCGGTTGCTGTCATTTCTGCAGGAACAGTTAATGATTTCGCTACATATTTAAATCTTCCGCAAACCCCAAGAGAATTCTGCGATATGATAGCAGATTTCCAACTTAAAAAAGTAGATGTTGGTAAAGTAAACGACAAGTATTTTATTAACGTAGTAGCAGCAGGTTTATTATCGGATACAGGATTTAAGGTATCTAAAGATAAAAAAGCAGTAATGGGTAAGTTAGCCTACTATTTAGAAGGAGCGGCAGAACTTCCGAAACAATTCGGAAAAAGCTGGAAAATGAGATTCGCAACAGACGATAAGACAATAGAAGAAGAAGTTCTCCTATTTATGATTGCAAACTCACAGAGTGTAGGCGGATTTAGGGAGATTGCCCCGCTGGCATCAGTTTCCGATGGTTTATTTGATGCAGTGATTATAAAGAAAATGGATATTTTTCAGATGCTTCCATTAATGATATCTATATTACAGGGGGATCATGTAAATCATCCGGCAGTAGAATATATTCAGACCAAAAAACTTCAGATAGAGAATTTGTCCGGAGAGGAAGTAAAAGTAGATTACGATGGAGAAGAATTACCGGAAGGCTTCCCGGTAAATATCAGTATCATTCCACAGGCAATACAAATCGTGGTACCGGGAAAATAAATACGAATTTGCTGGGGACACAGACACCGCTTTAGCAGAAGATATTGAGCTGAATTGTAGTTAGTCTTCTAAAGAAAAAAGAATTGTGATAAGTTTGATTTTGTTCCGTTGCGCTAAACGCTTCATTTTGCCTCAAAAAACGAAAACTTCGGAAAAATGAGTCCGAAGTTTTCAGAGTCAAAATTCCACAGCGCAAAGTCACAAAATACAATACTTATCACAATTCTTTTTTCTTTATCATAGTTTTCTTACAATTCAGCATAAAATTTTATCTCAGCGGCTGGCTGCTTTTAGTAAGGAATTAGTATTTTAGTCTGAGGGAAAAAGAGGGGATTGTCCAAAAGTCTATGGTTTTCACTAGAATAAAAATCTCCAGAGGAGAATATTTTCCCACTGGATTTGTAGTCAATCTTCTAAAGCAAAAGGAATTGTAAGGACATTATTATAGGGAAAGAAATCGGATTAATCGGAAGGCTTTGACCTCCATTGCTATTTTCTTATGCAAAACAGTTCTTTGATTAAAAATCATAGCCTTCTGGATAATCCCCTATTCTCACCAACTGTGGATTTAGAGTAGTCAGAAAAAAGAAAAAATACCATATCCCAGATGCGGCTTCGGAGCGTGTTTAAGATGCGAACGAGCATTTTAAACACAGCGACTACAGAGCAGATGGGATATGGTATTTTTTCTTTTTTCGTCTACACGAAATCTACAAATTAGTATTTGAGAAAATAATAGTTGCAAAGAATTTCTTTCTGACTTATAATAGACAAGAATATAGAGTTGTTGCGTTGAGAGAAGCTACGGTATGGATGTTTTTAAGAGAGTTGATGGTTGGTGAGAATCAGCAGGCGGAAGTACCTTTCCACTTTTTGAGCATTGACGAAAGTCAAAGGCTGGTATCCTTTAACGTACCGACGAGAGGCTGTTATCGTTTTTCATATTTAAGACAGGGTCGTTCGATGTATTTGGATATGTTTATATAACAGCAATTTGGGTGGCAACACGGAATTCTTCGTCCCATGATGTAGGGTAGAAGGGTTCTTTTTTTATTTTAGCCGGGAGAATTCCCGCTTCTATAACACCCTGATATTTTACGATACCCAGAATTTTTTTAAAATAAAACAGGAGGAATATTGATAATGTTAGATTTAAAATTTGTCAGAGAAAATCCAGAGGTTGTAAAACAGAACATCCGTAATAAATTTCAGGATGAGAAGCTTCCTTTAGTAGATGAGGTAATTGAATTAGATGCACAGAGAAGAGCAACTCAGCAGGAAGCAGATGATTTAAGATCAAATAGAAAGAAGATTTCTAAGCAGATCGGTGCATTAATGGCACAGGGTAAGAAAGAGGAAGCTGATGCTGTAAAAGAGCAGGTTACGAAGAATGCAGAACGCCTGGCAGAACTTGAAAAATTAGAAGCAGAACTTGGGGAAAAAGTGAAGAAAATTATGATGATTATTCCTAATATCATTGACCCAAGTGTTCCAATCGGTAAAGATGATAGTGAAAATGTTGAGATTCAGAAGTATGGTGAACCATTTGTTCCTGAGTTTGAAGTTCCATACCATACAGACATTATGGGAAGATTTGATGGAATTGATTTAGATAGTGCAAGAAAAGTTGCCGGTAACGGATTCTATTATTTAATGGGTGATATTGCGAGACTTCATTCAGCAGTAATTTCTTATGCAAGAGATTTCATGATTGACAGAGGATTTACTTATTGTGTACCTCCTTTCATGATTCGCAGCAATGTTGTTACAGGTGTTATGAGTTTTGCCGAGATGGATGCGATGATGTATAAAATCGAAGGTGAAGATTTATATTTAATCGGAACTAGCGAACATTCCATGATTGGTAAGTTTATTGATACTGTTTTACCAGCTGATACGCTGCCAAGAACACTGACATCTTATTCTCCATGTTTCCGTAAGGAAAAAGGTGCACATGGTATCGAAGAACGAGGAGTATATCGTATTCATCAGTTCGAAAAACAGGAAATGATCGTTGTATGTGAGCCGGAAGAAAGCAAGATGTGGTTTGATAAATTATGGCAGAACACTGTAGATTTATTCCGTTCTATGGATATCCCTGTTCGTACACTTGAATGTTGTTCCGGAGACTTAGCAGATCTTAAAGTAAAATCTATCGATGTAGAAGCATGGTCTCCTCGTCAGAAGAAATATTTTGAAGTTGGAAGCTGCTCTAATTTAGGAGATGCTCAGGCAAGACGACTGAAGATTCGTGTAACAGGTGAAAAAGGTAAATATTTTGCTCACACATTAAATAATACAGTAGTAGCACCACCTCGTATGTTAATTGCTTTCCTTGAGAATAACTTAAATGAGGATGGTTCTGTAAGAATTCCAGCACCTCTCCGTCCATATATGGGAGGAAAAGAAGTATTAAAACCAATAAAATAAATACTGATCTGTAGATTTCGTGTAGACGAAAAAAGAAAAAATAATACATCCCATCTGCTCTGTAGTCGCTGTGTTTAAAATGCTCGTTCGCATCTTAAACACGCTCCGAAGCCGCATCTGGGATGTATTATTTTTTCTTTTTTCTGGCTATTCTAAATCTACAGTTGGCGAGAATGGGGGATTCTCCAGAAGGTTGTGGTTTCCCAGGAAATTAAATTCGAAAGGATTGACGCATTTCATCTGGGTATTTTCATTCCAAATAAAAACCATAAACTTCTGGGGAAATTCCTCGTTTTTTGAGGCAAAATGGAGCATTTGGCGCAACGGAACAAAATCAAACTTATAAACATTCTCTTTTTGTCAGAAGATTAAATACAATTCCGTCACATACAACAAATTGAATGTCAATCCTTTCGAATTTAATTTCCCGGAACGCCATAAGCTTCTGGTGCAGTCCATGTTATTAAACTGTAGATTTAGATAGCCAGAAAAAAGAAAGAATACCATATCCCAGATGCGGCTTGGGAGCGTATTTAAGATGCGGAAGAGCATTTTAAACACAGCGACTACAGAGCAGATGGGATATGGTATTCTTTCTTTTTTCGTCTACATTAAATCTACAAATCAGGATTTTTTTCTATGTGATATGCGTTCTTTTCGACGTTTTTCTAATTCATGTCTATGAATCATGTGCATGATTAAAATAATAAGAATGACAGCAATGAGGATTCTTAAAGAGAAAGAGATTCCTTTATGTATTGCTTCTTTTCTTTTGGATGCTACAGGAGCAGTTTTCAGGTTATCATCCAGGGATTTTCCTTCAAGGTAAGCTTTGCCCTGCTTAGAAGTTATGTCATAGGTTACTTCTGTACGGCCGAGTTCTTTATCATCGCAGGAGATAATGATATATCCAAGACGGCCTGTTTTTTTATCTTCATCTAGTTTAAAAGCGGTTTTCAATGTAGATTCATCGAAGTCTTTTTTTACAAGGACAGAAAAATTAGTATCATAAGAGCTGTTTAATAACTGAATCTGGTCAAGCTTTGCTGAGTCGATTGAAGAGTTTTCTGTCATGGCAGTTTTTAAACTGAAGTTGGTTAGTGGTGTGACTGCTTTTACCTGATTAAATGCCCATTTGAATAAGTTTGCGGTGTCGGTGTAGCTTTTGTCTGCTCCATGATCTTTTAAGATAACACAGATTAATTCAACATTATCTTTTTTAGCATAGGTTACTAATGTATTGAGGGCTACTTGAGTAAAGCCGGTTTTAGCTCCTTTTGCATATTCATAATAGTAGTCACTGTTTTGTCTTAAAATTTTAGCGTGATTCCAGAGTTCGAGTGTATCGGTTAAAGAATCGCTCTTTTTTAAGGTATAGGAAATGGTTCCGGCAATTTTGCGGAATTCCGGATGCTTCATTGCCTCTTTGAGAATGAGTCCCATATCGTAGGCAGTTGTGTAATGTTCTTCATCGGGAAGTCCATGAGGATTTTTAAACTGTGTATTTTTACAGCCTAATTCTTTTGCACGCTTTGTCATAAGCTTTGCAAATTCTGTGGTAGAACCGGAAATGTGTTCAGCGATAGCAGCAGCGGCTTCATTAGCGGACACCAGCATTAATGCATATAAGCTGTCTTCGACAGTAAGTTTTGCGCCGACATTGATTCCGGCGGTACTGCTTCCGGCTTCGATTCCATTAACAGAGGCGTTGGAGTATGTGATGATATCGCTCATGTTACAGTTTTCAACGGCGAGTAAAGCAGTCATGACTTTCGTGATGCTGGCCGGATATCTTTTTGTGCTGGCTTCTTTTCCATAAAGAACCGTTCCGGTACCAGCATCCATTACAACAGCGGATTCTGCTACAATGTCAGGTGCTCCGCTTAGCTTTGAGGTTCCATAGGAAGCGCCTGTTGCCTGGGTGTTAGATGTGTCAGCCGATGTTTCTCTTGCTGCAGTAGCCGCGGTAGTTTCCGTAGCTGTAGTAGTGGTTGCAGCCGCCGCAAGGGAATTTACACAAAAGCTGAAGGTCATTGTCAGTGTCAATATAAACGTAAATAATCGTTTCATTGGGATTCTGCCACTCAAAATATGATTAAATATACTCACATCGAGATAATGTAAACTCTCACGAGTTCTACTTACTACTTCATCGTGTATGCTTTGGATTGACCGAAATCATATCTACTCACAAGTTCTTGTACACTCCATAGTCGTAAATTCCCGAAATAGCCTTCGGTACATACCTACGTCTGCGTTTATTTATGCAACTTCGTAAGTCATGGCGTCTCTCAAATTAAGTGCAGCATTGAAATCTCTGTCTTCGATATAACCACAATCACATTTGAAAATTCTATCTGAAAGCCTTAGATCTTTTTTGATATTTTTGCAGCAATGACAAGTTTTAGATGATGGATACCATCTATCTACCACACGAAGTTCAATTCCGTTTTCATTGCATTTCGCTTGAAGTTTTATTCTAAATTCATAAAACTTCTGTGACGCAACTGCTTTTGAAAGATGTCTGTTTTTCATCATGCCTTTCACATTTAAATCTTCAATCGTAATGAAGGATGGTTTGGTTTTCACTATCTCTGCGATTGTTTTGTTAATGTAATCCGTACGGATATTATCTATCTTTTGATAAAGTTTCTGCACCTTGATCTTTTGTTTTTGTATATTCGCTCTTTGAGTGGACTCTCCTTTCTTTGAATTTTCATATTTTCGGGACAGACTTCTCTGTCCCCTGATAAGTTGTTTTTCAAGTTTCTTTAATTTTGCAGATTTGTTAATGTTCTTATAAGTTTTACCATTAGAAATAGTAGCAAGATCCTTTAATCCGAGGTCTATGCCAATGCCTTCATTGGAATTATTTGCTATCTTGTTATCTGGGATTTCTACAAGGACTGAAACATAGTATCTGTCAGCCTTTATGGAAACATGACCGCTTTTAATTACATATCCATCTTTGGTAGTTGGAATATATCCTTTTTCTTTGATACGAACCCACCCAAGCGATGGAATCTTGATCCTGTGTCTTTCGCAGCAGCAATCTTTCGGATTATTCTTTACAAAATACATCTTCACATCGGATCTGCCTTTCTTTTTAAAATTCGGAAAGTTGCTCTCGTGATTAAAAAATCTTGTAAATGCGGTTTGTCCATTATTTACTGCCTGTGTTATCGCTTTTGAATAAGCTTCCTTAATCCAGGAATATTCTGGATGATTCGGAAGATACTCATTGTTAAGCCAGATTCTAAATTTGTTACTGCTCATAAACTTTTCGCCTTTATCGTAAAGTTCTTTGTTATGAGCGAGATAGAAGTTATAGATGAATCTACAAGTACCTATTGTTTTCTGAATTTTTACTTTCTGTGCTTCTGTTGGATTGATTTCCGTTTTGAAGCTCTTTAGCAATTTCCTCATCCCTTTCTATTTGTTTTTTATACTTACGAAGCCCATACAGCCTGCAAGAGAACACATGGAGTATTGAAACAATATCCTGCACGAGTTCTTCTTGTGGCGATAGTTCTTCATTATTTACTACCACTATGGTTGTATTAAACTTCATACAGAATCTTTCAAACCAGTCATAACCAAATCTGATAAATCTATCTTTGTGCGTTACGATTATGGTTTTGATTTTTTGTTCCATTACTTCATCTAATAATTCGTTCCACTTTTTACGGTTGTAATTAAGACCACTTCCATACTCTTCAATACACTGGTCCACAATAATTCCTTTAGCATTACAAAACTGTCTTAAAAATGCAACTTGATTTAGCAAATCATCTTTTTGATTTCTTGTAGACACTCTGGCATAAATAACTACCTGGCGTTTATCATTTCCAATATTTATACCTTTGAATTGTAGATACTGAGCATAAGTGTAATAACGCCTATTAGTTGGAGTTCGGTTTGCCTTTAAAGTTCCTTCTCTGTCCCAACGTTGTAATGTCTTGACAGATACACCTAAAAGTTCAGAAAAATCTTTTGGTTTATAATTTGTGATATTTGATGTGTTCATTTTAATGCTCTCCTTTGAGTATATTTAAACACATTTAATCATAATAGTCAATATATTCCGTTGCTTATGTTTCCCTCCTTTTAATTCTGCCCAGTTGGGCCATGTTTTAGAGTTTTGCCAGGTCATTTTTAGACCTTGCTTTTCATTGTATCCTACTTCTATAGAAAAAGCAAAAATTAATTGCAAAAATAATGTGCAGCGATTAGAATAATACTGTATGTCTAAAAATATCAGATATGAAAAATGTACGCGAAAAGTTTCAGGCGGAAAATCAGCCACAAAAGCAAGTGCAAAAACGACTCCGAGAGTACATTAAATGCAGTAGAAAGCAAAGTGCGTATTGAAGTAGAAAAGTAGATAGGAGAGTTTGATGAGATTAAGAAATGTAAAAGGTTCAAGAGAACAGATTGCAGCGAATGAATATACAATTAAAGATGCAGAGCAGATCAAGGGTCGGTGGAAAGATTATTTTCAGGACGGTAAGCCGATTCAGTTAGAGATCGGGATGGGAAAGGGAAAGTTTCTTATGCGGTTAGCAGAGAAAAATCCTCATATTCATTATATTGGAATTGAAAAGTATTCCAGTGTTTTAGTCAGAGCATTAGAAAAGATGGAAGAAACTCCTTTAGATAATATTCATTTTATTCGAATGGATGCAGAGAATATTGTGAATGTATTTGAAAAAGGAGAGGTAGATCAGATTTATCTGAATTTCTCAGATCCATGGCCAAAGGATCGCCATGCAAAAAGAAGACTTACTTCCAGACAGTTTTTAGAGCGTTATCATAATATTTTAAAAGAAGAAGGAAGAGTTATTTTTAAGACAGATAACAGACCATTATTTGATTTTTCTTTAGAAGAAGTAGAGGAAGCAGGATGGACATTGGAGAAATGTACATTTGATCTTCATCATAGTGAATACTTAGAAGGCAATATTATGACAGAATATGAAGAGAAGTTTGTAGCAAAAGGTAATCCAATCTGTATGCTTCAGGTTTTTTATAAAGAAAATAAGTAATCTGTACGGGCATATGTAGTAATTGACTGGGTGATAAGAGAAGGTTGGAATTTGATAAATCAGGCGCACATCTTTAGTAATGTTCATAGAATAAATCAGGGGTGATATTTTATGAATTTTAAAGAAAAGATGTGCTGGAATATTCAAAGAAAAAGTTTTTGTGACAGGGGAATCTGGCGATGTTTATTTAACTTTTGCCGGAATATTTCAGAAGTGTGCAATATTCTGAATGGAAAATAACAGAGATCAGGTCTTATGTGTATTTGGCTTGAAGAAATCAGTATACTTCTGAGGGATTACAGATAATAAAACATATTTATAATAGATGAAAGGATTTACAAATGAAAATCGTAGCAATAGATTTAGACGGAACATTATTACATTCTGACTGTACGATTTCTTCTTATTCAAAAGAAGTGATTGCTGAGGCAGGGAAAAATGGGATTATGGTAGTACCGACTTCAGGAAGAAGCTTTCGAAGCATTAAGAATCAGGTAAAGGATATTGAAGGCGTGAAGTACTGTATCTGTGGTAACGGGACTTTGGTTGGAAATATTCAGACAGAAGAACTGATTCATAATTATAAGATACCGCAGCATTTTGTTTATGACATTTATAAAGAAGTGAAGGAAAGGCATGGATTTATAGAGTTATATTGTGACAATGATGCATATGTAGAAAAAGAGGATATTCCTGTCTTTTACAATACAAAAATGGGAAAGGATTTTTGTGACAGTTTACTTTCTACCGATGTAAAAGCGCTGTCTTATGATCTGCTGTTACGTCGGGGAACAATGAGGATTAATAAAATCCATGTTGCATTTCCAGATCCGCAGGAATTGAGAGAATTTGCGGCTAAAACCGCGAAAAATGAGAATCTTGTTGTGACATTTCCAAGTAAATATAATATGGAGATTTTCCCAAAGGGATGTAATAAAGATGTAGGGATTCGTATTCTTGCTGAAAAATATAATATTGCACATGAAGATACCGTAGCGATTGGAGATAGTGATAATGACGTGGCGATGATCGAATATGCACATATTGGAATTGCAGTAGCAAATGCGATGGAAATATTAAAAGAGAAGGCGGATTATATTACGAAATCAAATGATGAAGATGGTCCGGCGATTGTACTGAAAAAAATACTTAAAAAATAAAAAATAATGCTTGCAATCTATGAAAGGTTGTTATATAATAATCCTTGTCGTTGAGAGAAACGAAAACAAAACACAAGGATATGCGCTTTTAGCTCAGTTGGTAGAGCAGCGGACTCTTAATCCGCGTGTCCAGGGTTCGAGCCCCTGAAGGCGCATTACAAAGCATCGTTTTTAGGATTTAGGCCTGGGGATGGTGCTTTTTTTGTTGCCAATAAAAGGAGGAACAACAATGAATCTGATTTTTGACTTAGATGATACCCTTTATGACCTCATGGGACCTTTTGAACTGGTTCATAGAAAGTTATATGCAGATAAAACCGATGCGGATTGTACGGAATTGTTTATAAAATCACGAGATTATTCGGATGAGATCATGGAAGCAGAGATAAAAGGGGCCATTCCACATGAGGATTGTTTTTATGAGAGAATTAAAAGAACGTATCATGATGTGGGAATTGAGATGAGCAGAAAAGATACAGAAGAGTTTGAACGATTGTACAGGGCTTATCAGACAGAAATATCTCTTAGCGAGGGAGTGGAAGAGTTCCTTGATTATTGTAAAGCTCATAATATTTTCATTGCCATTCTTACGAACGGGAGACCGAAATCTCAGTATGCGAAGGTAATTGCTTTAGATTTACATAGATGGTTTGACGATGACCATATATTTATTTCCGGTGGGATCGGCTATCAGAAGCCAGATCCGATGGCATTTCAATATATCGAAAAGATGTTTTCACTTAATCCGGAAGAAACATGGTATATTGGAGATACTTATGAGGCAGATGTTGTTGGGGCAGACGGTGCAGGCTGGCATACAGTCTGGTTTAATCATCGCAACCGAGAACGTCTGGAAAACTGTGCTGATGTGACAGTAAGAAGTATAGAGGAATTAAGTAGATTCATAAAAGAAAGAAGTTAAAAGTATGAAATCAGTAATATCTATATGGAAACCAGGACTTTAAATCCAGTAGAAAGAGTAAGGGTTTCTAAGTGAAATTTGTTATGATATTACTGATTTCATCAGAGAATGATAAGATAATCAGGATAGAATGATATTGATTACTTCGTGTTTAATTTTAACAATTTGTGGTATTCAAGAACATCATTATCCCACTGTTTATATTTTTGATCTCCGCGGCGGTCAGGAAGACCATATTCGTTTTTGAGGTATTCACCGAGATAGGCTGTAGTCTTTTGGGCTCCTTTGATATTGAGATGATCGCCGCCGTCTACAGTATCTTTTTTCCAGTTGATATTCTTTTTTAATTCAAGGTTCAAATCGATAAAGTTGATTTTGTTCTTGTCGGCAATCTGCTGCAATGCATTATGCTTTCTGTAGTTCCATCCATTGTAATTCGGAACGGAGATCAATACAGGAATAGAACCCTGACGTTTGCAATAGTGAATACATTTTTCAAAGGTAGATGCACTGATATCGTTGATTTTCCAGGTCTTTCTGGTGAACTTCATTCGGTGCTTTTTTTTATGGACTTTGTGCGTTGATTTACGGTAATAGTAACCTTTCATAACGGAATATCGGTTTCCCCAAATGTTCTTAATTTTATGTGGGTTTAAGTTTTTGTGGAAGCTGATAACCGGAAAAAAGGTTGCGAGTTTTGCTTTTGTGATAGAGTCGAGATTGGCGATATCGGTTTTATCACGAAAAAGATTATTGCCGTCAATCAGTACGATAGAAGGCTTTTGGTGTTTATAAATCTGCTTTAAATATTCATAAGTCTCAGGAATACGCTGGCTTGCCTGTCCCCAGGTATATCCGGTGAATCCGTCCTGTTCCCACCATATGAGAGGAAAAATTCCGCTGTATACATTACTGTCTCCTATTGCTAATACATCAATACTGTTATCCGGTTCCTGAAAAATGCTATAGCCGGAGTAATTAAATAGCGGATTGGCATTGTACCCCATGGCAATGGATAAGGAAGAAAAGATTTTCAGTGCAAATGTTAAAATCAGCAGGAAAATAATGCTTCGTGTTGCTATTGATTTTTTTGACATTTTAGTTCCTCCTGTAAAGTGAATGTACTCTCACGAAATCAAGCACAAAAAGATTCCGAGAGTACATATGAAAGTGTTCGATAGTAAATCATATTAAAACTTCGCATAAATAAAATCGGCAACGCCCCATCCAGGTCCATAGGCACCGGCAATGATGATCAGTATAATAGGAATCATATATAGTCCCCAGCGAATTGGTAAGGACTGTTTTGATATGAGTTCGCGGATAGAATGTCCCTCTTCCTGGCTCTTCCCGATGAGATAGAGAAGAATAATACTAAAGACGATTAACAGGAAATCCAGTTTAAATAATCCTCCTTGATCAAAAGCTATCTGCCAGAAAGAGACTTTGCTGTTCCATGGACGAAATACAGAACAGAGCATAGCGATAGCAACGTTTAAGTTTCGTGCCCGGAAAATAAGCATACCAATATTTACAAGAATAAATGTACGGGCTGTCTGCATTATGTGATACCAGGATGCATTTCGATCAATGTTACATTTCCTGCAAAAAGCAGCAAAAACAGGTTCGAGAAGCATCCCAAGGACCATGATGACATAGTAATAAAGACCGTAAATAATGTATTTCCATTCTGCTCCATGCCAGATTCCATTACCGAACCAAACGGCGAACAGAGCAAAAATACCGGGAATCGTGGCAGCATAATAACGATTCATATGGGCTCGGCACTTTTGGCTGAACTTCTGAAAATGTGTTCCAAGAGAAATCGGGTAAAAAATGTAATCTTTAAACCAGGCTCCTAGAGTAATATGCCATCTGCGCCAGAAATCATTAACGGAAGTGGCGAAAAATGGACGTTTGAAGTTCTCTTCTAAAGTGATGCCGAAAAGCTGGGCGCTTCCTCTTGCAATGTTAATGCATCCGGCAAAGTCCATGTAAAGCTGGAAAGTGTATAAAAGAATTGCCATGATAACAGGAAAACCGGAGTATCGTTCGTAATTTGCAAAAATAGCACGAACATACATATTTACGCGGTCAGAAAGAAGTACTTTTTGAAAAAGTCCCCATGTAATAAGCTGGGCACCAAAACAAAACTGTTTATAATCAAAGCGATGCTTTGCTTTTAATTCTTCACCAAGCTGGCCATAGCGGGAAATTGGTCCCTCGGTGATGACTGGGAAAAAGATTAAAAACAGAAGCAGGCGCAGGTAGTTCCTTTCGACCTTACATACGCCGCGGGCAACATCTGTCACGTAGCTGATGGCAGACAGTGTGTAAAAAGAGATTCCGAGAGGAAGAAAGATATTTAAAAACGGAATCTGGGCGGGGATATGTAAAGCATTAAAAAGTGCATTGATATTTTCGCCAAAAAAATTAAAATACTTTGTAACAAATAAAATGCCGAAGTTTATAAAGCATAAGAACGCAATGACATATCGGATTTTTGTTGTGGTTTTATTCTTTAGTTCTTTTCTTGCGGCGCGGTCTAATTCTTTCTTTTTTAATTTAAATGTTTCGTTGAAATGCTCGATAACTCTTGCACCAAGATAAATGGTTGCCGTTGTAAACAGGACAACGACAACCAGACTTTTCATTGTAAGAATATAGAACAGCAGGCTCGAAAAGAGGAGTCCGATCCATCGGCGCTTTATAGGAAGTAAATAATAAAGGATTAGACTTCCGCTAAGAAACGGAAAAAGATAGAGCCATGAATTATACTGCATATTCTCACCTACTCATCTTCTAAAATTTCCTGAACCATATGGTAGATACTTTCTACAGACTTAAAGTTCTCCGGCTTAATATAAGGAAGTGTAATGTTGATATCAAATTCATCATTAAGCTCAGAGACAAGCTGAAGAATTTCCATAGATTCTAAAAGGTGTTCTTCAATAAAATCTGTTGATGCCGCAAAGTTAGCGCCAGGTTTAATAGTTTCTAAAATTTCAAGAATAGTGTCCATAGTTAATCTCCTTTGTGTATTATTTAAGAATGTCTTAACATTCTTGATAGTTTTCTTTTAATCGTTTTCTGTCAATCTTTCCGTTTGCATTGTAAGGCATCTGTTTGATTCGGATGAACTTATTTGGTCGCATATACGCAGGCAGTTTAGAGGCTGCTGTAACGGAAAGTGCATCTGGTTTTGTCTTTCCCTGATAAAAAACAAGGATTTGATCAGTTGTTTCTAAGTAAATACATACGCAGGCATGAATTTCCGGTAAAGCCCCAATAGAAGCTTCGATTTCACCGGGTTCAATGCGGTATCCCATATGTTTGATCTGGAAATCTTTTCGTCCCTGATATCTTAAAAGTCCATCTTCCCCTCGATATACAAGATCTCCTGTGCGATATACAACTTCTGGATAAGCATCATTCAACGGATTTTGTACGAAAGCTTCAGAAGTTTTTGATGGATTATGATAATAACCGTCTGCAAGAAACGGACCGCTGACAAGAAGTTCCCCGCTTGTAGCTTCTTTCCCGTTCTCATCTACGATGATCAGGTCACAATTGTCACAGGCAACGCCGATAGGAAGTGTTTCCTCATCGGAAAAAGTGTGATTAACAACATAGTAACTGCAAATATCAGTTGTCTCTGTCGGACCGAAAAGATTTGCGTAAAAAATATCAGGAAGTGCCTGACGCCAGTAATTTAACTGCTTTACAGGCATAACTTCTCCGGCAAACAATACTTTCTTAAGATATTCCGGTTTAATATAAGAAAATGTATCCCAGTTCGCCACAATATTAAGCGCGGAAGGAACCCAGTAGATGGTATTTACTTTATAAGTATTCAGATATTCCACAAGCTGCATTGGGAATGAAAAATACTTCTTTGGAATAATCTGATAAGTTGCCCCGGTACGAAGTGATGCATAAAAGTCAGAGACAGACATACTAAAGTACAATGGGGTCTGGCTTCCAAAAATAGTTGCTTGATCAATATCAAATGCATGGATAAACCAGCTTCCATAAGAAATCAATGCACGATGGCTGATCACAGTACCCTTTGGCTGACCGGTAGAACCGGAAGTATAGAGAATATATGCCGGATCACGTTCCGTCATCTGGTCACGTACTCTGTCAAGAAGCTTGTCATCTATTCCTGCCAAAGCACTATCTTCTATTAAAAATGTCTTAATTGTCTTTGAGAACGGTTCACTCTGGTCCTCTTCAAAAGAAGAAGGCATATCAGAACGGCTAGTGTGAAATGCATTCACTTTATCAATGTATGAGCTGTCTGTAAGAATCCCAGCCGGTTGTAATGTTTCAAAAATACGGTGTACACGTTCTACAGGCATCTGTGTGTCAAGTACGACATAAAAATTACCACTGTAAAGAACGCCGAGCATTGCCTCTGCCAGAGCAGGGCTCTTATCCATATAAATAGCAACAGGAATGCGGTGCTTCTTCAAAGCAGAAGCAAGCATGGTACCTGTCTGCTGGCTCTTTCTTTTCAGATCATGGAAAGTAACCGAAGCATGGTCGTCTGCAACGGCTATATGATCAGGAAAACGCTCACAGGTTTTCTCGAAGTATTGTAATATATTTTTCATATGTAGTATCTCCTTAGTGCTGTTAGCAACTATTGATTCATAGTTATAAATACAACATAACAAAAAAATCTTAAGTAATAACCAAAGAGAATCTAAAACATTCTTAAGAAATAATTCTGGATTTATTTCCTTGCGTTGTCTGTTTCTTTTGCTTGCTCAATGAAAACTTACATATATTTTACAAGACAATCTCTTTTGATTTTACATCTTTGTGCTAGAGTTATGCACATAAAGGAAAGGACAGATGGGTGATGAAAGTGAAAGAAATATATAAAATATCAGAGGTTGTTCATAGAGCAGCAGGGGGAAAAATAGAAAATATTTTCCTGTTTTTAAATACCGTGGTCTGGGCATTGCTTGCGCTTATTGTTGGCGTAGCAGGATTTTCCCTGGCAACGGGAAGTGTGATCGGACACGGAGTTACATTGTTTTGTATTGTAGGATATACTGGAATGATCATAGGATTTTTTGGTGGAAGTTATTATTTATATAGAAGAGATGAGAAATAAAGTAAGCAAGAAGCTATCGCAGTAACGGTGTTACAACTGTAACTGTTGATAGCTTTTTTTATTGTATTTATGTGTTCACTGTCTATATATTTACAAAAGTAAAAATAATAATAAAAAAATGCCCAAAAACAGGGCGGAATATTTGGTTATATTGAAAGAATGTAAAAATATACGTCATGTTTTTGTTGACAATCTAGAGGGGAAATTTTATAATATAGGTAGTTACGGGAGGGGGAAATATGAGGAAGGTAATTGATGATCCGCGCCTGATGGTTCGGGTATGCGATTTGTATTATAATCAGGGTATCAGCCAGCAGCAGATTGCCAAAGACCTGAATTTATCCAGACCTACGGTATCTAGAGTGTTGGCACTTGCTAAAGAGCAGGGAATTGTAAAGATTAGTATTTCCAATGTGAATGCAGTAGAGCATTGGGAACTTGAGAGAAGACTGGAGAAAGAATTTGGTCTTCGGGAAGTAATCATTGTAGGAGAGAATTCCTCAGAGGATGGGATGAAGGAGTCGCTTGGAGAAGCGGCCGCCAGATATTTGGAATATACGATTAAAGATGGGAATATAGTAGGTGTTTCTATGGGTTCCACTTTATTTGAAGTCGTGTCCCATGTTGTACATCCTGCCGCACAGAAAGTTACATTTGTTCCGTTAGTCGGTGGAGTTGGAAGAGTTCGTATGGAGCTTCATGCGAACAGTCTGGCGGAATCACTGTCTCGTATATATGATGGTAAGTTTGTACCGTTGCATGCACCGGCCCGCGTTTCCAGCAGGAATATCCGAGATGAGCTTTTGAAAGAAGATAGTTTATTACCGGCGATTTATCTGACACAGAAATTAGATATTGCAGTAGTTGGTATCGGATATCCGAATGAGAAGTCAGCGATCATGGCGACGGGATATTTTAAGGAGAATGAGATAGAATCTCTTATTGACCGTAAGGTAGCCGGAGAGCTATGTATGCAGTTTTATGATATTTACGGAGATACTGCTCCGTATAAAGATGATAATAATGTTATTGGAATGGATATCAGTATGCTTCGTTCTGTTCCACGTTCTATCGGTATTGCCGGAGGTGTTGAGAAGCTTCGGGCAGTCAGAGGAGCGATTAACGGACATTATATTAATACGTTGATTACAGATATTGAATGTGCAGAGGCATTGATATCTGAATAATAAATCATGGTGCAGCAGCAATAAATACTGCCGATGCAGTAGATGCAGCATCAGAATATATCCAGTTCATAGTTTTGATTAAGGGGGTAAATATCATGGATGAAATTCTAAACCTGTCAATTAATGAGATGCCACAAACTGAGTTTGATTGTTCTTGTGGAAAGCACCACAATTTTAGCGTACACGATATGTCTATCCGTAAAGGAGCAATCGAGGATTTACCAAAGATGGCAGAACCATTTAAAGATGGTAAGATTCTTGTAGTATTTGATAATCATACTTACAAAGTAGCAGGTAAAAGAGCTGTAGAACTTCTAAAAGAGAATGGATTTAATGTAAAAGAACTGTTATTTGATACAGGCGATGATATCTTGATTCCAGATGAGAAGACCTTAGGAAGAATTGTACAGGAACAGGATTTAGATACAAGCCTTATGGTAGCAGTTGGATCTGGTGTTATTAATGACTCCGTTAAGTTCGTAACTTCCCGTTCCGGACTGCCATATATCATTGTTGCGACAGCACCATCTATGGATGGATATGTAGCAGATGGAGCCCCGATTTTCTCACAGGGATATAAGTATTCTCCGGTAGCTCATCTTACATACGGACTCGTTGGAGATACCGATATTTTAAAGACTGCTCCTCAAGATCTGATTCAGGCAGGTTACGGTGATGTTGTTGGTAAGATTACTGCAATCGCAGATTGGGATTTATCAGTTAAGGCCAATAACGATTATCGTTGCGATACTTGTGTTACATTAGTTAACAGAGCATTAGATAAGTGTTTTGCAAAAGCAGAAGGATTAAAGGAAAGAGATCCTGAGTCACTTGGAGCATTATTAGAAGCATTAACTTTAACAGGTGTTGCGATGGCATTAGTTAATATTTCCCGTCCAGCATCAGGTGCAGAGCATATGTTATCTCATTTCTGGGAAATGGATTACATTGCACGTGGATTAAATCCAAATCATCATGGAATTCAGGTTGGTGTAGCAACGCCGATCATTGCTCGTTTCTTTGAAGAATTAGCAGATATCCTTCCAGAAGGAACCGGAGCACTTTGTCCGCCTCATGAGGAGATTGAAGCACTTTTAGCAAAAGGTGGAGCACCAACAAGTCCAAAGGATATTGGTATCAGCAAAGAACTGTTCCATAACAGTTTACTGAAAGGATATACAGTACGTCCTCGCTACTCTATCATGCAGTTTGCAAAAGATAATGGACGTTTAGAAGAAATCGCAGATAAGATTACAGAAGAGATTTACGGCTAAAGAATGCCGGGCTATTCTTGAGGAATTCTCAGAATTTCTGACGACGATGATAGATATGATCAGGAATACATAAACAGGTAAGAGGTATATTTTATGCAGAAAAAGGAAGACGCATTAAAAGGTGTGAAACTATTTGTCCTTGATATGGATGGAACAGTATATTTAGGTGATCAGCTGATTGAAGGTGCATTAGATTTCATTCGTGAGGTAGATGCATCAGAAGACAGAGATTTCATTTTCTTTACGAACAATGCTTCTCGTGTCCCTGCAGTTTATGTTGAAAAGCTTCATAAACTGGGACTGGATGTAGAGGAAAGCAAAGTTGTAACAGCTGGAGATGTCTGTGCAGAATTTTTGAAGGTGAATTATCCGGGAGCAAGAGTTTATCTCAATGGTACTCCTGTTCTGGAAGAGAACTGGAAGGAAAAAGGAATTAATCTTGTAGAAGAAGATCCAGATGTTGCAGTACAGAGTTTTGATACAACATTAACTTATCATAAACTAGATCGAATCTGTCACTACGTAAGAAATGGTGTTCCGTTTATTGCAACACATATGGATACGAACTGCCCGACAGAGTATGGATTTATGCCTGATTGTGGAGCAATGTGCAGTCTTATTACAGATTCTACAGGAGTGAAGCCTCGTTTCCTTGGAAAGCCATGGAAAGAAACAGTAGATATGGTTGCAGAGATTACAGGTTATAAGGCAGAAGAGATGGCTTTTGTTGGCGATCGCTTATATACAGATGTGGCAACAGGCGTAAATAACGGAGCGAAAGGATTTCTTGTTTTAACCGGGGAAGCAGATATGCAGACTGTAGCTGAATCTGACGTAGAGCCAACTTGTATCTATGATTCTTTAAATGAAATGAGAAAATATCTGTAGTTTTAAAGTATAAATCAAAAGGGATTTTTTACCACTCAAATAAAGAAGGAGATTAAAAAATGAAAGTAGTATTTGGATGTGATCCTAACGCAACACAGTTTAAATTAGACTTAATGGAATATGTAAAGAGTCTTGGACATGAAGTAGCAGACTTAGGAAGTGATGATCCGATTTATGCGAATACAGCCATTGAAGTAGCAAAAGCTGTAGCTGCTAAAGAATATGACAGAGGTATCATCGTTTGTGGAACAGGTATTGGTGTTTCTATTGCAGCCAATAAAGTAAAAGGAGCTTATGCTGCATGTATCCATGATGTATACCAGGCTCAGAGAGCACAGCTTTCTAATCATGCAAACATTATTACTATGGGTTCACAGGTTATCGGAATCGAACTTGCAAAACAGCTTGTTAAAGAATATCTTTCTGTAGAATGGGATCCTAACTGCAGATCTGTTGCAAAAGTACAGAGAATCATTGACTTTGAAAATGAAGAATAATCTATCAGATCTTACATGCGTTTGATTGGGAATATATGAGATAAAAGTGGGTATTGGGTAAAACAATATAGCATAGAAAGTATGCTTTAATGATGAAAGGAGTTACAAAATGGCAGAATATTTAATGGGTATTGATGCAGGAACCGGTAGTGTACGAGTAGCGTTATTTGATTTTAGAGGACAGAATCGTGCATACGCTGTAGCAGAGTATGGAACAACTTATCCTAAAAATGGATGGGCAGAGCAGAGCGACTACGAATGGTTTGAGGCATTAAAGAAAGCAATTCCTGAGTGTATCAAGAAGGCTGGTATCGCAGCAGATAATATCGCAGCGATTACCTGTGATGCTACAACAAACACATTAGTGTACTTGGATGAGAATGATACTTCTGTACGTCCACCGATTCTCTGGATGGATGTTCGTGCGACAGAAGAAGCATCCTTCATCGATACTATTCGCGAAGAATATGATGCAACGAAGTTCTATAAACCAGGATTTAGAGCAGACACTATGGTTCCAAAGTGTATGTGGGTTAAGAAGAATGAGCCTGAAAACTGGGCAAAAACTAAGACGATCATGGAATTTGAAGACTGGCTGAACTGGAAGCTTACAGGAAGAAAAACAGTAAGTATGTCCGTTGCAGCATTCCGTTGGAATTATGATGATAAAAATGGCGGATATCCAGTAGACTTCTATAATGCAGTAGGACTTGATGATGTTATTGATAAGTTCCCGGAACCAGTATTAAAGGTAGGAGAAGTTGTTGGTAATATCAGTGCAGAAGCTGCAGAAATCTTTGGTCTTAGCAAAAAGACAGTTGTAGTAGAAGGTACAGCAGACTGTAATGCATGTATGTTTGGTGTTGGTGGTGTAAGACCAAACGGTATGACATTAATTGGTGGAACATCTACCTGTCTGTTAGGTCTTTCCGAAGAAGAATTCCATGTAGACGGTGTAAATGGAACATATCCAAACTGTATGTATGACGGAACCAGCCTGTTAGAAGGTGGACAGACAGCAGCAGGTTCTATTCTGACATGGTTCAAGAATAACCTTCTTCCGGCAGCATGGATGCAGGAAGCTGTAAACCGTAACATGAATATCTATGATCTCATCACAGAAAAAGCATCTGCTGTTCCGATCGGATGTGACGGTCTCGTTATGATGGACTACTTCCAGGGTAACAGAGCTCCTTATGCAGACTCAAAAGCAAGAGGAATGTTCTGGGGATTATCTATCGGTACAACACCGGCTCATCTTGCAAGAGCGGTATATGAAGGTGTTGCTTATGGTGCAAACCATTGTATCGTCAGCATGAAAAAGGCTGGATATGATGTAAAAGAAATCTACGCATGTGGTGGTTTAGCACAGTCTGACTTCTGGATGCAGATGCATGCCGATATTATCGGAGTACCAATGTATACAACAGTAGAGAGCCAGAGTGCAGGATGTCTTGGTGACTGTATCATCGCAGCTGTTGGTGTTGGAATCTATCCTAACTTCTGGGAAGCAGCAGACAGTATGATTCGTGTGGATAAAGAGTACATTCCTAATATGGAAGCACATAAAGAATATCAGTTCTATATGGAAAGATATATGGAAACATGGCCACAGATGAAAGAAATCGTACATAAAACAGTAGACCACAACAACAAAAAATAGTATTATATTAATATTGTAAATAACTAATAAGCCCGCGGAGGATACGCTACTGGTATGCTTCGCGGGTATATTAGATTTATTTCCGAGAGTACATAAGTGTAATAATGGAGGATTAATTATGTCAGAAGTAAAAGTAATCGGAATTGGTAATGACCACGCAGCAGTAGATCTTAAGAATGAGATCAAGGCATACCTTGAGGAAAAAGGTTATAAAGTGGTAAATTATGGAACAGATTCTTCCGAAAGCTGCGACTATCCAATCTATGGAGCAAAAGTAGGACATGCAGTTGCAAGTGGAGAGGTAGATGCCGGTGTTTTAATCTGTGGAACAGGAATTGGTATATCTATTGCAGCTAATAAAGTAAAAGGTGTTCGTGCAGCCGTTGTAAGCGAGCCGGTATCCGCAAGATTAACAAAAGAACATAATAATGCAAATATTATTGCATTTGGTGCAAGAATTGTTGGAAGTGAGATGGCTAAAGCAATCGTAGATGCATGGCTTGATGCAAAATATATTGGAAGCGGCCGTCACGAGAGACGTGTAAACATGATTGAAGAGGAAGCAGCAAAGTATAATAAATAAAAAGTATATGGTTACGGAGGAAGAAGATGAGTCGTTTTATGGAAATAAAATCAAAGGATATAGAGAAAGCCTTTGAAGATGAGAGAAGACAGTATTTCGTTGGAAACTTAAAGAAACCACAACATATCCCTTTTGTTAAGTCAGACAATGCGGAAATGGGATTAACTGCTTATGATAAATTCACTGGTGAGCCGGCTCATCGCCACTCTGTGGCAAAAGAATATGCTTATGTTATTTCCGGTAGAACACAGTATATGGACCTTGACACAAGAGAAATATATGAGTATCATGCGGGCGATTTTTTTGCGACCTTTCCAGGAACAACTTATGTTCAGAAATCCGAAGCTGGAACAAAGATGATCTTTGTAAAAGAACCATCGATTAATGATAAAGAGCTTGTACCGATGGACGAAGAAGCTAAAAAATGGATGGAAACGGAATTCTGATTTGTAGATTTGGTAGTAGACGAAAAAAGAAAAAAAGAATACATCCCAGATGCTCTGTAGTCGCTGTGTTTAAGATGCTCATCCGCATCTTAAACACAGCGACTACAGAGCATCTGGGATGTATTCTTTTTTCTTTTTTCTGGCTATCTAAATCTACAGTTGGTGAGAATGGGGGTATTGTCCAGAAAGTTATGGCTTTCCGGACTAAAAAATTCAGAAATAATAAAAGTAACTGTATAGCCAGAAGGCAAGCAGTATTGGTGTCATGGATGCACCCTGAAAAAGGCGGTATCCCGCCAGATTTCAGATGTTCAGGTACCTTAGTTGCCGAGTAGTTCACAATTATAAAGAATTCTTAAGAAGCGGCGATAAAATTGACGATAATATATATGGGAAGTATAATATAACATATTTTGGAAGGAAACTCTTCTTAAGGAGCAGATTGAAACGGAGTAGAAAGGTAGCTTAAAGATGAATATTTTAATAAAACCAAGAAAGAATAGATATATTATTTATGCTATAATTATCGCTCTTTTTTCTACGATTGGAATGCAGATTTCGTTATTGAATATTAATACAGAACAAATTTTTAAAAGATTAGAATATAGATCTATGTTAATTCATTTTATAGCAATTTTAAAAAAGAGTATTTCAGGGAGAGGAGAAACTGATTTATTATATTCGATTATAGGATGTGGGATATTTCTTTTATTTCTTATAATTTTTTCATATAAGTTTTCTAAAAGAGAGATTGTAAGCGCAACTTGTCTGGCAATATTATTTGGCATATGCAGATGGATTGGAGTGGTGTTTTCTCATAAAGAATCATGGGATTATTTTTTACGGAATAAGTATATTGTGCTTTTAGATATATGGTATATAGCAGGATATATTCTATTCGCATTTGGCATTTTTCTTTTAATGGGGAAGATGATAATTGGTTATCAAAAGAAAAATAAAAATTTTTTTAAAGCAAAATATGAGAAAATGTATGATTTTAAACATATATTTTTTTTATGTGCATTAATAATTTTAGTATGTTGGCTGCCTTATTATGTCAGTTTATGGCCCGGAGCTATACATGGTGATTTTTCAATGCAGGTTTTACAATTATTTCACTATCCTACTATATTACAAGGACAGCTTACTTCTGATGGGATAAATATTTTATATAGTAATGATCATCCATTTATACATACACAAATACTAGGATTTTTTATTAAAATAGGGATTAGACTAAAACATGTGTCGTGGGGATATGGAATATATACATTTTTACAAATGAGTGCTTATATTATTGGAATAGCATTATTACTTGCTACATTAAATAAATTTGCTGTTGATCAATTAATACTGAAAGTAGTACTTTTTATTTATGCATTAATACCAGTATTCCCACTATATTCAATTTTAGTAGGAGGGGATGCTTTCTTTTCGTTAATGTTCCTGTATTTTATGATAGAAGTTATTTGGATTTTTGGAACAAAAGGGAAGATTTTTTATAATAAAAAGTTTAATGGGATTATGATAATAACAGCCTTTTTATTAATGGCTGCCAAAAATCAGGGCTTATATGTTTTTTGTATGTTTTTTATTATATGCCTGATTTATTTTAGAAAATATTTTAGAAAAGTATTAATTAGTATGTTTGTCCCAATATTATGTTTTCAATTTATTTATGTGGGTATGATTTTTCCTATATGTAAAGTAGGTGTTGTTGGAGAGCAAGAAAAGCTATCTGTTTGTTTTCAGCAGACAGCTAGATATATTAAATATTATAAAGATGAAGTAACAAAGGAAGAAAAAACGCGATTAATAAAGTGCTTGATTATGAAAAAATAGGAAATAACTATAATCCAGAACTTGCTGATCCAGTTAAAAATACATATAAAACAAGTGCAACATCAATGGATTTAAATAATTATTTTTTTGTTTGGTTAAAAATGGGATTAAAACATCCGGTTGAGTATATAGAGGCATTTATTGCTAATACATATGCATATTACGCTCCATTATTAACTACGAACAGAGGATTATATCTAAAGTTAAATTCAATGAAGTTTTATAAGAAAACCAGACCATGGGTAAAAGATACGATTCCGCAGACATTTATAAATAAAAATAATTGCGAAAGCCCCAGAAGGTTAAAAAAGATCAGAAAAACTGTAATTACTTTTTGTAAATTAACATATCATATTCCGGTGATAAATTGGTTGTATAATCCAGGAGTTATTACGTGGTTGATGTTTATGGCATTTTTTGTTTTTTGGACAAGAAAGGAATATGATTCTATGATTACATTTATACCACTACTCTTAATTTTTGGGATTTGTTTACTTTCTCCAAAAAACAATAATTTACGTTACATTTATCCAACCTGTTGTATGATACCAGCAATGTTGGCAGCGGCATTTGGAGAGAAAAATCCTGATTTATAGATTTAATGTAGACGAAAAAAGAAAAAAGAATACATCCCATCTGCTCTGTAGTCGCTGTGTTTAAGATGCTCATCCGCATCTTAAACACGCTCCGAAGCCGCATCTGGGATGTATTCTTTTTTCTTTTTTCTGGCTATCTAAATCTACAGTTGGCAAGAATGGGGATTTTTCAGAAGGTTATGGATTCTCGGGGAATTAAAGTCTAAAGGATTGACGCATTCTTCTATATCAAGTTTCTACTTTTCGTTTCTTTAGTCCATTAAATCAGTATTTGTAAAATTCCACACAATAAGAGGTAATATTTGGCTATTTATTTATCAAAATAAAAGGTGTGATTTTTTAGAAAAATGAAAGATTTTATTCATAAAAAAATAAGAATGTGCAGAAAAATACATTTACAAGAAGAAAAATTGTGATATAATAAACGAAGTTTGAGCGTATTGATAATTAGAATCAATAATGCTTATAAAGTATTCGTATATCTATTTTAGGAAATCAACACAGTTTTTAACAGAGTTTTCTTATTTACAGAGTAACAATTATGGTTATATTCTGGTGAATACAGAGTTTTCTGTCCAACTAGTGTTAAAGTTCTATCCATCCTGTTATCTAGGCTTATGTAACAGGTTCTTTTAACTTTTATTTTCTATTATCTACTATACATTTTACCGATTGAAAATTGAATATTTTAGTACATGAAAAGAAGCGTAAAGAATAAAGAAAGAGTGTAAAAAGCAGGGGCTTGTAATAGAGTAAGTCCTGTTTTGTTATGGAGATTTTTATGAAAGAGAAGAAAAGAAAGTTCAGGCATGAGCATGGAGGAAGCTTTTCGGTAGATTATTATGCATATGCTTCTCGAATGAGAAGTTGGAATGCAGGTTTTAAAGTCCTGTTTTCGATTATTAGTTTACTTTTATGTATTGCGTGTAATAATCTGTTTGTTTCACTAGCAGTTATTTTTTTTATGGGATTTTTGACAGTGGCTGTTGGCGGTTTGAAGCTGCATCATTATATTTCGATGCTCCTTGTTCCAATCATATTTTTGATTTTTGGAACAATTGCCATAGCGATTGGGTTTTCAATGCATCCAGTGGGACAGTATCATGTTCATTTTTTGAATTTGTTTTACATTTATTGCTCGAAGGCAAGTTTGCTTAAAGCAGGGAATCTTGTGTTTAAGGCATTAGGCGCTGTCAGTGCACTTTATATGATGACATTGACGACACCGTTAAGCGAAATTATTGCTGTTTTGAGGAAAGCTCATGTTCCAAAGCTGATTATAGAGCTTATGAATATGATTTACCGATATATTTTCATTATGATTGATACGCACAGCCGTATGAAGAATTCAGCGGAATCCCGGCTTGGTTATTGTGATTTTAAAACATCTTGTTATTCCTTTGGACAGGTTGCCAGCAATCTGCTGGTTGTTTCACTGAAAAGAGGAAATAATTATTACAATGCCTTGGAAGCACGTTGTTATAACGGGGATTTACAGTTTCTTGAGGAGGAAAAGCAGGTAAAAGCAGGCCAGGTTGTAATGGCAGTTATTTTTATTATTATTTTATTGCTTATATGGTTTTTTACAAAGTAATTTAGAAGATAGTGTGCAGATATCCTGTATGTGTTATTTGCGATTTGAAAAATTTTAAATAGTTACAAGATAGATGTATGACCTGTGGAGGTATTTATGCAGGAAAAAGAACCAATATTAAAGGTAGAAGATTTACATTATGCATATAATGGCGAAAAAGCAGCGTTGAATGGAATTGACCTTAATATTTATGAAGGTGAAAAAATTGCGGTGCTTGGCTCTAACGGAGCCGGAAAGTCTACATTTTTTCTGAACATTAACGGAGTTTTGAAGTCTCATCATGGAGAAATATATTATCGTGGGGAGAAAATTACGAAAAAGAATCTGAATAATCTTAGAAAGAATGTAGGAATTGTTTTTCAGGATGCAGATAATCAGATTATTGCATCCACAGTAATGGCAGAAGTTTCTTTTGGACCGATGAATTTAAAGCTGCCAAGAGAAGAAGTGATTTCCAGAGTGGATAAAGCTCTTGAATATATGAATATCTCAGGATTTAAAGATCGTCCGCCACATTATTTAAGCGGTGGTGAGAAAAAGAGAGTCAGTATTGCAGATATTATTGCAATGGAGTCAGAAGTTATTATTTTTGATGAGCCTACAGCGGCACTTGATCCGCTGAATGCAGCAATGCTTGAAGAGGTTCTTCAAAAAATGGGTGATGAGGGCCGGACAATGCTCATATCTACACATGATGTAGATTTCGCTTATCGATGGGCAGAGAGAGTTATCGTATTCTGCCATGGAAAGATCATTGCGGATGATACACCACTTGCTGTATTTAAGCAGGAGGATATCTTAAAGCAGGCGAACCTGAAGCATCCGATGATGTTTGATGTCTATGACATTTTAAAAGAGAAAGGTATCGTTCCTAAAGGGGACGTTTATCCTAAAAATATTGCCGAATTTCAGGCAATGGTAAAAGGTTTATAAATGAAAAATTAAAAGGAGGAGAGACAAATGTCTAAAAAACAAAAGAGTCTTGCAGTTCTTGCGAGCGTATTTTTAATGCTTTTCACAATCGCACCAGTTTCTAATGCGATGCACATCATGGAGGGATTCCTTCCAGTGAAATACTGTATCTTATGGGGAGTAATCTGTGTACCATTTTTAGTAATCGGTTTTATGAATATTAAAAAGGTGCTTGGGAATGACAGAAGAACTCTTACAGTACTTGCTTTAACAGGTGCTTTCGTGTTCGTACTTTCATCTTTAAAGATTCCATCAGTAACAGGAAGCTGTTCCCATATGACAGGTACAGGTCTTGGAGCAATCTTATTTGGACCATGTGTAACAAGTATTTTAGGTATCATCGTATTAATCTTCCAGGCAATCTTACTTGCACATGGTGGATTAACAACATTAGGAGCTAACTGCTTCTCTATGGCAATTGCTGGACCAATCATTTCCTGGATATTATACAAATTACTTCAGAAAGCAAATGTAAATAAGAGAGTAGCTGTATTTGTTGCAGCATTCTTAGGTGATTTATTTACATATTGTGTAACAAGCTTCCAGCTTGCACTTGCTTATCCTTCAGAAGTTGGTGGTGTAGGAGCATCCATCGTAAAATTCCTTGGAATCTTCGCTACAACACAGCTTCCATTAGCAGTTATTGAAGGTATTCTTACTGTAGTTATCGTTATTGCACTTGAGACATATGCAAAAGACGAATTAAGCAGTCTGGAATTTTAATAGGAGGAAAGAAAATGACAAAAAATACAAAAACAGTAGTTATTTTATTAGTAATTGCAGCATTGATCGCAATTGTTCCACTGTTTGCGCTTAAAGGTGCAGAATTTGGTGGATCTGATGATGCCGGTAGCGAAATGATTTCTGAAATTCAGGGAAAAGAATATGAACCATGGTTCACACCAGTACTTGAAACAGCACTTGGTGGAGAACTTCCTGGAGAAATCGAAAGCTTAATCTTCTGTCTTCAGACAGGAATCGGAGTAGGAATCGTAGCATTCGTACTTGGACGATTTGTAGAAAGAAAGAAGTGGCAGGATAAAGATAACAATTCTACTTCTTCTAAATAATCGATAGACAGGCGAAAACCAAAGAATCCTATCCTTATATTTGTGAAAGTATCACTGCGGGTTGAATGTTCGCTTAACGGCTCACATTCAATCCTCGCTCTAATATCGCAAATATAAGGATAGGATTCTTTGATTTTCTGTTACTTTACAATGGTCTATCAGAATGGGTCAGTCCTTTACAAATGCTATTCCACAGAAGTCCTGTATCTTCTGTCTTATTCCTCATCTTACCCAATATAATTGCGGATTTGAGATAATTATAGCATTACAACAAACAGAACCCCGCCACCTCTTATTATGTAAAAATGCGCCTTAGAGCAAACTCTTAATGCGGGCGAGCATTAAGAGTGCAGTGATACGAAGCATTTTTACATAATAAGAGGTGGCGGGGTTCGTCTGTTTATCCGCACAATTTAAAACCTATTGACTTGTTAACCATTCAACGGCATTAAGTACTTCTTCCGGTGTTTCGCATACAGAGAAGAGCGACTTTACGGATTCGCGGATGAAGCCCATGCCGATAAGTTTATCAATATTTGCAATCGTGTCATCATAGAAACCGGCCACGTTATATATAATGATCGGCTTTGCGCTTCGGCCAAGTTCGGTCAAAGTAAGTATCTGGAAGAATTCATCAAAAGTTCCGATTCCGCCAGGGGCGATAACGAATGCATCTGCATTCTCTTCCATGACTTCTTTTCGAAGACTCATAGTTTCTGTACGTACAATTTCAGTGCATTCACTTTTAATCGGTTCAAACTTGTTCATGAAGGTCGGAACAACGCCTGTTACCTCTCCACCGTTTTCTAATACACCGCTTGCACAGGCTCCCATCAGTCCGCCGGCACCTCCGCCATAGATGAGTTTATGGTGTCGTTTTGCAATTTCCTTTCCCAATTCGTTCGCTGCATTTATATAGATGGAATTGATGCGGTCGCTTGCTGCGCCATACATACATATTGTAAGTCTGGTCATAATAGCACCCCCTCGTTTTTATTTGTAGAGTTTAATTTTAACATTTTATTCGACGAAAAACAACAAAATATTAAGGGAAAATAGATAATAGATACGAATTGTCTATATATTTCGACAAAAAGAAAAAATTATCTAAAGATTATGTTATGAAAAAAGTATAAGCTGTGAATAAAGAAAAAGTACACTTTTTTTATTGTATGAATAAGGAAGACAGAAGGTGTATAAAGACAGAAAAATTGTGAAATATGCTTGTTTTTTTGCATAAATATTGCTACAATATAAACAAAGATATGCATAATTATCTATGTCGATAGTGTGTCTTAGTGATGTACTTACAAAGCTAAGTGCAATAGAGACTCCGAGAGTACATAGTATTAAAAGGGGTGATTTTTATGAAGAAGGTTATAACAATCAGCAGAGAATTTGGAAGTGGCGGTCATGATATAGGAATGGAAGTAGCAAAGCGTTTGAATATTCCGTTTTATGATCAGGAGATCGTGGATAAAGCCGTTGCAGAGAGTGGCTTTACGAAAGAGTTTATAGAAGAACATGGCGAATACAGTACACTTTCTTCTGTATTACTTGGAACTTCCGCACCTTTTGACAGCTATTATTATGCAGAGGATCCTCAGGATAAGATTTTTAAGATTCAGCGCAGGATCATTAAGAAGTTTGCACAGGAAGGTCCATGTGTTATTGTAGGAAGATGTTCAAACTATATTTTAGAGCAGGCAGATATTGATAGTTTTGATGTATTTATCAAGGCAGATATTGAAAAGAGAGCGGAGAATGTAGCGGACAGAGTTGAACTGAAGGGAGACGAATTGATTAAGTTCCTTCAGAGAAGAGATCATAAGAGAAGGGTATATTATCGTTTCTATACTAGGAGAAAATGGGGCGATTATCACGACTATAATATGATGTTGGACAGTGGAATGATTGGCAAGGATAAATGTGTTGACATGATTATTAGTGCGATTGGTGAATGATAGCATATAATAATATGAAAGGAACTTGATAAGGTAAGATGAGTTTAAAAGCAGGACATTTCAGAAGAAGAGATGCCCTGCTTTTTCCGATTAGCCTTCGGTGGGATTGAAAGGAATTAGAAAATGAAGATTACACAATGTAAATATGGGCATTATTATGATAAAGCGTATTTTGCCAAATGCCCACATTGTTATAGAAAAAATGGTGGCAGGGATGAGGATATCATAATCAAGGACGTAAAATTAACTGCCAATTTATCAGATACAAATCAGGTAACAAAAACGCAAGATAAAAGAGAAAGTAACCGAAAGAATGTGAAACGTTGGATTGGAGAAGCGTGGGATGAATTAGAGGAAATCTTAGCGGATGAAGAAAGTGAGCCTGAGGAAAAAGAAAGGCAGCAGCATAAAAAGAAAAATGAGTCATATAAAACAGGAGAATTATTAACAGGAAATGCAGAAAGCTATATGCTTTTTGCTGCGATGCCTCTTAAAGTAATCAAAAATCAGGAATTTTGTATGGACTTTTGCCTTTTTCCAGAAAAGGAATGGGAGACAGGTGCGAAGATGCTTGCTTTTAAAAGCCAGGAAAGTATACGGGATTTAAAGCCGGTGCAGATGATATTACCGGCTGCTGCAGTATTGCATATTTTGTACAAAGAAGAAGAGATTTTCTGTAAAGAGATTGAAATCAGCACAGAAAAGAAAAATGAATTTTTTACATTTCCTGTTACGGTAACGGACACAAGAGACCGTCGTTTTCATATGGTGAAGGTCGTTTTTGAGATAAAGGAACAAAATATTGCAATCCCACTGTATTTAATGCCTAATCCGTAGAAAAAACCGGGAAGTTATGGAAAACATTCGTGGAACTTTATTATTGCGATTTTAGAGAAATACTTATATAATAAGATATAATGTAACAGTTTTGTAATAAATTCAGTCTGTATAAGTTGCAAATGAACCAAATAAGAGTAAAGTTCTGATGTAGATAAAGATTGAATTGTTTATAATATATCTGAAGAGATAAAATATAATTATAAAGGAGAAGTATAATGAGTGATATGACCCATCTTGATGAGTTGGAAGCAGAAGCGATATACATTATGCGAGAAGTTGTAGCAGAATGTGAGAAGCCGGTAATGCTTTATTCTATTGGTAAAGATTCTTCTGTAATGCTTCATTTAGCATTAAAGGCTTTTTATCCAGAAAAGCCACCGTTTCCATTTTTACATGTAAACACTACATGGAAGTTTAAGGAAATGATTGAATTCAGGGATAAAACTGCTGAGAAATATGGACTTGATATGATTGAGTATATTAATGAAGAAGGGGTTAAGAAGGGGATTAATCCATTTGACCATGGTTCTTCTTACACAGATATTATGAAGACGCAGGCTTTGAAGCAGGCACTTGATAAATATGGTTTTACAGCAGCTTTCGGTGGCGGAAGAAGAGACGAAGAGAAATCCAGAGCGAAGGAGAGGATTTTCTCCTTCCGTAATTCCAGTCATGCATGGGATCCGAAGAATCAGCGCCCGGAGATGTGGAAGCTTTATAATACAACAATCCATCAGGGCGAGGAGATGCGTGTATTCCCTATTTCTAACTGGACAGAAAAGGATATCTGGCAGTATATCAAGCGTGAGAAGATTGATATCGTGCCATTATATTTTGCAGCAGAAAGACCTTTTGTCAGAAGAAACGGCAATATTATCATGGTTGATGATGATCGTATGAGATTAGAACCGGGAGAAAAGATTGAGCATGGAAAGATTCGTTTCCGTACACTTGGATGTTACCCATTAACTGGTGGAATCGAAAGTGATGCAGATACTTTAGATGCTATTATCGATGAGACATTAAGCGCAGTATCTTCAGAGAGAACCAGTCGTGTTATTGACAGTGACGGTGGAGCAGCCAGTATGGAGAAGAGAAAAAGGGAGGGTTATTTCTAATATGAACAGTCTTCTTAAGTTTATTACGTGCGGTAGCGTAGATGATGGAAAGTCTACCTTGATTGGACATATGCTTTATGATGCAAAGTTGCTTTTTGCAGATCAGAAAAGAGCATTAGAACTTGATAGTAAAGTAGGTTCCCGTGGTGGAGCAATTGATTATTCCCTTCTTCTCGATGGTTTAATGGCAGAAAGAGAACAGGGGATTACGATCGATGTCGCATATCGTTATTTTACAACAGAACATCGTTCCTTTATTGTAGCGGATACACCGGGGCATGAAGAATATACAAGAAATATGGCAGTAGGAGCTTCTTTTGCAGAGCTTGCAGTTATTCTTGTAGATGCTACACAGGGCGTTCTTGTACAGACAAGACGTCATACAAGAATCTGTTCGTTAATGGGAATTGAGCATTTTGTATTTGCGGTAAATAAGATGGATTTAATTAATTATGATGCAAATCGTTTTGAGAAGATTGAGCGCGAGATCAAGATGATGGCAGCAGAGTATGATTATAAATCGATTAAGATTCTTCCAGTTTCTGCAACAGAGGGAGATAATGTTACTGTGAAGTCAACAAAGATGCCATGGTACAAAGGAGAGTCTCTTCTCACATATCTTGAAAATATTCAGGTACATGATGATTCTCTTGAAAAAGGATTTACGATGCCGGTGCAGAGAGTGTGCCGTCCTGACCGAACTTTCCGTGGATTCCAGGGTCAGATTGAATCAGGCCAGATCAAGGTTGGAGATGAGATTATTGCTCTGCCATCTAATGAGAAGGCAGAAGTAAAAGGTATTCTTGATGCAGGTAAAGAAGTGACAGAAAGTAGTCGTGGACATGCAGTAACCATTTCTCTTGACAGAGAAGTTGATGTATCAAGAGGTTGTGTTCTTGTTCATAATGCGAAACCAAAGACGGGTAATCTGTTTACAGCAAAGATTTTATGGATGGATGATACACATCTTGTTGCCGGTAAGAACTATCTTTTAAAACTTGGAACAAAGATGATTCCGGCTGTTGTTATGAACATTAAGTATAAGATTGATGTTAATACAGGGAATGAAGTACATGCAGATGCTATTTATAAGAATGAAATCGCAGCCTGTGATATTGCAGTTTCTGATAAGATTGTTTTTGAGAAATTCAAAGACAATCATGCATTAGGCTCCATGATTCTTATTGACAGAATTACGAATATGACTTCTGCCTGTGGTGTTATCATGCATGCCTTAAGACGTACAGATAATCTTACATGGCATGAGATGGATATTACAAGAGAATTCCGCGCACAGCAAAAGGGACAGACACCTAAGACTATCTGGCTTACTGGTCTTTCCGGTTCCGGAAAGTCTACTCTTGCAAATGAGTTAGAGAAGCGTCTTGTGGCTCTTGGTAAGCATACAATGCTTTTAGATGGGGACAATGTACGTATGGGACTGAACAAGAACCTTGGCTTTAAAGAGGCAGATCGTATCGAGAATATTCGTCGTATTGCAGAAGTGGCTAAGTTGATGAATGATGCCGGGCTTATTGTAATTACATCGTTTATTTCCCCATATGTACGTGACAGACGTAACGCAAGAGAGATTATTGGAGATGACAGCTTTATTGAAGTATACGTAAGTACACCGGTAGAAGAGTGCGAAAAGCGTGATGTTAAGGGCCTTTATAAGAAGGCAAGAACAGGAGAGATTCCGAACTTTACAGGCATATCCAGCCCATATGAAGCACCGGAACATCCGGAAGTTACGATTGATACGACAGGAAAGGGCCTTGAAGATAGTGTGGATTACGTTATGGCACAGTTGGAAGAAAAGTTAGGTTAAGAGTTATTTAATGATAGATTCACAGATAAAGGAGAGAGAAATGCCGACTCTATATTTGCATATTGGAACACCTAAAACTGGGACAACTGCGTTACAGAATTTTTTGCCAGCAAATGAGGAAGTGCTGGAACAACATGGAATTTGTTATCCGGATTTTGGATTTAGATATACTGGTTTAGGTGTACACAGAAATGGTCATTTTTTAGTTACCGGTAATTATAAAGATGAGTTTGGTAACAGAGTTCCTGAAAAGGAAGAAGCAGATTATCAAGAAGGCTTAAGAAAACTAGAAGAAACTGGAAAGAAGTTTTCTAAAATTATTTTATCCGATGAAGGAATCTGGAAGCAGAGTATTACAGATCGTGAGAATTTCTGGGAAAGATTAAATAAAGATTTAAAGAGAATCGGATTTGATATTAAGATTGTTGTATATTTTCGCCGCCAGAATTTATTTGTTCAGTCACATTGGGCTCAGAAGATAAAAGAAGGAGAAGAATATAATTTCCATGAATATTTAGAATCTCCGATATTTACAGAATATCCATTAGATTATTATGAATATATGCATATGCTTGCAAGTATATTTGGAAAAGAAGCATTAATTATCCGTGTATTTGAGAAAAAACAGTTTACAGGAGAGAATCATACAATACAAGAAGATTTTCTGAATATATTTAATCTTAAAATGAGTGATGGATTTGTCGTAGAACAAGCAGTTTATAATACTAGCTTTGAAGGGGATTATTTAAAAATAAAAGAGATTTTAAATAATTTGCCTGAATTTAAGAGTAATAAGAATTTATTAATCAGTAATATGAAGAATATTCAGGATGAAAAAATCTTTGAATATAATTACAAAAAGTATACGTTCTTTAAACCGGGTGAAGAAGAAGAATTTATGGAGCATTTTAATTCTTCAAATAGTATGGTTGCAAAAGAATTTTTAGGGAGAGAAGATGGCAGACTTTTCTATGATGATATAAAGGATTATCCAGAATATCAGGTAGATACCTATCAGTTGCTTTGTGATGTAATACTTGTATACGGTAGAATGGTGAATCTTCTTAATGAAAAGTGTGAGGCACAACTTGCAGAACTTAATGCGTTAAAGCCGAAGGTTAAAGAAGAAAAAGCACAACGAATAGAAAAAGATGCAGAGTTAAGAGCAAGGATTGTTGAATTAGAACAGACTTCTCTCTGGTTCCGTCTTCGCAGAAAATGGAGACATATTACTGGAAAAGATGCGCAGTAGAAGGATATCATGTATTGTATGATGCGTATCCTGTAACAAGAATATCTCGACATTCTTGAATATTAAAAATGCAAAAAGACCAAGGGTATAGTTCAAATGGTGTAAATCCATACCCTTGGTCTTTTATATTGTCTGATAAAATTGGACGCAAGATTATTTCATATATTTCCTATTGAAATAATATGAAATATGCGGTAATATAAAGAAAATCAAAAAGATACGTGTAAGCCAAATAATATTTGGAATATTTTTACATTGCAGTTTTTTGAATATCCATATATAATGAAAGGCAATATAATATTATGAATATAACAGCAATACAGATATCAGAAAAAAGACAAAAAGTAAAAACAAGTGATGAGAGTATAAAGATGAGAAAGTTTATTTCCATGACTGCGACTATGCTAAAAATAGGATTTATCGGTTTTGGTGGAGGAAGTGCTCTGATTCCGGTAATTGAAGAAGAAGTCGTAGAGAAGGATAAGATTGTATCAGAAGAAGAATTTAATGACGATGTAATGATTGCAAGCATAACACCAGGAGCGCTTCCTGTGGAAGTTGCAACGGGAATTGGAAGACAGTCCTCCGGTTTAAAAGGAATGGCGGCAGCAGCGACAGCGATGGCGTTACCGGGTGCATTGTTAACAGTATTATTACAGGCGGTTATCTCCAGTGCCGGAAGTATGGTAAAGTCACAGATTAACTATCTTTCGGTTGGAATTTCTGCATTTATTATATTAACTTTATTAGCCTATTCTTTAGGAACGGTCCGTCAGGCTGTTAACAAGAGAGAAGGACAGTTGTATAGCCTGATTATTTTAGGAGTATTTTTGCTTTCCGGTGAAAAGAGTATTTATCAGTTATTTGGATTGAACATAAAACCAATATTTGCACTCTCAACAATTCAGGTACTTGGTGCTGCGTTTTTTGTAATCTTATTTACAAAGGGACATCTCCGCTGTTTAAGGAGATCGATACCGGCGGTGATCATTACAGGATGTTATCTGTTATGTGTAGGAAGTGCACATATTATACCACTAGAAGCGAAACCATTTATATTGGCACTTATGGCAGTATTAGCAGTACTTGGTTTGGCGCAGTCCGTATTAGAAAGCCCACAGAAAAAGGCTTTTCCGGTAAAGAGACTTGTAACATCTGTAGGTTTTTGGCTTATATTTGTGACAATGTTTTCTATACCGGCAATGTTCCTAACTGCAAAGGCTTTGAGATTTATCGGAATGGGATGGTTATCTTCTGTTATGTCTTTTGGTGGAGGAGATGCTTATCTTTCTGTAGCACAGGGATTATTTGTGGAAGGCGGAGTAATTAATAATGCAGATTTCTATGGAAATGTAGTATCAGTAGCGAACGCACTTCCAGGCTCTATTCTTTGTAAGATACTTACCGGTATCGCATATGATGTAGGGTATAATCTGAATGGTTCTATCATTGAGGGATTGTTTGTAGCACTTTCGGGATTTGCCTGCAGTGTAGCAGCATCCGGAGCGATTTTTGAATTAGTATTCTGTGTGTATGAGAAGTACGAAAGTCTTCAGATATTTGCTGTGGTAAAACACTTCATCCGTCCGATTATTTCTGGTTTGCTGCTTACAGTAGCTGTATCATTGTATACATCTGGAATTTGCGGACAGATTCAGACAGGCAGCGGAAGTAATATAGCACTGATTATTACATTGCTGGTACTTGCCGTAAATCTTATATTAATGAAGTTACAGAAAAATGGCAAGAACATACACCTTATTTGGAAAATCCTCATATCTGCAGGAATATCCTTTATTGGATGCAATATTCTTTAAAATTCTAGTTTGCGAAGGCAAACGAGACGCCCACTGACCGTATCGGAAAGTCTCTGGGGCGTCTGTCTGTTCATCACGTCAGCTGCGCTGACAACCTAGAATTCATATTCCATAGCGTTGGAGTAGATTCTGTCATGTTCGAGTTCTTTTAAGATAGTGGCTCTGCGACTGCCAACTAACAGTGTTTTATTGTATTTGAAGTACCGTTCGCATCCGTTTTCTGTGATGAAGCGTGAGGCGTCAGGGTCCATGGTGAGTTCAGTGATAAATACAACCATTTCCTGACCTTCTCCGAAGGCTTCTTCCATGAATGTAAAAGCATTTTCCAGTGCGGAAGATGCTTTTTTTATTGTGTCTGTGCGAAGCTGGCATTGTTTATCGAAACCAGTTTTGGCGAAGAGGAAGGCTTCTTTTGGTGCGAGGGTGGAGTCCGGGGTCCATGTGGAAAGTAATTCCAGTAATTTTAACTGGAAATTTTTCTGTTCCGGAGTGGTGAGTCCGGCTTTATTTTCCCAATCGTATTCTTCTGTTTTTTTCTGAAGAAGGGTGCGATACGATCCGTTTTCTTTTAACTCTTTTTGATAGTGTTTTAAAAATTCATAGGCTTCTGTGGTTAAAGCATCTTCGGTCAGGGCTTCGGAAATATAGTTGTGGAGTCCGCTCAGAAGGAGTTCTACGCAGCTTAAGTGCTCATCAAAGGAGGCACGGAACAGTTTAGCGTAGATGTCAGCACTGGTCTGTCCTGTAAGAATGCAGCTGATGTCATAATTATCCCGATATTTCTGATATAAATCATAATAGGCAGCAACGTCTTTTGCGATATCCTCATGCTGAATAAACTGGTGGATGATATCCTCGTCGACTTTAATAGAAAGATCTTCATAAGTCTGAATCAGACTGCTTAAATCTTCCCAGCCTCTGGCGGTGACGAACTGGATACCGTCCACGTCATTTTCTGTCCGGTAGAAATTCTGCGGACGGAGTTCTAAATAACTTAAGATAAATGGATGCAGATGTCTTGCTCTGGCATAGCCTTTGAATACATCAAGATCTGCTTCGAGATTGATTTTTCGAACACGGTCTAAGGTTACGAAGTCAAAGTCATGAACACTTCGGTTATATTCTGGCGGGTTTCCTGCGGCAACAATGATCCAGCCTTCCGGAACCGCCTGATTTCCAAATGTTTTACATTGCAGAAACTGAAGCATTGTTGGCGCGAGGGTTTCCGAAACGCAGTTAATTTCATCAATAAAAAGGATACCTTCTTTTTTGCCGGATTCCTCCATGTACTGATAAATACTGTAAATGATTTCGCTCATTGTATACTCTGTTACAGAGTAAGATTTGCCATCAAATGTTTTTTCTTTGATGAAGGGCAGACCAACGGCACTCTGTCTTGTGTGATGAGTAATAGTATATGCGACAAGGCCGATATTACATTCCTGGGCAATCTGCTGCATAATCTGTGTTTTCCCAATTCCGGGAGGTCCCATCAACAGGACAGGGCGCTGACGAATTGAAGGGATAGCGTATTGTCCGTAGTTGTCTTTTTTCAGATAGGCACGAACGGTATTTTTTATGTCTTCTTTTGCTTTTTTTATATTCATAAGATGAAATCCTTTCATTTTAAATCTTCTTCATGCAAAACTAACTTCATAGCCCAGGCTGGTACATCCGGGTGTTCTTCTTCTCCTAAAAATAAAAATGCGGTTTCGTAAGGCGGTCTTTTTGCCGGGAAAAAGCCTTTTCCATCTGTGAAATAGAGAACCCCTTTTAGTTGGTGAAATTCTCCGTTTTCAAGAAGTGTATTAATATAAGAAAAAGCTGGACGAAAGTCTGTTCCGCCGCCACCAATTAATTCAAAGTTATGAAGTAGTTTTTGAATATCGTGTGGGTCTTTAATAACTGTGTCAGAGTGTACCTGATTATCACATTGAATAATTCGAATCTGACTTTTATGAAAGAAGCTGTCCCGTTCCTGAATAATCTGAAATGTTTCCTGAAGAAACTTCTGCACAAGCGGACCGTTTGTAGAATAGCTGGTATCAATGACAATAACAAATTCAGAAATTTTCGTAACTTCCCGGCTTTCTAAAGGTTCGATCAATGGCATATTTTTATACAGCCGCAGACCATAGGAGTAGTAGTTTAGGTCAAATTCATCATAATCACAATGCAGTTCTTCCTGAAGAACCGTAAATTTTCTCAGAAAATCTTTATAAGAACGGCGGCTTTTTCCCTCTTTAATCTGCGCTTTTATGGCTTCGGCACCGGAGGCAGTATGATCACCCCGGAGATTTAATTCCTGTTCCATTCGATGGCTGATCTTATCCCAGGACTGCCCGGCTTTTGCAGCGGAAGGAGAGCGGGAAGGATCTTTTGGCCAGAATCTGTGGTCATCTGTAAAGAACTCCATTGTAAGCTGATTTAACCGGTCAGGATTTTCGGTCACATCGGAGAGAAGATAGTGATAAATATTTGCCGCTGTGACAGGGATGTTCTGTTTTTCAAAATCATTATAAATGTTTGTTCGGATTCCGGATAATGCACGTTTTACACTTTTTTTGTCAAAGGAATCGATAATCCATTCCACAGCAATGTCGCAGGAAAGGTTCCATAAATCAGAATCACGGTTTCCACGAATCCACAGATGCCGGAAAATACAGTGGAAAACGCTGTGGAGCACGGCTCGGTTCAGGAAAAGAGGATTGGAACGAAAGGCTCGCAAAATCTGTTCCGGCGGAAAAAAGAGTGAGATTCCATCGGTTGCCGTAGAACGAAGAGATTCCTTTGGAGTTAATATAAGAGTGGAAATGGCGACATCAAGATAACGAAAGTCGATGTATAATTCGTTCTCAATTAAATCAAGAATCTTAATGCACATTTCATTTTCCCATTCTGTTTGGGTCATATGCTCACCTCTCTAAAAATCAAGATCAAATTCAAAAGTTTTTTCAGAAAATGTATTATGTTTCTGTTCCATCAGAAAGGCATTTCCCTCACTCCAGTCAGTTTCAATACAGTGTTCCATCGCTTCAGAAAGCACCGTCATATCTGGAGAAAAATGCTCGCAGATAAATTGGAGAAGAGAAAAATCTTTTGATTTTATTGTAAGAGAAAAAGCGGTATTCAAATGTGTTTCTATCGCAGTTTCATATTTCTCTTTAAATACATTTTCCAGTCTGGAAGGCCAGCGGAGACGGTTTAAAGCAATCTTACAAAGAGATTCCGGTGATTCGACAGTGAGTGCATTATCAAAGCAGGAATCATACTTTCTGTAATTAAGAATGCCGTTTTCAAAACTTTTTCTCATGCGGAAGCCTTCTCCGTGAATACTGCGGCTGAAAATATGGGCCGGAGAGATTTCATCAAGCCACTCATAGTATTCGGGGAAAAATAGTATGCTTTCTGGAGTGGATGAATCATTCGGGCAGAAAGAAACGGTAATATTTTCTGCAATACGTTCTAAGATAAGGGATAATCCACTTGGCTCCGTATCCTTCCCGCGGATAATTAAGTGTTCCAGATGAGTATCATTCATAAATTCATCGCTGCCGATACCGGAAATTCTGGTACCCACAGATAATTTTTTTAGCTTGCGGCAGTTGTAAAATGCAGCATTGTGCAGTGTGGTTATCTCCTCCGGCAGAGTAACTTCTTCAAGAAATGTGCCATCAAGTTCTGTTCCAAAGAGAGAAAAATCAAAGGAAGAATCGTTGAATGAAAGCCCATTTTCCTGTGTAGTAGTCACATTTCTTATATCGATAAAAATAGATTTATATATTTTCTCAGAGAATTTGGGACGGGAGCGGGAAAAACAATAGGCTCCAATCTCCGTAATCTTTTTCCCGTTTAGCTGGTCGGGAACAGTTAATACGGGGCTGTTTCCAAAACAGCGAAGAAGTCGTATCCCGGACCCGGCAGGTTCCCATAAGAAAACGAGAGTATTATTTATTATATTATTCATAGCAAAAATCCTATTATAGTAAAGTTAAAATGTTTCTTTAGAATCATACCACAAAAACAGGAAAAAGGAGTGAGAGAAGTAAAAAAATATGATAAACTATGGGAAAACCATATAAATATACTCGAAATGAACAGACAGGAGGATACAATGAAAACAATTGGATTCATCGGAATGGGAAATATGGCAGGAGCAATCGCTGCAGGAATTATACAGAAAGGCTTAATGAAGAAAGAGGAAGTTTTTGCATATGCACCACATTATGACAAGCTTGTTGCAAACGCAGAAAAGATTGGCTTTACACCATGCAGGGAATTAAAAGAACTTGTTGCAAAAACAGATACACTTGTGATGGCTTGCAAGCCATATCAGATAGAAGGAGTCCTTTCTGAAATTAAAGAAGAATTAAAAGGAAAAGCATTAATTTCTATTGCGGCAGGATGGAATTATGATAAATATCAGGAATTTCTTGATGAGAGTACACGTCTTCAGTTTATTATGCCAAATACACCGGCAATGGTAGGAGAGGGTGTCCTTTTATTTGAAGAAAAGAATTCTCTTTTAGAGGAAGAGAGAGCAGAAGTGAAGAAGCTTTTTGAGGCACTGGGAATCGTAATTGAACTACCAGTACATTTGATGGGAATCGGAGGGGCACTTACAGGATGCGGACCAGCATTTATTGATCTTATCATCGAAGCATTAGGAGATGCCGGAGTAAAATATGGTGTTCCAAGAAAACAGGCATATGAGATGGTTTCCCAGATGATTCTTGGAAGTGCAAAGCTTCAGCTTGAAACGGGTGAACACCCAGGTGTATTAAAGGATAATGTATGTTCTCCGGCAGGAACAACGATTTGTGGAGTGGATGCATTAGAACATGCAGGAATCCGTGCAGGATTTATCGATGCGATTGATGCGATTATGAATAAATAGCAGGAAGACCAGTAGTGAAAAGAAAATCGAGGAATAAAATATAATGAGATATGGAAAGTTTTTACCAGAGAATGGAACAATCGGTTTTGTTGCACCATCATTTGGCTGCAATATCGAACCGTATAAAAGTGCGTTTGCCAATGCACAGAATATATGGATGGAGGAAGGCTATTCCTTAAGTCTTGGACCAAATGTTTATGAAGGATGTGGAATTGGAATCAGTAATACACCGGAAAAGTGTGCCAGGGAATTCAACGACTGGTATGCAAAAGAAGATGTAGATGTTCTGATTTCTTGTGGCGGCGGAGAATTAATGTGTGAAATACTGCCTCATGTAGATTTTGAAAAGATTCGCAAGGGAGAACCGAAATGGTTCATGGGATATTCAGATAATACCAATCTTACATTTCTTTTGGTAACGCTTTGCGATACGGCTGCCATTTACGGACCGTGCGCGGCAGCCTTTGGTATGAATCCGTGGCATGAATCACTGAAAGATGCCATGGGAATATTAAAGGGGAGCAATCAGAGCGTTCATAATTATGAGAAATGGGAAAAAGAAGGATTAAAAACAGAGGAAAAACCTCTGGAACCATACAACGTAACAGAACCGTTTGCTCTTTGTACATGGACTCCGGAAGCCGGATTGTCGAAAGAAAATAAGCAAAATATTCAAATAGAAGGAAGACTGTTGGGTGGATGTCTGGACAGCCTTGCAACTTTATGTGGAACAAAGTTCGATCAGGTAAAACAGTTCAATGAAACTTATAAAGAAGACGGTGTAGTATGGTTCTTAGAAGCCTGTGATCTTAATGTAATGGGAATTCGCAGAGCCTTATGGCAGCTTGATGAAGCAGGATGGTTTCAGAATACAAAAGGATTCCTGATTGGTCGCCCATTATGCTATGGAGAAGAATTCTTCGGACTCGATCAGTACAAGGCAGTTATTGATATTTTATCGAAATATAATGTACCGATCATCATGGACTTAGATATCGGACATTTACCTCCAATGATGCCATTAGTCTGTGGAAGCAAGGCAAAAGCAATTGTTGAAGACAATTCTATAAAAATAGATATGGAGTATGAATAAGGCATTTACAAGCAATATGCCAATTAGATAATAATAAAGCCAGATAAAAAATGGACTTAAATAAAACAGACCAGTAAAGGAGAATGATTATGAAATTAATATCATGGAATGTGAACGGGCTTCGAGCTTGTGTAAAAAAAGGATTTGAGGACTTTTTTAAAGAAGCAGATGCAGATATTTTCTGCGTGCAGGAAACAAAACTTCAGGAAGGACAAATCGATTTTGCACCGGAAGGTTATGAATGTTACTGGAATTATGCGGAGAAAAAAGGTTATTCAGGGACAGCAGTGTTCACGAAAAAACATCCAATAAAAGTGTGGAATGGAATCGGAATAGAAGAACACGATCAGGAAGGAAGAGTAATTACTTTAGAATTTGAAGAATTTTTCTTTATTACAGTCTATACACCAAACTCCCAGTCTGAATTAAAACGTTTAGAATACCGTATGAAGTGGGAAGATGACTTCAGGGAGTATTTACAGGAACTTGATAGAGAGAAACCTGTTATTATGACAGGAGATCTCAATGTGGCACATGAAGAGATTGACCTTAAAAATCCAAAAACAAATAAAAAGAATGCCGGTTTTACGCAGGAAGAAAGAGATAAATTTACGGAACTTTTAAATGCAGGATTTGTTGACAGCTTCCGTTATCTTAATCCGGAACTTGCCGGTGCCTATACATGGTGGTCTTATCGTTTCAAAGCAAGGGAAAAAGATGCGGGCTGGCGTATTGATTATTTTGTAGTATCTGAATGTTGGAAAGAAAAAATCCAGGATGCAGTAATCTATAAAACAGTGATGGGATCGGATCATTGTCCAATCGGATTAGAAATATAAAGTATGCTGGGCATTCTTGAATCTTAGAGACAGGACGTGAAGGAATAGAGGAGGTTTAAGAGAAGGTTATGGAAAAGATATTGATTGTCGTAGATATGCAAAAAGATTTTGTGGATGGTTCTCTTGGAACAGAGGAAGCACAGGCTATTGTTCCAGCCGTTAAAGATAAGATCGAGAATTTTGAGGGGGATATTATCTTTACAAAAGATACACATGAAGAAGATTATTTAAATACACAGGAAGGACAGAATCTTCCGGTAGTTCATTGTATCAGGGGAACGGCTGGACATGAGATTATAGAGGAACTTCAGCCCTATACAAAAAGAGCATTAGCTATATTTGAAAAAGAAACTTTCGGTTCACGTAAATTGGCAGGTTTTTTAAAAGAACTTCATAAAGAAAAGAAAATAGAGTCTATAGAGCTTATTGGATTGTGTACAGACATTTGCGTTGTTTCGAATGCCTTGCTTATAAAAGCATTTCTGCCGGAAGTACCGATATCTGTAACGGCTGGCTGCTGCGCAGGAGTTACACCGGAAAGACATAAAAGTGCATTAGAAACAATGAAATCTTGCCAAATAGAGGTGAGGTAGACGAAAGCGAAGAAACCACCATATATATCAAATGACTCCGTAGTCGCGGCGAGGAAAATGCATTGGTCGGCATTTTCTCTTGCTCCGAGTCGCATTTGATATATATGGTGGTTTCTTTGCTTTCTGTCTTTGGGGAGCAAGGGGATTCGGTTAGGAATCTTCTACTTGCTCTAAAGAGTAGTATGGGTCGGACTTTTTTGTTTTTAGATTATGAATACTTCTTAATCAAATTCATTATAATAGGAATGGCTCTGTTGAGTTTACTTTCTTTTAAGGTCTGAATATATTCTTCACGTTCATCATAAACATACTGCACTGCTTTTAACAAAGTGTTGCTTGTGAGTTCTTCTTCCTGAAGTACGTAGCTGTATCCGGACTTTTCGAAGGAATCAGCATTTAAAAGCTGATCTCCTCGACTCTGGGAGGCAGGAAGCGGAATCAGAATATTAGGCTTCTTAAGAGCAAGAAGCTCACAGATCGCATTCGCCCCGGCTCTGGAGATAATTAAATCTGTAGCTGCAAATAAATGTGTTAATTCTTTTTTTGCATATTCGAATTGCTTATAGCCCTTTGTACCATCGAGGGAAGCATCATAGTGTCCCCGTCCGCATAAATGAATAATCTGGAACTGTTTTAATAATTCATTTAGATTCTCACGAATGGAATTATTAATTGCAACAGCACCGAGACTTCCACCCATTACAAGAAGAACCGGTTTGGAATCATCAAATCCACAGAGACGCAGCCCCTCCTCTTTATTGCCGGAAAATAACTCCTGACGAATTGGAGAACCGGTTAAAACAGCCTTGCTTTCCGGGAGGTGTTTTAGTGTCTCAGGGAAGTTACAGCAAACCTTTGTTGCTGCAGGAATACAAATTTTGTTGGCAAGTCCCGGAGTAAGATCAGATTCATGAATGATAACAGGTACATGCCGTCTTTTTGCTGCAAGAACAACGGGAACAGATACAAATCCACCCTTAGAAAAGACAATGTCCGGTTTTAATTTATGAATAATATGGGAAGCTTCTAAATAACCCTTCATAACTTTAAATGGATCAGAAAAGTTCTTAGGGTCAAAGTAACGGCGGAGCTTACCGGAAGAAATTCCATGATAAGGAATTCCCATTTCCTCGATTAATCTTTTTTCGATACCGTTATAGGAGCCGATATACTGAATATCATATCCGGCTTCTTTTAAGCTTGGAACCAGTGCCATATTTGGCGTAACATGACCGGCTGTTCCACCACCGGTTAAAACGATTCGTTTCATACTTTTAAAACCCTCCTGAGGTAAATTAAAATCTAGAAGTCTATGCCTGCTGCTGTTTGTATGCAAGAAGAGCAAGGGCAAGCTGATCTGGACAGGATGTGCCTCTTCCACCACAGTCAATTCCCTTTAATGTGCTGATGATATCATCAATATTACGTCCTTTACAAAGTGCGGCAACACCCTGAGTGTTTCCCATGCATCCGCCGATAAAACGGATTTCTTTTACAATATTGTTTTCTACGTCAAACTGAATCTCGCGAGAACAGGTTCCCTTTGTCTTGTAACTATACATATCGTGTTTCCTCCTGTATGTAAAAAATATTTTTCAAAAATTTAATGTCAGTATATCATCTTTTCATTTAAAAGAATAGAGAAAAAATGCCTAATTTGGGGGACTTGACGAAACGGAGAAAAGGCAATATGTAAAAAATGTGCTTTTTCTCTGTTTCCCCCTTTGACAAATTCTTAATGACGTGGAGGGGCAAAATGTGTTATAATGAGTCTACTTGTTTTGACGGCAGTTAAAATTCAAGTCGAGCAGCTGCGAGACTTGGCGCGTGATTCTGGTCAGCGTAAATAAAACATTAAGTATTAGAATAGTATATGGAGGAAGATTTATGGTTTGTATTGGTGTAATCGGAGCAATGGAAGAAGAGGTTTCCTCTCTCATTAATCAGATGGAAGATGCCGAGTCGAAAACGATGGCAGGCATGACTTTTTATAAGGGAACGCTTTGGAATCAGGATACTGTAGTTGTTCAGAGTGGAATCGGTAAGGTAAATATGGCGATCTGTACACAGATTCTTGTGAATATTTATGGTGTGGATATGCTTATTAACACAGGTGTTGCAGGTGGTCTTTACAAAGATATTAATGTTGGCGATATCGTTATTTCAAGCGATGCACTTCAGCATGACTTTGATGTAACGGGTCTTGGATATAAAAAGAGTGTTATACCAGGAATGGAAACCTCTGTATTCACAGCAGATACGGAACTCGTGGAGATGGCGAAGGAAGCATGCGAGATCGTGAATCCGGAGATCCAGTGTTTTGTTGGAAGAGTGGTAACAGGAGATCAGTTTATCTCTGATAATGATACAAAGGCAACACTTGTAAAGGATTATGATGGGTACTGTGCAGAGATGGAAGGCGCTTCCATGGCACAGGTTGCAACACTGAATAAAGTTCCGTTTGTTATCATTCGTGCAATTTCCGATAAGGCAGATAACAGTGCACCGGTTGCTTACGAGACTTTTGAAGAACAGGCGATCGTTCACACAGTGAAGCTGCTGGCAGCTATGTTTCTTAAGATGTCCAAATAAGTCAGTTTCATAAAGAAGTATTCGAATCCCTTCTCTTTTTGACAGAGAGGGGATTTTTTTTACGAACGAATCCCCCTTTTCAAATGGATTTTCATTTTGTATAATTGGGGCACAATCCAGACAGAGCAAAGTGATTTCACAAGGCAGAACGGGAATAGGTGAGTCATGGCAGACAAGATACCGATTCGCAGATTGTTTCGGCTGGGGCCCGGCAATGAAACGTCCGTACATAATTCTGACCGGAAAAAGAGTCTGCGCTGGACTGTATTATTTCTCATGTATTTGTCATTAAAATTATGAAAATGTTTGAAATATCTGGGAGGGAAGAAAATGTTTGATTTTATTCTTGGTAATACCGTTTTTACAAAAACAATCATGACCTGCTGTTTTATTGGAATATTAAGCTGGTCGGTGTTAACGATATCATACAGAAGCATGATACGTGCGACATCGAGGATAGGGCAGACGAAGAAAAAGTGGCTTGTTTCTCTGAAAAAGAAGTATGAAGATTATCATGAAATGGATATCAAAGTGAATAACGTGGAAACATTTGTGGACAAGTATTTTCGCAAAAAAAGAGTTTGTGGATTTCCTTGTGCTTTTTGGAGAACCTTATATCGCCTGGCGATAGCGGCATGCGCGATCACAGGGGCGGCAGGAGCGCTGGCTGTCTCACAGGGAGGAGGTGAACTTACCAGCGTAATTATTACTTACCTTACCGGGGTGATTGCTGCATTTAGTCTTATATTCCTTGATATCCTGCTCCGCGCAGATGCAAAAGAACACCGCATCATCATGAATATAAATGATTACCTGCAAAATGTTCTTGAGAACAGTATTGCAGGTCAGGAAGTCGATTTGGAAAACGGAACGACAAGAGAACAGCGTCGCCGTCTTCTTCGTTATGCCAGAGAAAATACCAAAAAGAAAGCAAAGGATGAGCCGGTATCTTTAGAAGAAAAGAAAGTGTTAGAAGATGTTTTGCAGGAGTTCTTTGCCTGAAATATTTTCAACCTTTTTTCAGATCAGATAAAGAGTGGAAGGTATATCCCTCTTGCTCTAAATTTGTAAGAACCGTATCTAAAGCTTCAGCGTTTGATTTTGATATATTATGTATCAATGGAATGGCGCCGGGATGGATATATTTTTTAAAGTGGTTGATGACATAATCACTGCCCGGTTGATTATCTACATCATAATCAAGATATGCCATACTCCAAAAAACAGTGGTATAACCGACATCCTTTGTAATCTGAAGGGTACGTTCGCTATATTCTCCTTTTGGCGGCCGGAAAAAACGATCCATTTCGTATCCGGTCGCTTCTTTCATATAATTTGCATTATCTGTAATTTCTTCCCGAACTTTTCTTGAATCTGTTTCAGGCATACAAACATGATGGGAAGTGTGATTTCCGACAATATGCCCTTCTTTTTTCATTCTCTTAACGAGTTCAGGCTGATCCTCAATATAATGCTGGCACAGGAAGAATGCCCCGGGTGCTTTATGCTTCTTTAACACATCAAGAATAGATGCGGTATAGCCGTTCTCATATCCACAGTCAAAAGTAAGAAAGACTGGCTTTTCAGCGCCCTTTAGATTTGTTTTTACATACCAGGCATCATAACGGGAAAGGTCTACTTCCTCCTGTGCAGAAGGGGTCATATGGTTTTCTTCTCGTTTAATCCACCATGCCATTTTTTTATTAGGAAGCGTATCAGGATTAATAGAAGAAACAGCTTTATTTGGCTGCGTGGAAGTACCTGCTTCCTTTTGGACAGATTCCATAGAGGAACGAGTGGAAGAAGACCGTTTTGAAGAAAAATTGTTTTGAGAATTTGGATTTTTATTATGGGCAAAAGGATGACAGCCACACATTATGAAACAGGGAAAAATATAAAGAAAAAGAAGAAATTTTTTCATAAAAAGCTCCCGGAAAGAAAATCTTTTTATAATATATTTCTTCAAAAAATAAATATGAATATTTAATTAGCTGATAAATATTTCAATTCCGATGGTGATCAGGATAATTCCACCGAGAATTTGCGCTTTGTTGGATAATTTTGTTCCAAATTTTTTTCCGATAATTAATCCACCAATGCAGATAAAAAAGGTAACGATAGCAATGATCAGGGAAGCAACAAGAGCCATGATCCAGTTATATTCTGCGATAGTAAAACCAACAGACAACGCATCAATAGAAGTGGCAATTCCCTGAACAAACAGTGCCCCAGGGCTGACGGCGGACACTTCTTCTTCACAGTCGTTTTTTATACCTTCAATCAGCATTTTTCCACCGATAAAAAGAAGAAGAATCAATGCAATCCATGGAATAAACTTTTCAAATACCTGAAAATACTCCGCGATCGTGTGTATGCAGAACCAACCAATCAGAGGCATAAGTGCCTGAAATCCACCAAATACTCCGGCAATTGTGCATACACGCCCTTTGTTCATATGTGGTTCATTCAGACCATTTGCCATGGAAACAGAAAAAGCATCCATTGCCAGGCCAATCCCAAGAAAAATGTTCGTAGTAAAAAATAGTAAGCTCCAAGTCATTAGAAATCCCTCCTGTTTGTAATATGTACTCTTAAAGTCTTTTCTGCATGTGCTTTTGCAACTGACAAAAAATCTCAAAACCAAGCACAAAAAGATTACGAGAGTGCACTGATCATAATAACGCAAAAAAATAAGCATAGCGATAAGCTATGCTCAGGTAATTATCATAAAAATATAAAAAGACCCCTGTATAGCTTATCACAGTTATACATGAGTCTCGCAATTTAAAACAAGCCAGGTGAATTACACCAGTATGTTGACTTGCTACGTTCCAACGCGTAAAAGAACGCTCGCTACTCCCTCACGGAATAATATCTGAGTGGAAGTATAGCATATGGGAGAGAAATTATCAATAACTTTTTCTCAATAAGGATAACAATATTTAGAAAATTACATTTACCGTTACTTGCAAATTAAAATTATACTATAGGTTATACATATAGAGAAAAAGCGTTAATAATCTTCCTCAATAACTTGAAAATCAAGGTAGTCAAAATCAATGTGTTCAATAAAGTTATCCTGATAAAAACGAGTCCTTGCATGGCTAATAAACTCCCGTTTATTTTTATCAAGCCACATTGGTTTTTCAAGGTCAAACTCATAACAGGCACGTTCTAAACAATCATATACTTTGGCAGTGCGGGACATGGACATATCATGGTTCTCCATAACTGTGTCTTTAAGCATATGATTTTTTTCAAAAAGTTTGCACCAGATTCTCATAAAAGCTCCTTTCTGGATATATAACATAGTGGAAATCAGTATTTCTGCCAGTGTAACGAATTTGAAAGCATTTGTCAATTTCTAAGCGGAACTGCAGCTAAAGCGAGAGAAGGTTGAATTAAGAGGGAAATATTCAAAAAATTCGTGAAAGTTGTTAATTTTGAAGGGTTACAAAGTGAAAATTGCAAAAAAATGCCGATATTAAAAAAACACTGTTAACAATTCGTCAAAGTGTGTTATAATTCGTAAGTATAACGCAGTAACGCGATAAACATTTATTTTAATTTTTAATAAATAGTACAAGGAGGATATGTTAAAAATGGGAAGAGTATATAATTTCTCAGCAGGTCCGGCCGTATTGCCGGAAGAGGTATTAAGAGAAGCAGCAGATGAAATGTTGGATTATAAAGGCTGTGGAATGTCTGTTATGGAGATGAGTCATCGTTCTAAAGTCTTCGATGATATTATCAAAGAAGCAGAGCAGGATTTAAGAGACCTCATGAACATTCCAGATAACTACAAAGTTTTATTCTTACAGGGCGGAGCTTCACAGCAGTTTTCAGCAATTCCTATGAATCTTATGAAGAACGGTGTTGCAGATTATATTGTTACAGGACAGTGGGCAAAAAAAGCATATCAGGAAGCAAGCCGTTATGGAAAAGCAGTAAAAATTGCATCTTCTGAAGATAAAACTTTCTCCTATATTCCAGACTGCTCCGATCTTCCAATTGATGAAGACGCAGATTACGTTTATATTTGTGAGAATAATACTATTTATGGAACAAAGTATAAAAAGTTACCAAACACAAAAGGTAAAACATTAGTTGCTGACGTATCCTCCTGTTTCTTATCCGAACCACACGATGTAGAAAAATATGGTGTAATCTACGGTGGAGTACAAAAGAACGTAGGTCCAGCCGGTGTTGTAATCGTAATTATCCGCGAAGACTTAATCCGCGATGACGTAATGGAAGGAACACCTACCATGCTCAAATACAAAACACAGGCAGATAAAGATTCTCTTTACAACACACCACCATGCTATGGTATCTATATTTGTGGTAAAGTATTCAAATGGCTGAAAAAACAGGGTGGACTTCAGGCAATGAAAGAATACAACGAAAAGAAAGCCAAAATCCTTTATGATTTCTTAGACGAGAGCGAAATGTTCAAAGGAACAGTAGTAAAAGAAGACCGTTCCCTCATGAATGTACCTTTCGTAACAGGTGATAAAGAATTAGATGCTAAATTTGTAGCAGAAGCAGAGGCAAACGGTTTTGTAAACCTCAAGGGACACAGAACAGTTGGCGGTATGCGTGCATCTATCTATAATGCAATGCCAATCGAAGGCGTAGAAAAATTAGTAGAATTCATGAAGAAGTTCGAAGCGGAAAATAAATAATAATTTAATTGGTTAAATAGACGCCGCTTTAGTAGAAGATATTGAGCTGAATTGTAGTCAGTCTTCTAAAGAAAAAAGAATTGTTATAAGTTAGATTTTGTTCCGTTGCGCTAAACATTCCATTCTGCCCAGAAAAACAGGAACTTGGGAAAAACGAGTCCCAAGTTCCTATGGTCAGAATTCCATAGCGCAAAGTCGCAAAATGCAATACTTATAACAATTCTTTTTTTCTTTACTATAGTTTTTTTACAATTCAGCATAAAATTTTGTCTCAGCGGCTGACTGTTTTAATAACAAATTAGTCATTTGTTTTGGAAAGAGAAGGGGAGTAGTTCTTTTTTCGTCTACACAAAATCTACAACTTACTATGTTATTGTCATTAATATTCCGTTGCAGATATAGGTTGCCAGGCAATCTACAAGGTAGAGGCTGGTATAGGGAAGCAAGATTTCGCTTGAAGAAAATTCGTTAATGATTCCTGTGATAGAAATATTTCCGACAGGAGAAAGTGAGCGTGAAACCCCTTTTCCAGGGAAAAGAGGTTGGCAGGATAGAGAAACAAGGCCGATGTGATTCCGGGAGCCTACAGCGGCATCAATGGCAAGTGTGCAGGCATTAGGGTGCGCTGTAGAGATTTCAGGGAGCTGCCTGGTCAGATTGCCGGCATGGAGAGGTTTTTCTAAAGTTCCATATAAAGGATGCGGAAAATTTTGCTGCATTAGTTTCGAACCAACAAGCGGGCCAAGACAATCGCCGGTTATTTTATCTGTGCCGATGCAGAGAAGAACAAGGTCTTCATATTTTTTATTTAAATAAGCAATGTGTTTATTAAGTGCATTAGAAAAAAGTGCAGTAGAAGCGTTGTCAGGAGAAAAATACTGGCAGCGTTTTTCTTTTTTTATGTTGAACTTCATGTTAAAATCCTCTCTTTGTTATTTATGTACTCTCGGAGTCTTTCTTGGCACAAAAAGATTCCGAGAATACATATTTTTCTTATTTTATGATGTTAATGCTGTAAAATATCTGTAGCGCTAAAAGTTTCTTTCTATATTTAGAAGTAGACAAAGAGAAAGAACTTTAAACAACATTTTGCTGTGCTAAGGATGTGCTTCAAGTCCTACGTGTATTTGAATTGCAACTAAATAGAACATTTACTTGAAAAATGAAAGAAAAATGCGAAAGCATATGACAAAAACTGCCATAGACCAAAATAGGAAAATGCTATGATTGAGCCATCTTAAAAATGTAAAACAGGGAAGGTGGGAAATTCATGGCAGAGGAAAAGCGGAGCGATCAAAAGAAAACAGGGGAATTAACAAGAAGTCTGCCGAGAAATTACAGACAGATTGGAGAGCCGGGTGCAAAAAAAATATATATAGAAGATTATGTGTATACATATTTAAATAAATTGGCGCAGCCGGAAAATCTTTATGCAAGAGGCGCAGTTTTATTTGGAAAAATGTACAAGACATCAATTGGAAAATGTATCTTTATAAGTGGGGCGGCAGCTTGTCAGAATTTTGAATTGGATTTGGAAGAAACGATTTTTTCAGAAGAGAGCTGGGGAGAAATTTATCGTATTAGAGATTCTTTCTTCCCTGAAATGGAAATCTGCGGATGGTTTTTATCAAGAATGGGGTTTTCGGTAGATTTAAATGATAAAATTATTCGGATTCATATGGATAACTTTAGCGGAGAAAATAAGGTGCTGTATATGATTGATGCCCTTGAAAATGAAGATGCATTTTATCAGTTTGAAAACTATTCTTTAAAAAAACAAAGAGGATACTATATTTATTATGAGACAAATCAAGAAATGAAAAATTATATGCTTGCAGAAGGGGAGATGGGACATATACCGGAACAAAAGGAAAGGGGACGATATTCTGAAACAATAAAAAGGGATACAGCGGTCGTGAGAAATTATAAAAAAGCATTGAAAAAAAAGAAAAATCTGCGGCCCAAATCCGTATTTAGGAGCCCTGTTTATATAGGTTGTGGGTTTGCTGCTGCCTTAGTTTTTGTTTATGGTATTCATACTCTGGCACAGTTTCAAGGAGATGATAAGACGCAGACAGTTTTTGATCAGCAAAAGATAACGGATATGAAGGCGGATTCAGAAGAAGGAAAGACAGAATCAAATACACAAGCTGGTAGTAACGAAGATACGGCAACAGTAAAAGAGGAAAAAACATTGCAAAGTTCCTCCGGGCAATCTTCAGAAGATACCGGTACGAGTAGTGATGCGAATGCAAACAATGAAGAAAGGCAGGCAGAAAGTTCCGAAGAAACGCAGGAAACATGGAATTCTATCGGGGGATATTATACAGTAAAACGTGGGGATACGTTAGCAGCAATTTCAAAGGAAATGTATCATTCCTATAATTATATAGAAAAAATTGCGGAAGCGAATGGGATAGAAAATGTTGATGAAATATACCCGGGTCAGATTTTGGAACTCCCTCAGATTGAAGATTAAAAAGGGGTATGTTATAATATCAAATATGCGATGACTCCCATATCTATAGGTGATGAGCAACAAATTACTAAAGAAAATTTTTGAATATGCAGATTATTTTTGTTTTGATAGAAAGAGAGAGCAATGGAGAAACAGGTATATAATTTTGAAGCGTTGACAAAAATACGAAAAAAAAGAGAAAAAAACCGCAGGATAAAAATGATTATGGCAGCGATATGCATTGTGGCTGTTCTGATTGTTTTATATATTTTATCATCAAGTCGATGTGAATATTATGTATATAAAGACAAGACAGATACAGAAGATAATGTAGATGTATCCTATGAAACATTTGCAGATGGGTATTTAAAGTATAGTAGTAATGGAATTGAGTTTCAGAAAAAATTTGGACGTTCTGAGTGGAATGTAGCATTGTCTTATGTTCATCCTTTTTTTACAAAGTCAGATTCATATGCTGTACTTGGTGATAAAGGTGAAAATAGTCTTATTCTATTTAATAAAAATGGAAAAGTAAAAGAACTTACATTAAAGTATCCTCTTGTTCAGGCAACAGTATCTGATCAGGGAATCATAGAAGTGATTTTGGAGGGTACAAATAGTAATTATATACAGGTCTATGCAAAGAATGGAGAGTTGATAGCAGATATGCGTTCTTCTGTAGAGGAGACAGGCTATCCTGTAACAGCGGCTATTTCTCCAGATGGTACACAGCTTGCGGTAAGTTATTATTCTATTTCAGGAATGAATTCAAAAACATCTATTGTGTTTTATGATTTTAGTCGCCAGCTGCAATCAGATGATGTAACGTTAAAAGGTGGATTTGATTATGAAAGTGCGCTTATTCCTAAATTAAGTTTTGTAGATAAAAATACAGTAGCGGCATTTGGAAATTCTGCTACATATTTTTATAATATAGAAGATACACCAAAGGTAAAAAAAGAAATACAGTTTACACAGGAAATCGAAAGCGTATTTGAAAATGATAAATATATTGGATATGTATTAGAGAATTCGGAAAACCCGGAAAAAGGAAAGTACAGTCTTCAGGTTTATGATAAGAACGGTGCTAAAAAGCTAGAATGTAAGTTGAACATGAATTATGATTCTATTCAGATGTGGGGAAAGAAAATCATAGCAGTCCGCGAGAATGAATGTACTATATTAAATATAAAGGGAAATATTTTATTCCAGGGAGAATTAGAAGGAAATGGTATAGAATCAATTATGCCGGCAAAAGGCTGGAGAACATACCATGTGATTTTTAGGGATAAAATAGTAAAAATGAAGCTGAAGTTCTGGAAGAATAGTTAAAACGAAATGATGTATGTAGAGGGGGCTGGCGCGCTATTGTTCCAACTTTAGACTATTGAAAAACACAGAGAGACTCCATATATAAATCCACACTCGTTGAAGTACTTCGTCGGATTGTGTCCAGGTCAGTAAGACAAGGGATTGTCTTCTTCCCTTGGATACAATCTCTCCTCGTTCTTCAAATAGTGCAGATTTATATATGGGGTCTCTCTGTGTTTTATTTTTATTTTATCTCGGAACAATAGCCCGACAGCCCCTTTTATGTCAAATGTGAGATAGAAGAGAAGAAAGATTCCGAGAGTACATAAATGAAAGTTCTAAAAGAAAAAATAAAAAAGTGAAAAAACACTTGACGTAACACAAACTCTATGATAAGATAGCATACGTTGCACATGAGAACACATTGATTTGAAAGAAATCGGAAAGAAAATCTTCAGATAAATGAAAAAAAGTTCTTGACAAGATAAAGCATGTGTGATAAGATATAAAAGTTGCACGACATAAAAGAACAACTTATTCTGAAAGAGATAGAAGAAGAAAGCAAGATGACTTCAAAAAAGAAGTTGAAAACTTGAAAAAAGTTCTTGACAAACAAAAGTCGATGTGATAAAATATAAAAGCTTTCGCATGAAAGCAAAACCTTGATAACTGAATAACAAAACAACCTTGAACGTTAATTCAAATTTCAT